>Ga0105856_1000004_pt1 | contig 197901 bp, 268 predicted proteins | sample OrgsoiDNA_201060_FD_89681 | JGI IMG/M metagenome (GOLD analysis project Ga0105856, IMG submission 89681) | Permafrost soil microbial communities from the Arctic, to analyse light accelerated degradation of dissolved organic matter (DOM) -... | ecosystem: Environmental > Terrestrial > Soil >...
ACAATCGAAGAAAAATCGTATCTGGCTCGGCGTTCTTTGCCAAGTATGGCCTGAAAAAGAAGCGGCAGCGATTGTCGCTAAACATGAAACTGCGGCCGACGCCGCGTGACAGGGAAAATAATGAGCCACCTATTTAACCTGACTCTTGTCACCAAACACGGATCGATGGAGACGTCGGTGCGAGCCAATTCGCTTGAGCAGATCACCTCTAATCTGCCTTCCGAGTTCATCGACTGCACGGCGGTCATCGTTATCGGAAGCGGCGACGATCAAGTAGTGAGCGTGGAGGATTTGATCCCGGAGTTCATCAGCGTAATGAACCTGATTGAGGACCATCCGCGCATTCAAGCACTTCTGAATAACTAACCCGAAAATTCATTCATGAAAATCACACGCTTTCTCTTGCCTGACGACTTGGCCGCACTAAAGCGCTTTGCGGAATGCTGCGAGGACACCGACTCTGGCGGCCACGATGTTTCCAAGGATCGGATGGCCCGCTTGCGTGAAATTGGTGTGGTCGAATCAAAAGGCTTCGGCCGCCACCAGATCACAACGTTTGGCGGCTATGTACTGAACCTTGAAAATGACGAGTCGCCCGCTCTGCCGTTGAAGACCTACGCAGACTACGACGAAGCAGCTCGCCAAGCGCACGAGGAAACGTTACGGGCCGCCTGAAAGGAAAACGAAAATGAGTCACAAGACGCACAAGCTGGTTGTCAAGTTTGACATTCACTATGATGGCGAGCGCATGGCCGTCGAACGCATCGAAGAGTTGCAGCGCAAGATCCTGGATTTCGGCATCCAAACTATGCTGGCAAGCCGTCCGGACAGCAAGCCCAAATCGTTCAGCCTGCACATAAATCATGAGGACGACCATACCATTCACGACTTGGTCGACCAGCTGGAAGCGTGCGGGGTGTTGATCACCGGCCGCGACAAGGTACTGGCGCTCGGCAGTTCTGATAACTGGCCGGCTGATCTCGCACGCATTGCCATGGTAGGCGTGCGCGAAGGCGTTCGATTCTTTCGGGCCCATGAGGACGTGACGAACATGCAGCTGGACCGGATACTGGGTCGCTATCCGCTTTCAGACGAACAGCGTAATGCGATCGTGAATAACATTCTGCTGGACCCGAACGCTCCAAAAGAGCCGACCATTCGGGTTCTGCGCCACCAGCCTTGATCGAGGAAAATACTATGACATTGGAAAAGCAACTGGAATCGTCAGAGCAAACAGATAAAGCAAAGCAGCATACCCCTCGCAGCACATTCTCTGACGCAATGGCTTTAGCCTTGTACATCTTGATTGGAATTACGATGTGCGCTTGCGGCTATTGGTCGGACGGGCGAGGCGCGCTCTTAGTGATGATTTTGGTGTGGGCTTTTTCTGGCGTATTGGTCATAGCTGTCTATAAGAAAAATTGGACCTAATCGGTAAATCATGAATACCTTAACCTTCATCCCGAAGTACCACCAGCAGATTCAGGAAGGAACGCATAAAGGCACATGGGTCGCCATACTCACGGGTAGTACGCGCATTCCGAATCTGACGTCCGTGGCTGAACGTGTCGCCGAGGCCCAACGGATCGTCACTGAAGGCGGCTCCTTACTTACCATGTCGTTTGACTAGGGAAAATGACATGCAGGCCAAAGATATTCCAGAAGTATTTGTCCTCGCGTTTTTGGAGTCCTTGAAGGGGACTCCAGCGACGTGGTTTGACAATGATGGCGAACTGTTCGCCAACAGCGTCCAGTATGGTATGCCGTCTGGCGTACCTCCGAAGGTCGCACTTGCCAAAATGGCGGCAATGATCCGCAAGGGTTTGGTGACGGGTTGCGATTGTGGTTGTCGGGGTGACTTCCTGATTACGGACCAAGGCCGGACAGTGCTGGCTGAGGTCGATGCACAACCGTTAGACTAACACGGGGGAAATCGAGCATGACCAACGATATGGGATGGGCGGGTAAGCGGGTAAAGCACGTGGACGGGCGAGAAGGAGTGATCCGTAGTGGTTCTCCGGGCTTTTGCTTCGTCATGCTCTTCATTATCGACAACGACGGCACTACGGACATGGTTCAGCTCAATACCAATGGCCCTGACACAGGATCGACCGGTTGGTCGTGGTGCTACCGCGACGAACAGGATGGCGAGCCTGAGCAGTGGGGTTGGCTTGGCGATCATAACATTGCGGCTGTCGCCTAAAGGAAAACATCATGTGGGATACGAACAATGAAACTGGCGACCCGGCACTAGAACGGGAAGATTTGATGACGTCATGCGAAGAGTCGGACGAGAGCACAGTAGCCATTGCTTACAAAGTACCTTGCCCAAAATGCGGCGAGCAATGTGCGATTTGTGGGAACGACGGCATGCGTTACTGTGGAAGCTGCAAGTTCCTTTTTGACCGCTTGAACTGAGGAAAACGACCGTGGAACCGTTTGAAATTAAACCAGACCAGACCTATACGAGCCGCCGTTGGAAGGGTGATCGCAAGGTGGTGGAGGTCAAGCGTCACCGCGGACAGGATGCGGTGGTCCACTTTATCGACCAACGGACCTCGCGGACGGGTAATGCGCTGCTGCTTCAGTTTGCTACGAGCGCCGAGAAGATCGCGTCCGGACCAATCGGATAAAAGGAAATTACAGAGCATGAAAAAGCTGCTTGTAATGCTGTGCGTGCCGGTCGCGATGCTGTGTGGTTGCAATAAGGGGGTTAAGCGAGATTGGGCGAACAGCAAGATACAGATCGAGGTACTACTCGCCGACGACAACTGGTATCCGGTGGAAGTAGTTCCTTTGGACAGCGCATATTCATCAGAAGCCAGTCATCCTTCGAAGAGGCCAATATTCAAAATTGATGTAATGGTCGAAGATAATTTCAAGATAAAACCTATTTTCACAGCTAGCTGCTTCAACCATAACGAAGAGAACGTAGTCGCAGAGGCTGAATTTGATTCTCCACCATTCTCGGGTGAGTGGAGTAAAACTTTCGATTGCGGTGCGAATCCATTTCGCGGCCGGACAGTGGTTGCAAAGGAAGCGAAGCCAACCACAGATATTGCTACGATTTGCGAAAATGTCGATACTGACCCAAAGAAAGTCAAGTTGAAACAGTTTTGCCAACAGTATTTGAGTAAATAGGAAAATATTGTGGACGAAAAATCGAGTGCAAACCACGCAGCGGCAGCATTAATTGCCGACAGCGCCATCTTCAAAGCATCCGGCAAGTTGGAGAAAGCATTGAAGCCGTTCCGCGACGTGTACGACAAGATGTCGCACGATGAAATCGCGCAAACGATGACCGGCCTCAAGGTCGTCTACAAGCCCCAAGACCGATAGGAAAATTATGTCAAAGAAAAATGCGAGCAAGCATATCAAAGGTCGTTTTGGCCAATGGCTCTTAGTAGAGCTTTCTACTGGCCGCTGGAGCGCGGTATGGGGTCAGTTCGAAGGGCTCGATGCGTTTGATGCAATCGTGTGCGAAGACCAATCGTGGTTCGATGCGCAGATGGTATTCGCGCGACCAGACGTACAAGACACGCAGATCGATGCTATACGAGTCATCGTGTCCGAGTTGACACGGCAACGTGACAAGAGCAGCGAAGCTGAGCGGAGCATGTATGCCGACTGGCTCAAGCTTGCGCAGTCAGCCTTGGCCAAGTGTGCGGTAACACCCCACGCCAATTGCTCAATGGACGATGGCGCGAAACAACACATCGCAGAAAAGGTACAGGGCGAAAATCTTCCGAGTGGCAATACTCTGGCGAGCATTATCAGCTGGATCGAGCAGGAACATGGTCGGAAGGTGCTCGCGATCATGCCTTCGGTAGTCGAGGTTGAGCCGATTGGCGAAACATACTGGGTGGTATTCGGCTACGGCGAGCGGCGATCAATTGAGTGGGTGGTTGGCCTCAAGTCAATCAGTGAAGAAAGCGGTCCGGTGGCTGAGGATTGCCCGCCCTCGCTGTTTGCATTGGCCCCGGAAGTAAATAGCAAATGGCGATTGAAATGTCTTAAGAACTTCGTGCGCCGATAGATCAAGGAAAATCCATGAAACATCATTTGATTGACAATCTATATTTCGACACATCGACAGGCCGTTTTCTGGAGCTAACGAGAAGTGATAAGGCCGTGCTAAGTGAGGACTGTGGTGATGGTACAGGCTACGCCACTTTTGGATGTCTCAAGGACGACAACGGTACCTTGTTGAGCGCGGCCGTATATCCAAGCACGATTACATGTGGCGATGACCGGGCGCATGGTAAGCGCGTCGGCTCAGTTACCGAGATTAAAGCGTTATTCTGCGCATAAGAAATTCGTAAGCACTACATATTACCCACCCGTGCGGGCATTATGGCTGATGAATTTTAGCATATCGCAAAGACGGACGATCTCACGTTGCTGACGCAGGCTCGCGAAGGTAACATTATAAATCATGAAATCGATGATTTTATGCGAACACCGGGTTGCCTAATTCCAATTGGTAATCAGGGACCTTGTGACAGCATAAAATTAATTTCGCAGCTGAACCCAAGCGTTCGTAAACAGCTCTTTTAAAACATGGCTGCACACGTTCGCGTTAAATTGTAATCCAAAGAAAAATGAAGAATGAATTCTGCGATTTACCCATGAATGAAATTCACGCATTGCCAGAGCAATACCAAGGATTTTTGCTGTCGAGATTCTATAAAGAGCGCGGATTTGTATTTGTCCCCGAAGACACCTTCAAAGAAATGATCGACATCGTTGCTGCCGTTGCGAAAAAGGATCAAACCGAAACCACTGATCAATCAACAAGGTAACTAGAAATATTATGCCGACAACTGAAACCATAACATTCCACATATCAAGTCACACGGCCATAGCTGATCAGATCACCGGTGCCGTAGTACGCAGCGCAACCAGTCATTCCGTGGGTGCCGTTATGCGCGGCCATAGTGTCCCGACCGCACTTGCCATCGCAATCGTGTTGATCGTGGGCGTTTGGTTTGCCAAACGCTTTTTGTAGAAGCAGGTTATTTCGACAGAAAGCCGAAAAGCCGCGAGATAACCGACCCACGCGCCGCCGGTGGAGAGTCGAACGCCGCGAATCTCGCAGGTTCTTGCAGCAGGCCATAGACGGTCTTGTTGTAGCAGTCGTAGCCGTGATCGAACGGCACGCCGAACATCCGCGCGGCGAACTTCGCCACGGCCGCCGACCGCCGCTGGCCAGCGTGGCAGTGCACATAGAGCGTATCGATCTCCGAACGGCCCCGCAGTACCATCAGAAACGCCACCACGGCGCGACTGGTGCACTCAGAGGGGAAACCCTTGCCGTCGGCGCTAAACGCCTTCCGGCGCAGCGTCAACGCTTCCAGCATCTGCTCATCGTACTCCGCATCGGCGAACCGAACCCGCAGCAGCGCGCCCCAGCCGCCCGGATCGGCCAACGGCGCATCGCGCTTGGGCTCGGTGATCGAGATCAATGCGCACGACGCCGACGGCACCAACTCCAGCGCCGCCGCCTCCGACAAGTACACCACGTGCCTCATGGCTCGACGTCGCAGTCGGATTCCATCGTGCGCAGCAAACGCACGCGGTAGTCCTCGATCAGCGCGCTGAAGTGCTCAGCGAGCATCAGCCGGTCCTCGCGATCAGGATTCGGATTGCCCAACGGATGGTTCACATAACGCTCCTCATCCGCCCCGTAGACAAGATAGTCGCTGCGAATGCCCTTGGCCTCCAGCTCGTAATAGATATACTGCGCACCAGCACGCGCAAACATCTCCAGATCGGTCGCCCAGTATGGCGACGAGCGCGTCTCATCGAGCGCGAGCGCCTGTTTCTTGAACTCGGTCGGCACCGCCCGCGACCGGCCCAAAAAGCCCTCGCCTAGCTCAAACCCGATTTCCCGGGCGGCTTCCACCGTCGCCCAGACAGCCATGTGGCCAAGCATCCAGCTCACGTTGCCCTCGATATTCTTGCGCACCTTCGTGAAACCCTTTCTGCTTTCGCAGGCGCTGCGTAGGCCATCGACGATCTGCTCATCCAAATCCGAACGGATGCCGTACTCAACCGCGCCCTCAAAGCCCAATACCGCCCCGGGCGTGCCACGAATCGTCTCCAAGCGCTTGATGGCAGCGTCAAGCATCACCCCATGCGCGCGTTCAAACATCTCGCCGAACACTTTGCTGATCGCGACGCGAGATTCGCTCGACTGCGCAGAGAACCACGATTCAGTATAGCGCTTGCCCTTCTCGGCCTCGGCCTTGGCGTGCGCCTCCAGCTCGGCCATCGTCGTTGGCTTCTCCACCAAAGCGCTCACCAAGGCGCGCATCGGGTCGTCTGTGAAGCGCGGCCGTCCACTACCGGTCAAGAATTTCTCACCGCCGCCCAAGTGCCAATCTAGTCCGTGAAGCCATTCGTGCGCCAAACTCCCCGCCCCCTCCATCCGGGTCAAGTTGATGACGTTGCGCGCTGGCTCAAAGTGCGCCAGCGCGGCGTTGCGGCCGCCGCGTCCGCGAGAACCAAACGCCACCGCCAGCTTGCCATCGAACGAGATCGCGCGCGGCGGCAGGTTGAGCGCGCTGGCCAGATCGCACAAGCTGTCAAAGGCCATATTCAGTACCGTTTGACGTTCGTCTTGAGGCAACCAATTTCCGAATTCGACTGCCCTGTATCCGAAGTGATCAACAAGGTCCTGTGCAACGATATCCCTGCCATTACGCCAGTCCTCGCCGCCGATGCGCCGCACCGATTCGAGATGCGGGCGGTGCAGCTCTCGCTGCTGTTGTGATAGCTCGGTGTCGGCCTCCTTCTCTTCATCGCTCTTGTCCCGCTTGGACTTGATCAACGACTTCCACTCGGCCCCTTCACGTACCTTGCGCCTGACTTCATAGCTGATGCGGCTGGCAACATAGGGCTCGCGCCGGGCGCTGTCTCCATATCCCAAATCACGGAAGGAATCGGCGAGCAGATCGCACACCTTGCGACCAACCTGAATCTGGAACGGCGAACCGCCACTGATGTAGTTCGTGTCGCCACGGCCAAGCTGATACAGCTTCAGGCACACCGACGCGAACTCGTCCAACGTCTTCACATCGGCCATCGCGTCACGCACGCGACCAATAGCCTCGATGTAGTCGCCCTCCGGGTCATCCACGTTCCTGCGGCGGTCTGGCTCCGTGGCCAACGTGTCTTTGAGGTACTTGATGGCGACGGCCGCCTGCGGCGTCACGCCAGCTTCGCGCATGCCCGCATAGTCGAGCGACGGCCACACGTTTTTCTTGACCACCAGCGACTTACGCTCCAGCTCGTTCATGCTCTCCAGATCGTCGCGGATCATCGCGCGGCGGCTGTAATCCTTGCGCGCACCGCCGATCTTCTCGCCGGTGTCTTCGTGGCGAACCTTGGCCACGTCTGGGGTCGTATCAACGTCGTCCCGGACCCGCACCGTCTCTGCGACGCGGCGCAGAGCAGCCTTGGCGACATCCTTCGCGGCCTGAACATCGAGAGCGCGGGCACGCGCATCAATCGCTGAGAGCAAAACGAGGGTTTCGCCCGCCGTCACGGCGGGCAGGTAGCAGCTCGCGCGCAGCGCGAGCTGCTGCAAGTTCTCTTGGGTCCAATCGGAGTACGGTTTTACGGCAGCAGGAGCACCACTGATCCTTGCAATGTTCCCATCGACCAGCCACCGCAGCGCAGCGCTATCGGCCGCGCTGAACCGGTCGCATAGCGCTGCATCGGCTTCAACAAGCCGCTTGAACGATGCGAACAAATCGCCGCTGGCCAGCGCCTCGCCACCGGCGTTCCACGCGCGCCATTTCACCAGCTCTTCAGCATAGACCTTGCTGACCTTAGGGATTGCCCGCAGCAGACCGACAACAAGGCCCTCCGGTCCCACAGCGCCCACCACGCTGATCGGCGTCAACTGCAACGCCTCCGGCGCATGGCGGATATCGCGCAATGCGATCACGCGGCCGTCCCGGCCAACCCACATCGGAAGCGCATAAGGCAAGCTCACCTTCTGCATCTCATCAGCCTTCTGGCCCGCAGCCACCGCCGCGTCGAGATCAGCGTAGAACACCGTCAACGCATTCTCCCGGTAGTTGGCACGGTCTAGCGACGCAGCAAACCACTGAGTGGTCGGGCTTCCATCAAGAACCATGTTGCGCTCAAGCTTACCCAGCGCCGAGAGCACGTCCTTGATCGGCCGGGCCTCTTTGAAGGGGACGTCGAATGGGTTTGCCTTCGGCACCCACACATCGACGGCCTCTTTCGCCAGAACATCCTCGGCGAAGGTCTTCCACTGCTGCGCCATATCGGCGGACACCTCGCTCTGGTGCACGACCTCGGCCAGCGGCAACTCCCGCATATCATCGGCCAACAAGCCGGGCACAGCGCGCTGCATGTCGGCCAGCGTGAACGCCGCTCGCTCGCTGTAGAGCCGGAACGAACGCTGCCCGTTGGCGTCGCGCACCTCGTAGCGTTGCGCCGCGCGGCTAAAGCCCAGCGCATCCATCTCCGACCACCACGCCTGCTGCCAGCCGGTACCACCGACGCCGGGCATCTCACCATCACCACCGGCAGGGCCGCGAAATGCTTCGCGCAGGGCATCGGTGAACATCTGTTCATCGAACACGTCCAGACAGGTCATGGGAATACCGCGTAGCGGCGAATTGGGAACGACTTTCAAAGCCGCGCCGAAGCGGCGCAGGTCGAACCATTTGATATGCTGTTCTGCCACGTCATCCATCCCGAAAATTTTACTGCCTATCGCGCCTGCAACGCGATAAAGCGCGACACGTCATCGCACACGTCCAGACCCAACGCCATATAGGACCGCACGCGGGAAAAGTCAGTCTCCACTACGAAACTGGACTGCTCGAACCGGAGCACACAATCTTCCAGCCTAAGCTCGATTCGTTCACCTTCCGGCCTGCCCAAAATCTGCGACACCGTCGATTGCACCAATTCCGCCATATAGTCCAGCATCACTTTTTCCACGGCTGGTGTCGGGCCGTTCGGCCCAAACCCATCAATGCCACGCATCACATAGACAGCCACATTGACCCTGCCTGTCCAGTCCAAGTACAGAGACATTGACTGTGCAACAAACGCATCGCGCCGTTCAAAATTCATCGACCCGCCACCGAGCGACCCGCCAATGTACTCAAAACCGCCCTGAGCGGCCAGATCGATACAGCGGAAATACACTGTGCGCTGAGGCTCTGTCATGGCTCTCGCCGTACCGCAATCCATGTCACGTACAGCAAGTTCGCGCTGGCCAGACACCGCCGCGCCAAAACGGCTACGCGCCAATGTCCACAGGTTCATGCCATCCTCCGATTTTCGACACGAATGCACCCGGAAACACAAACCAAATCACATCCGGCATCGCGCCAGTGCAGCGTCTGGAAGCGCAAACGCTCCATCAGCGCCTGCGTCGCCGCATCCTGCAACGGCCTGCCGCCGCCGCAGAATTGATTCCGGAACGTCACCAACGGCAGGTGGACAGAGAGCAGGTCCCGCCCCTTCGCATCGACAGCCAACGCCGACAGGTCCTCTTCGAAAACTTCGCGCCAGCGCTGCACCTTGGCCCACGCAAGGAACAGCTTCACGTCAGCGCCTTCGAGCGTCACCCGTTCGATATCGGCCAAGCCCACAATGATGTATTCGTTCAGGTCCTGCTGGAATGGATCAATCACCAGCGGCAAATCGTCATCAATTTCTTCGAAAGTTCTCACGCATCATCCTTATGGCTAAATCCAAGCCGAGTCACAGGCGCACATCGCGTGTTCAACAACCCGGAACATCGCTGCGGGCCACTCACGCCACCTCTGCCAGCTCCACAACCTCATCTGAGGTGCGGGGCAAATTCAGGTAAGGTGTCAGGTGCAACGCCACCTGATCGAGCTGCACGGATTGCCCATCGAGCACAATGGCCTCAATGCGCAGGAAGTCACCGTTGACGCCGTCCCAGAACGCATCGAAAAAGCCCGACACGTGCCGATCCGTTTCGTCGTGCACGCCGAACTCGATGAGGACGCGAGGCCGCCCGCCATGGCGGCGCGCGCTGAAGTCGAGGAAGCCGCGTTCATCGCTGAACGTGCGCACCACCTCGCTCCAGCCACGCGAGCAACCGGCCAGAGCGCGCCGATTCACGAACTGGCGCAGCTGATCCAGACACACGATCAGATCGGGCACTAACGCCGACGGCACGGTATCATGGCGCGGCAGCATGATCGACTCCTCGCTTACCTCTCAGGAAGTCGATGACATCCTTCGCCATCTCCTTGATCTTTTCCATGATCGCAGCCAGAGATTCACGCAGTTTCTCCAGATGGCTTTGCTCCAACTCGCCACTCGCCTTCTGGAACGCTGGCATCACACCAGCCTTCTGTTCCATGTTTTCACACGAGCGTTGCAGGCGCGCTTTCAGGTCGTCGTAGTGCTTGTTGCCTTTCTGGTCGGGATTGAGTTCTTCTTCCCGCGCGCGGCTGTACTGGCGCACATAGCTCGTCAGCGCCTTGTCCATGGAGCGACGATGCGTAGCAGCCTCCGGCGTTTCGTTGACAGCCTCGTTGAACTTCGCACGCAGCCCGTCAAACTCGCCGCCCGGTTTCATTTGTGCGGCGATATCACTTACCGGCAGACCGCGTTCGCGCGCCAGCTTCTCCAGCTCGCCGCGCAGCGCCGTCAGCTTCGGCGACGACTTCCAGAACGCGTCCTGCTCCTGCGAAAAAGCCTGCACCGCTTTCTCGGCCTGCACCACGCGGTATTCCGACAAACGCGGCAGCACCGCAGTCACATGTTCAGTGCCAATGCCACCCTGCTGGACCACCGCCTCCGACGTCGGCAGCGGTACCGCAGGGCCACTGATCATCGGCGCGGCCGAAGGGGCAGACGCCTTGTTCTTGTCGCCAGCCAGACCGGCGATACCGCCCGCAACAGCGCCAACGGCCTTGCCAGCAGCGCCGACCAGCGAGAACACACCACCGACGGCGGACGCCAGCCCGTCGCCCAACGCTGCCCCACCTTGCATCTGGACTTTCTGGCCACCCGACACTTGCGCGACACCGCCGCCCTGCGGCTGGACCTGCTGCGGAGCACTTGCCTGCATCTGATCAGGTCGAATACCGCCGAGCATTTGCAGGCGCTGTGCCACGCTGGCCAGCTCAGCATCGGTCAGGTTCGACACCGGAGCATCGGGAGCACGCTGCGCCATCACGTCACTGACAGCAGCACGCAGGGCATTGAGGCCGCCAATCGATGAAGCACCGCCCGGCGCGGCCTCAGGACCGACCGTCATCGCTGCCAGCTCGGCAATAGGATCGTCCACCGCGTCGAGGACAAACTTAGGTTCAGCATTGACAACCTGCGCGACATATTGCGCTTCCTGCGCCGCAACAGCGGCGGCGACAGCCGCCTGCGTGCCACCCTCGCTTGAAGCGCCGGCAGGCTCGGCTTGCACAACGGCCACATCGGCAGCGGCAACCTCTTCGACTGGCGCTGCCGAACCCGCTGCAACCGCCGGGATAGCCGTTTCAGCCGAACCGGTCGCCGACGACAGCACGTCAGCGGCAGCGATCACCTCTGCGCGCGGCGACGCAGCAGCGGCCGGTGCAATGGCATCGAGCGCCGACACCTGCTTGACCGCACGCGGCGGGCCGAAGCGTGGCAATTCTGCGAACCGCTCGCCACCGGACATATCGTCCACCATGTCCTCCATGCGGGGACCATCGTCCGCACCCTTGGCCGCCTCGACGGCCTTGTTGTCATTCGCGCTCATATCTCCCACTTCATGTGCCTGCATCCTATTTCCCCTCAAATGACATCATTAAAATTCATACCCGTTCGCCACGGCAGACCTACTTTATAGCCCCGACCACAGCCGCTTGCTGCGCGCGCTGCGCCGCATATGACACCCTCGCCCTCCGGGCGGCCAGCTTCTGCGATGTATAGAGCGCCAGCAGCGCCTCCACGCGCTCTTTCTTCTCGCGGATGGCCTCCTCCATGTAGGTGGACACGCCAACCGCACGTACATAGTCCACCCACAAAGCACGACTGCTCACCTTGACGACATTCGTGCTCCACTGGGCATCAGAAAACCGGCGCTTGGCTTCAGTGCTCATCATCTCCAACGGCGACATCGTTTCATAATCGCCGAGCGGTGCCGAAGGCAGCGCACCGTAACCATCCGAATCAGAAAGCATGGACGCAAGATTGCCGCTGCCGCCGCGCGCGGCGGCCTGCAACGCGTCGCCGTTCGCGGCGGCGACCTGCGTCGCATCGAATTGCATCGACGGCGGCACGCCCATCGTGGGCGTACTGCCGAACAGACGCGCGTACTGGTCTTTCGTGTTATCGCCCAACACCGGATACAGGCCATCGTTTTGAATCGGAAACGACTGGCAGAAATACGGCGACGGGTCCGTCGGGTAGCCAAACGTGGTGGACGAGATCGAATTGGGTAACTGCGCCGGGTTGAACGACGGATTCTTTCCGGCGTCGGCCGAGAACGACTTCGCGCGCACATTGCTGCTGTTGGGGACGCCGTAGACGAAGTGCAAGTGGACCGCGCTGCCCGCTCCCATACCGGTGTTGCCAGAGGTGCCGATGCGCTGGCCGGCGGCCACCGTGTCGCCCTCGTTCACCGCGATGCTCGACATGTGGTAATAGGCAACGATCTCGCCATTACCCCGCTTGATCATCACCGTGTTACCTGCCGAGCCGCGCAAGCGCGCCCACGTCACGGTGCCATCGGTCGTCGCCAGCACCGCCCCGGCCACACCACCGGTGGTGAAGTCCAGACCATCGTGCATGTGCGGGTTCGCGTTGCCCGAGCCGAAATTGCCAGCACCACCCGGACGAAACTTGCCGAAGCGGCCAGAGACCTGCTGCTGCGTCGTCGGCGGCACCATGCACGTATCCTGCGCGAGCGCGGCAAACGAGATCGCCAGCAGGCCCAAGGCCGCCGCGCGGCGAGTGCCCTGCCCCATCATTTAATCTGCCCCTTGACCTGATCGCGCGCCGCCGAATCGGCAGCGCCCGACGCCTGCTCGGAACGCTTACGCAACTGACCGCCGACCAGCGTCGAAAGATTCGCTTCCATGCGCTCATACTGGCGATACTGCTTTTCCATCAGCACCAAGTCGAGCGCCTTCACCTTCAGCATCTCCACCAACAGGCCGCGCTGATTCTGCGCCGACATGACCTTTGCCCAGCTCTCGTACTCCGGCGAGTTCCCCAGATAGCGCTGCACTTCGCGATCCACCCTCAACGACATCGGGATGTCGGAGCCGCCGTGGGCGGCGGTCACGCCGGTATACTCAAGCTGCAACTCCTTGAGGGAAGTGATCGCCGGGGACATCAACGCATCCTTCTGCGCCTTGGCCAGCGCGTATGCCGCTGCGGCTTGCGTGTTCGCCGCCGACGCCGGTATCGGCGCATCTGGCAGGCCCACCACGTTGTTCACAAACGCCACCTTCGCCCGATAGAGCTGATCGGCCTCCATCGTCGGCTCGAACAACGTGGCCGCCGTCACCGACGCGCCGGGCATCGGTCCGACTTTGTCGCACATGCCAGATTTGACCTGATCGGCCGTACAAAAATACGTCTGGTGCTCGGTCGCCAACACCTGCTGCGCCTGAATCGGATCGACGTAGCGACCGGGGGCAGAGATCACCTCCGACATGATGCGGTTGCGCCGCTCCTCGCCCATCTCGGCATCGCGGTTCGCGATCAGATTGCGGCCCGCATACACGGTACAAGGCTGGTAACCTTGTCCGAACTCGGCACCATACTCGAACCGGGCCTGCTTAACGCGCTCAGTCTGCGACAGCGTATTGAGCGCGATGGCAGTGGCCTGCCCCGCCGTGCGGTTCGCGTCCGACATCTGGTCCGCCGCCACCGCCTTCTGTTTCGTCAGCACCGCCACGGCCGAAAGCAACTGCTGGCTGTACATGACCATCTCGGCGTTGAGTGCGGTATCGACACCGGTCATGGCCGCGCTGATCGCCGACGCTGCGCTGGCAAAAGCGGGAGCCACTGTTTCCTCTTGATACTGCGGCGGGCAGAAAAACGCAAAGGACACGGTGGACGTGAGCGCTATGGTCAGGCCCACCGTCAGCCTGCGGCGCGTAGTCGTGTTCATCATTTCATATCCTGTTTATTGGCGACTTCATCCTGACACCCGCGCGCCAGCAGCGCCGCGTCCGGCGTCAAAAATGGAGCAAACGCCGGGGTATCGAACCCATGCTTTCCACAACCGTTGAAGCCGAGGTACATGAATAAGCGCGTGGTCTCATCCTTGTCCAATCCAGCCAGCAGCCGCATTTCTCCCGTCACCATCACCACACGCGCGCCCTTGGGCTCATGATGGACGGCAGCAAGCTGCTTCTTCCTGTTGTTTTCGTTGAGCCACACGAAAGTATCGCGGCCAAGTTTCTCGAACAAATTCATATCCGTACAACCCTTATTTAATCGCGCCAGCGGCCGATTCACGCAACATGCGGTCATACTTCCCGGTCACATTGTTCTTGGCGTCGTCAGAGGCCGCGAGCGCAAGCGCCGCCAGATTCAGCTCAAGGCGTTGGTTCTGCTTGTACTGTTCGTGACGCATCCAAACGCCCAGACCATCCATCTTGACGGCCTCAACCATCAGGCCGCGCTCGGACTGCGCCGTCAACGATTTCGACCAGTCCTGCGCCTCGTTGCCGCCAAAATACGCATTCACACGCAGCTTCAACACCTCGTTCGGTGACATGTTGTTGAGCGCCGGTACACGCGTGTTGGCAGCTTGAATCATGCTGAGGCTATACGCAGGAATCGAGAGAAGCGCATCCTTCGAATTCTTCGACATCATGTACTGCTGGCCGGACGCCGTGCGCCCCGCCCCGGCAGCAATGCCCGGATCAGGCGCGCCCAGCACGTGCTGCATGTACGCCTGCTGGGCCTGCTGCTGCAAGCTACCCGGGTTGGTCGGCTCGAACATCAACGCCGCGTTGGTGTCGCCGCCCGGCAGCGTGCTCAGCGTACACAGCCCAGCCGTGGCCTCCGCCTGCGAGCAGAAGTTCGAACGGTGACTCGCCAGCCGCTGCGCCATGGCAGCACCGACGGAATCGACCATGTGACCCGGGGCCACGTCAAGCGCCGCGACACTCGAATTAGCCGTCGAGCGCACGGACGCAAAAGCGCCGTCGAGCGTGCGATTCTTGGCATTCACGAGACACGGGCTAAAACCCTGTCCCGTGGTCGGGTTGTAGTCCAGATAGGTGCTGGCGATCTGGTCGCTGGTACGCTGGGCACGCACGGCGTTGACCAGTTGCGACGACGCCTCACGTGCGCCGTCGGACACGACCGTCGCACCCAGTGCCTCCTGTTTCGTCGCGACCGCGATAGCGGAGATCACCTGTTGGTACTGGGTCGCCATATTCGTGCCGAAGGTCGATCCGAACGTCGTGATGTTGCCCGTTGCGCTGGCCGTCAACGACGAAATCTGCGCCATTGTCCACGCCTCGGCCGGACCAAAACCATACAGCGCCGCACCGGCGCTGCCCGTCACGAAGCACGTGACTACACCAGCGGCTATCGGCGACAACCTCATGAACCATAGTTTCATCATCATTTCCCTGTCAACACTGGAACCCGGCGCTCCAGCACCTGCCCCACCAACGAGTCGGCCACCATCGTGCTTTGGGCCGCTACTTCAAGCTGCTCGGCCGCTGCCGCATTGCAAGCCTCCGACTTGCAATCGAGCGAAGCCGGGGCACGTGTATCGGCCACCATCGCCACATAGGCGTACCCGGCCAGCTCACCCTCGGCCGGCAAGGTGTTTTCACCAAACGCACCACCGTAGTTGGAATCCCACCCCTGCATGCCGTTTGCCTTCAACTGGCACATGCCAGACTTGGCCTCGGACACCGTGCAATACGAGTCCTTATGCAGCGCCATCCGTTCGCGGTCGGCGTAGGACTTGTCAATCACCCGCGTGGACGCAAACGTGGACATCAACTTCGAGCGGTCGTTGCTGACCTGTTGCCACGCTTCGACCTGCATCGCCGAATCGCGCTGCGCCACACACTTCAACGTCACCGGCTGGCCGTACGTCCCGTCAACCGACATCACTGCCTTGGTCACACGATCCGACATGGACATTGCACCCATCGCCGTCGAGAGCTGCTGCGCATTGGTCGCAAGCGACGACGAGAGCACGTCGGCCGACACGGCCGTCTGCTTCGTCGCCACAGCCCACGCCGACGTCTGCGACTGCATGCTCGTCAACCACTGGATCACCGACTGGAACGAGAACGACTGCGCACTCGCGTTGCTGGCCGCCAGCACCAGAACATAGGTCACCGCGACCACCGAGAGACCCTTCACAAGCTGCTTGTTCACGATAGCCCCGATCAATGGAAAACGTTGGACACACTGGACCACCAGCTCGTGCTGGTGGTTGACGACGACGTGGCCGCTGGAGTCGAAGCCGGTGCTGCCGCAGGCGTCGTCGTCGGGAAGATATTGGTCATCGGCGTAGTTGTGCTGCCTGACGAATTGGTCGAGGTATTGAACGAGGTTTGCGCCGCATTGAACGGATTCGTGTTGATCGTGTAAGTACCGTCGGGAACCGTCGGGTGATACTGCGCGCCCAGCGCCGGATCGATGGTCTTCATCTGACCGCCGATTTCCTTGTTCAGGATGTTGTTCACGTTCAAGCTGCTGTTGGCCGACGTGATGGCCTGATTGATCGGCGTCGTCACCATACCCGTCACGTTATTCACCGCCGTACAGACCTTTTTCTGGGCATACGCGGCAACCGCGCTTTCCACAGCCGACAAAATAGACGCCAAACTCGGGATGGCCGGCGAGAGATCGGCAAGCTGACCAATAAAACACGAATTGGTCGGGCTAAACAAGCTTTCCACGGCAGGTGTAGCAGAGGCGATCTGCTGGTGCACGTTCTGGGCCGCCAGAATGGCGGCACCCACCGTGCCGTCCGCACCGTTCGCACAGTCCGTCGCCTCGGAATTGAGCGCGGTGGCCACCACCGATTCCTGCTGCGAAATCAATGCCGAATTGCCCGTCCCCGTGCTGCTGAGCGGGAACAGGCTCGAAAACCAGTTACCACTGCTACTCGTCTGGGCGGTCGCAACGACGGACACCATAATGGCCGCCCCGATGAGCACGCCGCCCAACGTCTTGCGATCCAGCGTGCCGCGTACGGCCGTCACAACGCTTTTAAGCATCGCGTTCTTCATCCTTGTAACTCCTCATAATCTCAACGATGCGTTCAAGCCGTTTTCCTGAAAAAATCTCGCCCAACATCCGGGCATTGCTAAAGGCGACGATCCGACGGCGAATAGCCGACACGTCCGGGTTCATCCCATCGTCCTGCTCGATCAAATACGTCAGCTCATCGAGAAATTCCGGGTTTTTCTGAGCGATATAGCGAATCAGATAGATGCACCGCGTCGTCGTCAGATGCGCCAGCAGCTCCACAAATTCCTTCGGCACCCGATGCAGCGCCAGAGCGCTGCGCTCGACGAACGTCGCCAGCTCCTGCAAAAACAACTGGATAGTAAAAACATCAGGCGACGTGTTCTCTTTAAAGTCCACCGCCCAGCGGTCCCAACGATCCAGATCGAGCAAAAACGTCAGGAGCTGCGCCCGCTTGCTACTGGTGGCGAAATGCGAAAACACCTCATGCGCCGTCAACACCGGTACCGCAATATTGGGTATTGCAACACCGGCAAGAATATCTTCGCTCATCACCTATTCCCGCTATCAAAAATCAATATTCTGATTGTCGCTCAAAAAAATGATCGCATCAACTTTTTGACAGCTATTTCATGCCGAAAGGGAATTTTCTTGTCTCTCGGGCATGCCATTTCGGAACTCTTGCTCGTATTTCGCCTTCAGCTCGCCCAACACCTCATGTTTTGGCTCCGGCAAGTAAAACTTGCCAATATGGCCATTCGATTGCATCAAGCGCATCAGCTCCGGCAATTGCTGGCGATTGACGTCCACCGACATGAATGTCCGGCTCCCGGTGAGCTTCAATTTCAGACCGGAGCTGGATGTTTTTTTCTCGCCCAGATCAAAAATCATCGCATCACCCATCAAGGCCCCCGCTCTCGACTTCGCGCCGGGGATAGTGAGCCGGAAAAACTGGCCGCCATTGAGCACTTCGAGCATCACGCCCTCGCCCTTCTTCATCTCCTTGACGCCGCTGTCGAAAATACGCAGGCCGCCAAAGGTCGCCCGCGATTTAAAGTCCTTGCTGTCCGGCCGCAGGAATTCGTCGATATACGCGCTCATATCCCCCGAGTCCAGCCCGATGGGCATGGACTTGACCGCTTCCGGACTAATCGAATCGCGCAGCAGCACCGCACGCTGACGGTTACCGTCGGCGTCTGAGAACAGGATTGGCGCGCCGAGCGACTGCTGACTCGACAACTCGCACGCGCGAAACAGATTGCCCTGCAACACGTGCACGCGCCGCGTGATCCGGCCATCAGGGGCCTCATCGTAAGGTTTGAGCAACTGCTCCATGCGCGTCTTCATGTACGCCAGACGATCCGCCTTCTCCGGGTCGAACGAGCGTTGCGGCGCTGGCCCGGCCGCGCGCCCCTGATTGAACAAGGTGGCCAGCGAGATTTCCTTGAGCTTATCCTCCCCAGCGACAGCGATCTTCATCGCGTACTTCGAGAGCAAGAAAGCGTCGTTGCGGTCGCGCGGAAAATCGACTGCCGTCACGTGTCCCTTCATCTCGCCCTTGAACAGGTCGTCGTACACGACATAGGTCCCGGGCTTGAACGAGTCGAGATTGGCCATCAAAAACTCCTGCTTCTCCTTCGCCCGCTGGGCCGCCGCGACATCCTTCGGGTTGTCCGCCATCAGGGTGGCGACGCTGCCGGCATTCTCGCGCAGCTTCATCGGCAACTGCTTGCGCAGCGCCTCCTCCGTCAGCGTGGCCAAGGCGCTCTTGTAACTCGACAGCTCACCGTCCTTGTCCAGCGGGCCGAATTCCCGGTATTCGGCCAAGCCCTCGCGAATCATCGTCACCAGCTTCCCGGAGCGGATCGGCTTGACATCGCGCTCGTACTCCAGCGACACCAGCTTGACCGCCTCATCGAACGTGCTACCGGTCGGGTGCAGCACGCCGCTTTGCAGCTCTTCCTCGTGAACCTTGCGCGCGCCCCACTCGAACACATCGACCTTGAACGGATTCTCCCCACGTTGCTCCAGCTCCACGATCCGGTCAGTGAACCGGCGCGAGAGCGTATCCAGAATCTCGCGCTGCTTGTCCACATCGACCATCATCAGGCGACCCAGCAGCTTGTTGATGTACTGGCATTCCGGACCGAAGCGCGACAGCATGATGTCCTCGCCGCTAGGCAGATCGATATCGAGCGAATGCGCCACATCCGGGTTTTCCAACAACCAGTTCAGCGCCACGTCGTCGCCGACGTCGTTGAGCAGATCATGGTCCTCGCCTGTGGTGTTCGCGTTCTCGCGATTGCTCGTCGTGTTCGCCGAGAGCTTACGCAGTTTGGCGTTGTGCATCATGGTCAAGCGCAGCTCAGCAGGCAGACCCGAGTCCAGACTGGTGATGATCGGCGGGATGATCTGGTCCTTGCGATTGACCCGGCCCAGCCACTGCAAGAACTCGGCGATGTTCGACGCCTTCTGGAGCACAATGAAATTGCGCTGCCGGGTATCCGAATCGGCAAATCGGTTAGTCGCATGCAACGAGATGCCCGTGGAGCCAGAGCGCGTAATGATGATCACATCGAACTTGCCATTCTGGAACCCGGCAACGCTGGCCACCGCATCCGATTTGGGATGGAACGTCGCCGCCCACACGTCCTCCACTTTGGCAATCGACGACGTACGGCCCGACACCTCCGTGATCGGGAAGCCACGCTTGGTCATCTCGTCGCGAATTACGTCCAGTGGCGTCAGCGGCAGATCGGGAAACTCCTTGATCATGGCCAGCGCGCGCGCCTCGGCATTTTTGTATTCCTCGCTGACAGGCACTTTCTTGCTCACATCGCCGTACCGGCCTTGCACCTTGATCTCACCGATACGCTCCAGCATGATTTCCAACAGCTCGCGGAACTGCGGCGGCCCGTCGAGTCGCACATTGCGCATTGCCTGACCGATGGCTGCATGCACCTCGTCGCGACGCAGTCTATCCGCGTCCGACAGCGTTCCCATGCGCTCATCGAGATCGTCCAGCTCTTCCTGCATCGGCGCGACGCCAGCCCGGCGCGCCAGCACCTGCCGCAGTAGCGATTCGCCGGTGTTCTCGACGGCGATCACCGGCTTTCTCCCGTTCTCCAAGTCCTCCAGCGCGACCGCAACAGCCTCTTCAATCTTGATCCCCAGCAAGAACTGGCGATTGATCGCATACAGGCGCGAACCGAAATTCATGCTCGACGCGCGCATGCGCGAACCCTCACGATCACCGAACGGAATCTCCTCCCACTCGGCCTCGAAAGACTTGTTCATCTTGCCGACCATCTTCGACACGTCGCCAGCCATGTAGGAGAGCGTTCCCAATATCTCCGACAGCTTGTTGGCCATGTGGATATTCAGCGCTTGGCGCGTATCGTCGGGCAGGCGTGTGACGAACGTCAGCTTCGAAAAATCATGCTCCCGGCGCACAAGCACGCCATCGCGCGCCATGTTTGCGCTGATCGCCTCCTGCAACGCTTCGCCACCGGCACGCAGCGTTTCCGGCAAGTCCCTGAGGTTGACCGATGCCGGGAAGACCTTGTTATAGATGGCGAAGTTCGCCACGCCTTTCAATGGCGTCGCCGACGAGTACACCACACCGCCACTGTTGGCCACCGCCTCGCCGACGGTCGCGGCGATGTTTGACGCCCCGGCCGCCACATGCGACTCGTCCAAAAACAGCATCGCATTGCCACTGCTGATCGCCACCAGCAACTGCGCCTTCAAATTCACGTGCGCGGCGCGCTGGAACTGCGAGTACGTCGCCAGTACCATGTCGGCAGCAACATCGCCGTCCCGGTCGATTTCCATATTGGCCAGCGCCAGTCGGCGGTCCTGCGCCGACGTGGCCCGGTGCAGGACCTGATCCTCGGTCCCGAAGCGCATGATGTTCACCCCGTCGTTGAAAATGAACACCTTCTTGAACAGCTCACCGGAACCAATATCCTCGATGTCCCGGAAAATATCGGTGAACAGCTCCGGCTTGATCGTCAGGAAGTGCGGTGTCTTGCCCTCCAGTCTCGCGTAGCGCATCATGGCTGCAACGAAACGACCTTTCCCCATCCCGGTCTCGTCGGCGTTGATGATCCCCCGACCGCTTTCGACCGCCTGAATTGCCAATGCCAGCGCATCGACCTGCTCCGGGCTGAAATACGTGCCCAGCTCATCCTTCGAATAGCGCAGCTTGGTCGCAACGAAGTCGTCCACGGAACCTTCCCGCGCCTCCAGCGCGTTCAAGGCCGCGTAGGTCGCACCAGCCATGTTGATCGGCACCATCGAGCTGGGCTGGCCCACCTGCGATGCAGGCTGATACGGCGTCTGGAATTCGTTCACGCTACGCACAACCGCCGGTCCTTTCGCGGCCACCACGGCGGCCGGATTGCTTTGCGTGGTGAAAGCTGGCGCTGCCGTCAGGTCGATGGCCGTGATGTCTATCTCGGCTGAGACTTCAACGACTTCAACAGCCGGCACTTCGAGCAAAAAAGACCTTGCCTGTTCCAGCAGTTCCTTGGCCTCGCCGAAGGTTTTTTCATTGAGTCGTGCAATCTGCGCTGACAGTGCCGCATAGCGCTCATCGGCGCTCATTTCGGCATAATAGGTGTCGCGATATTCGCTGCGCAGCAGAGCCATGGCAACTTGCTCGTCGCGGCTGGCGACCAGAACAACGGACGCTGCCAGCTTCCGGTTTTCCTCCAGAAAACGTGCCGCCATAGAGTCGGCCGGATCGATGGCGGCGTAAAACCGACCATTGAGGAAATCGCCGTTCTCTTTGACCTCCATACCGAGCAACGGACGCGGCGCATTGAGTACCAGCCACGTCTCGGGGGCACTCATCGGCGCAACGTCCGTGACCGCCACAGGCAGCTTGTCAGCGTCAGCATGAATATCTGCGCCAGTGACCACTGGCGCAACCTCTACGGGTTCAGCCACTGGCTCAATCTTCTTCGGGGCGTGGGCTGTGAGCGCGAGCGGCACGCCATACTGGGCGATGACTTTCTCGGACCAGCTCCACAACTCCTCGTACGTGCCCAGCACGGGCAGCGTCTTGGGCACATCAGCCACACGCGGCACGGCCAGCTTGTCGCCGATGACAATCATCCGCACGTTGTAGGTGGAGCCTTGGCGGCTGTAGAGGCGGCCATCCAGCTCGACGAGACCGCGAACATCATAATGATCGTAGAGGTAATTGAGAAACGCAGTAGCGCTCTTCTCGACCTGCCCGTGCGAATACTTTGTATCCGAGCCGAAGATGAGAACGGACCGGCCAGCGTCCTTACGGGCCGCCAGCGCGCGCAAGCCAATGAAGTAATCCATGCGACGCACATTCTTGAGCTTGTCGAACGAATGGACGCCTTCTAACCCACCAAAAGGAGGATTGGCGATGGTGTAATCGAAACCCTCCGGCTGACCGAACAACGCGCGCAGCGGCACCGACGTCGCGTCACCCTGCTCGACAACGATGCGCTCGCTGCTCACTGCATCGACCCGCTTCTGATCCAGCTCCAAGCCGAACACCTGCGCACCGGCAGGCATCATGTTGACCAGCGAACCATTGCCCACGGTAGGTTCGAGCACCGTCTTGCCGGTCAGATCATCACTGCCGATTAACAAGCGCTGGCCGACAACGGCCAACGGCAGCGGCGACGAAAGCTGATGCAACGCGATGGACTCGGCGGTGCGCATGTTCGCGTTCGGCAGACCGTAATAGAAATCGACGGCGGCGCGGTATGCCAGCTCCGGCGATAGACTCGCCGCGCGCGCGGCAAACACGCTATACGCCGCAGCCTCAATAGCCTCTTGCAGACGATGCAGCTCCGCGTCACTGGCCTCGTGGCCATACACCACTTCGGCAAATTTCACGACATCAGGCCACGTAGCTTTCGCGCCGCCCAGCATCGGCCGAATGAATCCCAGCGCGCACTGGCGCAGCTCACCCTCGCTGTCGGCACGCAGGAAGTGCGCACGGCCTTGCTCGTCGCCCTCGCTGGACCGTTCGACCATCACCTCGGACGCCGAGGTGCGAATAAAACGCCCCGTCGGCCCCATGTAGACGAACTGCCCCAGAGCATTCTGGCCCAGAACTTCGGCCCGCCGCGTTACGGCGTTCAGGTTCGCCTGAAATTTTTCCTGACACTTGACGCGAAACACAGCTTCAATCTCTGCCGGATCAACATCGACAAGCGGAACCTTTTCCAGACCAAGCGCGGCAGCAAGCAAACTCGGGCGCAGCGCCTGATCGCCATCGAGATAGTAGATGCCCTGCTCAAACCGGGGCGACCCCTCGAAAGGCAGGAAGCCTATGTCGCGCATACGGTCGCGCGATGTGCTATTACCCATGTCAATCAGCGACAACCGCGAAATACCGTCGGCCATCGTGACGCTTCCCAAATAAATATCCTGTGCGGACAAATCGATCCAGCGCTGTGTTTTCATTCTTGATACTTCCGTCTACTCATTCAACAAAAACAAACGGCCGGACCGCTTAATACGATCCGGCCGTCATGACCACTGTCCAAAACTGGCCCAGTTAAAAAGCTGCTTGTGCCGGACAAGCAGCTTTTTCGCTTAGTCCATGCTCGGGCCGTCGTCGTAACGGCTCTCGTCCTGCTCGGCACCTTCTTGCACCGGTGCAGCCGGTTCGGCTTTATCCGCCGACGCGACATGCTCCAGTTCGGCACCAGCGACCAGCTCAGGCAAGCGCTCCACGGAAATAGCCGACAACTTGGCCATATCACGCTTGGCCCACTGCTTCTCGGAGCCAGCGAAGATCACGTAGGGCTCGCCATCCGGGTGACGCAGGACAGCCACGACAGTTTCGACGTACCCGGCCGTACGGCGAGCCGTATCGTTCGGGCCCGCTTCTTCGATGGTGTACGCAGCCAGATGCGGCTGGTGTTTTTTGCCCAGATAGGTCACGCCGGAGTCCTTGCCGAAATCCAGATTCTGGGCAGCGATCACTTCCACTTTCAGGTGGCCGCCAGCGGTGCCGTGGTAGAAGTTCGAAACGCGCTCTTTCACGGCTTCATCTGCGGAGACAACCACCGGCTCAGGCTCGCCCTTCAGGCCGGCGACGATGGCGCGCACGATGTCCTTCGTTTCGGTGTAGTAGTCGCTAAAGCCCGGGGTGCCGTTCAGGATGTCAGCGATGGTGTTGGCTGCGTCGGCTTTTTCGTACTGCGGCACGTTACGGCCCAAATTGCCATCGAAACGTTCGCTCTCGATCATCTGCGGATAAATGCGCAGGGTCGCGGCGAGCTTATCGTCATGCAGGACACGCACGATGGCACGTGGATCACGCGCGCGACCGTGTTCATCCTGCCTTGCGAGCGCTGCGAACAGCGCTTCGTCGATATTGTTGCCGTCCACCTTGGAACCAGCCTGCACCATTTCGACATACGCCTTCGCCTTCACGCGGCGCTCATCGCCCTTCGGCTCGATGGCGTCGCTCAGGTGAATGTGGGCAATACCCGAGATCACTTCAGCGGCAGGGTCAACCGCCATGGTGGTCGGCCAGTGCGCGCGGTATTCGGTCACGCCGTCTTTTTCACCGATTTTGTATGCCTCGTCGAACGAGATAAAGCGAATGTTGTCCTTTGCTTTCGCGCCGAGGGTATCGCGCGGCGTCGCGCTGGTCGCGTACTGCGCTTCGACAGTCGCGGCACTCAACGGCGAATTGGACGCGGCCTTGTCGCCCACGCGTTCGGACACAGTCGTCAGGCGAACGCGTACTTGCTCGTCTTCCTTGCCAATCACGTGGCCGACGGCGTAAGCGAAACCATCGCTTGGCGTCTCGTAGGACTTGATGTCAACGTACAGGCGGCGAGGGGCTGGTGGCGTTACTTTTTTGGTTGCGCCGCTGAGTTTTTTAGGGTCGAAACCGGTACCGTTGCTCATATAAATATCCTTTTATCAATAGTGGGTAATGTGCCCATCGAAGCAACGCCCGGTGGCACTGTCCGCACAATATCAATCCCAGATTGGATAGTCAATAGCAAAGATCAAATTTTCTACAATAATATCAATGACTTAGTTAGAATTTCATCGTTCATGCTTTTATCTGTTTATGTATTTTTAAGTGCATCACATTTTTCTGACAAAGTGATGCGATGATATATGTTGACGGGCAGTACAACTGTAGTTCACAATCGGAAAATCATAGTAGGAATACGCTGTCAAGATAAAATTAAACCTATCGACCACAAAGGATAGAGATTCGAATGGACTTCAATGCACAAACTTGGGGAGACGCGTTCGTCGCCGCTGGCGGCAACCCAGTCACAGCAAAGTCCATCTCCGATAGAATCGGTTCACCGGCGAATATCACCGCAGACAGCCGGACGTCCAACATCGTGACCATCCCAGCACCACAACTTATAGTCGAGCAGGACCTGTTCAGTAGCGACAGCGCCGCACCTGCCGAGAAAACCAACAATACCAGCCCCGCCGTCCAAAAAACCAGCCTGCCGACAACCAAGATCGTGCGCCGTGGTCGCAAGCCTGCCGCGCTCGACGCGAAGCCGCACACGCAGCAAGAGCTGGACCTTTTTGAGTTGTCGATGGAGATAGACAAAAAGCATGCGGCCGAATCAGGCGATATCGGCTTCCTCGCGACCGCCATGATCTACGCAGCATTACCGCACTCGGATGTCGAAGGCCCGATCTTCAAGCGCAAGAACGGACCGGTCACGCTGACCATCATGAATGACCCGGAAATCGGCCTGCCTTACGGGAAAATCCCACGCATCGTGACCGCGTTCCTCTGCACCGAGGCCAAGCGTCACCGCTTGCAGCGCGGCCGGGAAGTTTTTCTGGGGCATTCGCAGGCTGAATTCATGGAAAAACTCGGGATGCAAAGCCGGGGCGGCAAGCGGGGTGACATCATGCGCGTACACGACCAGACCCGCAGGTTGCTCACTTCCACCATGCAGTTGCGTGGTGAACCGGGCAATCATGAATTTCACTGGGACAAACTGGACATTTCGCCCAAGGGCATGTTGCTGTGGAATCCGCAAACGCCGGACGAGAAGACAAAGTGGGAAAGCAAACTGACGCTGGGTGAATCGTTCTACGAAGAATGCATCAACCACTCCATACCGCTGGACATGCGCGTCATCCACAAGCTTCGCTCCCCACTGGCCATCGACATCTACGTCTGGCTGACCTACCGCTACAACAGCCTGACCTCTCCAACCCGTATCTCATGGAAACAGCTCAAGTGGCAGTTCGGCTCCAATTACAGCGAAACCGCCCAAGGGCTGAGTGATTTCAAAACCAACTTCAAAGCGCAACTGCGCAACGTCCTCGCCATCTACCGTGAAGCGAAGCTGGACGTGCAACAAGACCTCGTGATCCTGCTGCCGTCAAAGCCACATGTCATGCCTAAGCTGGACTGACCTCAAGGTTTTAAAATCACCATCTTCACACCCTGAAATGTCCTCAAATTGTGGCGCATTAACTCCTAATTATGCGCCATTTCACGTCCCATTTTCTTTTCCATCCCACCGCTGCACTCTTCACGATATGCAAGCAACCTTCAACGTTGGATGGTTCTTAGCGCTTGGATTTTCAGAGCGTGGATGAAAGCCTCCTCTAACGTCGGCTCCACCCAATCCTTATAGGCAATATCCTCGATAAATCAGGCCCTTCGAAAATCCGGCGACAGATAAGCTTGCACGCGACGACACATGAGCTTGCACTACGGGTCCAAAACGACACATAAGATTGCGCCACGCGCCCGCAGCTCTTGACACCACCACCCCATTCAGCGGACACTTTGGGTTCTCAAGCCGTTGTGTGTCTTTCGGTAATGCAACCGCAGGCGGCCCCGCAAGGGGCCGTTTGTCGTTAACCGGTCTGTGCGGCCGTCAATTGAAGCTGCTTTACCGCCGCGAACAGCCTTTCAACGCCGAACTTTCACAGAAGAAGACTCTATGACCGCGCTTCTCAGCGCCCGTGGATGGCCGGTAGCCACAAGAAAGATCATCATGTCTAGAAAGATGGAGCGGGATTACTTCGATGAGAAGAAAGATTTGACTATAGACGGCCTCATCAGCGTCGGCGAGACCACCATACGACTTATGGGACTTGTTCGCTCTTGGAGTTACGAGGTTCCTGACCTCATCGCTCCCAGTGAGATTCATGACCAAGTCCGTGCTGCCAAGGCGCGTTTGGATAACGCGCGACGCGATTTTGAAAAGGTCCGGTGGGCCGCCGCCGAAACCGAATTAACGTTCAACGAGTGGTTGGTAAAGCACGGTCACAGCGATCTGGTTATGGGATAAATAAAGGACGACTTGACTCCCAGCTGCATTCAGAAGACACTAACTGTGCGACCCGGCTTAGGTCTTCTGACTGCGCCCAAAAACGGACCCTTCTGGGTCCGTTTTTAATTGCTATTCAATTTCTCCTCCTTCTTAGCCTCTCCTCCATGTCCGCCGCCGACCGGCGCTCACTATGCGTCGCCACTGCAAGCTTATCTGTCGCGCGTGCAAACTCATGTGTCGTCCAACGGGATGTTGATAACTCGAAAAACCAAAAAGTTGTTAACGCTGAAACGCTCTTAATTCAGCTATTTTCTTATAACTCATTGATTTAAAAAGGTAATATGACATTTTTTGAAAAGTTGTTCACGCTGAAACGCTCTTAATTTCACGCTGAAACGCTCTTAATTCACTAAAACAGCACTAAGTATTTGATTTTAAAAAGAAATATGCACTTTTCAAGACTTCATGCCACGCTGAAACGCTCTTAATTCAGCGCTGAAACGCTCTTAAAAAAATCACGCTGAAACGCTCAGATGCTTACTCTCCCTTGCGTTTGCGGCGACTACCTTGTCAGGACCAAGTAGTGTCTTTCAAGGTTTACAAGTAGGGTTTTCAATTAAATATATACAAGTAGAGCAGGCTTCGCCTGTGGAAAACCGCCTGCCCACAGGCTTCGCCTGATGGACAGCCGCCGCGCTTCGCTTGCGGTCCGCTGGTTTCCCACGAGGCTCTGGCCTGCTGCGCCAGCCGCCGTGGACAACGCTACGCGTTCCCCACCGCACCCGGCTACCAGTCGATAATATAAAATCCTCACACCAAACCGCAAACCCGTCAACGCGAACGATCTTGAACCGCGCATCGGAGCGTTTCAGCGTAAGTAGATACCAGAGTAGTGGTATAGATATCTTGACGGATACCCATCAACACAGCATTAGTTCCATATACCTATTTGCATAAATACGCACTATAGTGCATACTTGGCTCTCCGGAACCTCTCAGCTTGGCTCTTCGTGTCGATCCAGCCACCACCAACTGCTCTCCCCATTTTAAACACTACCGGCTGGTGCCTGTACGTTCTGGAGTGTCGCAATGGTTCGATGTATTCAGGGATAACGAATAATCTCGCCGCCCGCTTCAAGGCGCATCTAAACGGCAAAGGCGCAAAGTACACCCGGGCGTATCCGCCGCTACGTATCATCGGTTCCTGTCCCTTCCCTGATCGCTCGACAGCATCACGCGCCGAATGGGAAATCAAACAGCTCCCGCGTGCACGCAAACTCGCCTATCTGCATAACGCCATCGCTGCCAGCATGTAATTGGCATTCATTGCGCGACTGCAACACACAAACCTCCCTACATCGTAAATAGGCCGCTCAGAACGGCCGCCAAGAGCCAAACACCAGTATGCCAATGGCAGCGTAGCGGCGCAGGCGTTTCAACGCCCCACAGGCCCGCAAAATCAGTTCTACGCAATTCACCGCGCTCCAGTCGCTGGCCTCGCGCACCGTCCGCAGTTCCGCATGGTTTTTATTGACTAGGGGTCGAAAATGAAAGCTGTTGCAACCGAAGAGATCGTCGCGCAGGTCGCCGACGAGCTGCTGGCCAGTGGTGTCGAGCCGACACTGGCCAATGTGCAGGAACGTACAGGCGGGTCGTATACGACCGTCAAAAAACACTTGGAGACATGGGAGAAACAGCGCCACCAACGTGAGCATGATGTTGAGCTACCGGCCGAGGTCCTGAAGCGCGGCACGGTCTTCGTGCGTGAGCTATACGCCCTTGCTACCCATGAGGTGAAGTCAGTGGCCGCCGTCGAGATCGCCGCAGCGCAATCCATCACGCATACACTGCGCAAGACGCTCGATGGTGCCGAGGCAGAGGTACGGCGTCTCGAAGCGGTTGAACAGGAGCAGGCCACTGCCGCCGAGCAGCTTCATCAGCGTGTACATGATCTGGAAATGCAGGTAGCCAGCGACGCGGCCACCATCAAGGCCCGGGATGAACGTATTGACCAGATCACTGCCGAGCTGGCAGGTGTCCGCGAGCAGTTACGCCAAAGCGAGCAGGAGGCCGCCACGTTGCGCGCGCAGCTCGCCGACGGCAATGTCATCGCTGGTGTCGAGAGCGCTCTTGCGGACGTGCGCAAGCAGCTCAGCGAGGTCGCGCAAGGGACGCGCCCGGCGAACGCCTGATATCCCGGCGGTAGACGCACAAAGGGCCTGACAGCACAACCTGTCAGGCCCTTTGTGTTTTCAATGCAGGCGCTCGCCTGTTACGGGTGTTCAATGTCCGTCATTGCGGTGAAGCACAACCTCAGGGGACAAACACCTCTTGGAGCGTGGCCAAGGTTCTCTCCAGCGTTTTGGAATCAAGTGCGCCGAAATGCCGCACCAACCGCGACTTATCGACCGAGCGGATTTGGTCCAGCAGAATAAAGCCGCTCTTCCCGCTGTGCTCCAGCTCGATCCTGTATGGGGCCGGACCGGAGCCTGTCGTCATCGGCGCGATGATCACCGTGCGCAGGTGGCCATGCATTTCCTGTGGCGAAATCACTACACACGGCTGGGACTTCTTGATTTCGCTGCCGACCGTTGGATCGAGATTCACCAACCAGATGTCGCCGCGCCCCACTACCATGACAACTCGCTGTCGGTGCTGTTGCCAAACTCAGGCAGGACCAACGCATCGTCGCCAGACTGCGCGAGCAGCTTGCTGGCCTCTGCCCAGCCCGCACGTACTGGCTTTGCCGGCGCGCGCACGATCAGCGCGTCGCCTTCGACAATGACCTCAGCTTCTTCGCCAAGACCCACCTGTGCCAATAGCGACGTGGGAATGATCATCCCCCGTGAATTACCGATCCGACGAATAGTTATTCGCATACCACCTCCTATGTTGAAACAATGTTATACCAACATACGAGGTGATGCAACAACGTTATAACTTCGTTGGCATGGAACTGTTGTTGCTGTCGAGAACGTGGTGGCGACTATTGCCTGTAAAACACCGCGTTCCCATATCCACGGTTTTACGGAACAAGGCGGCGCGAATCGCAAACAAAGCGTTCACCAGCATGGTGATGGGATTGAGCAAGTCAATGATGGGCGAAATCAAGCGATAGATCAGCAATGCGATCAGCACGGCCATCAGGACCTGCGTGTTGGCCAGCTCGGTGACGGCCGGGTTTTTCAGGGCGTGTAAGATCATCTGCATATTTGGTTTCCAGCAATCAGGAGTAAAAAAAAGCGCACCCGAAGATGCGCCGTTTAATCGGGAGCCGAGCATCAGCGCCTCGGCATTGCCAGTTAGGACTGGTCGCCGGTACCGCCGTCGCCATCGGTGCCGCCACGCGCCGCACGCGCTTCCGCAGCAGCTTTGCTGTCGAGGTACTTTATGTCGGCGACGGTGAATTGCATGTCGTAGACGGTTTCGCCGTTTTTCTCGTAGTCGTTGTTCTCGACGCGGCCACTGATGGCAACCGGCGAGCCTTTGCCCAGATACTTGGCGGCGTTTTCGGCTTGCGGACCCCACAGGGTCCAGCGAATACGGGTGACGCGTTCGACTGGATTATCGTCTTTGTCCTTGATCTTCTTGTTGGTGATGACCAGCATGGTCGTGCGTGGAGTGCGCTCCGCGCCGACGTAGCTCATTTCAGGGGCGGCGGCCAGATTGCCGATTTGATCGACACGGACTTCGGAGAGAGACATGGCGTTTCCTTTCATTAATACGAAACAATATTGACAGCCGAGTATGTGTGTTGCAACCAGCTTGCCCACTCGGATGAGAGCATCACCAGCTTTTTCTTGTAGACCGCATTGAACTGCGGCGTCTTGCTATGGTAATTAGCCGCCTTGGTCCAGAAATCTTGTTTGCCCGGCTCGTTTAAGCGCTTGCCGAGGATGAACGCGGCGACCTCAGCGTTGTAACAACCGCGCCACTGCAAGTCAGTCATGCTCACGCCGTATGGCGCAAGCTCGGAGCGGAAAGTGGCCGAATTGATCTGGAAGTGCGAGATGTCCACTGTGCCGTTCTTGTTGCGCACGAGCTGACCGTTCTTGCCGTCTTCGATGCTGGCAATGGCCAGCAAGACGTTGGCCGGGACGTTCCGTTTTGTCGCAGCCTGAACCACGCACTCAACCGTGGCCGGTTTGAACGCGTAGAAATCGGGCTGCGCGGCGTTGATTAGCGTACCCATTTTTCGTGCTTGAACCAGTGCCAGAACGCACCTTTGACGAACAGGTGCCCGGTGGACACCTGCCACGTACGGTACGAGCGAATCATTCCCAGCACCCAGAACATCGCGGAGAAACCGCCCCAGTTCAAGGCGATCATGATTGGCGCGTTCAAAACCACCAACCGGACAAAATTGGCAAACACCAGCATTGCCATGCAGAAGAAAATCCGGCTACCACGGCGATGCCCTTGGGCCAGCCGATCAATCTCGGCGCGCTCCATCTCTGAGAAAGCTGCTTGTGCGCTTTGGAACCGCAGGCGCGAGACCGTATCACGCACCTTGGCACGATTGCGCGAGTCAAGCAGCAAGAATGAGCAGTCGCTGCAACTCCACTTATACAATTTTTCTGTAAGCGCCAAGTCGCTGCTCACAAGCGTTGTAGCATCGACAGATTCATCAACGCACATCAGCACGCCGCGAGTGCATTCTGGGCACGCTGGGTTCGTGCTGCGCGTCAAGGACGAGCGAAGCCACAGGAAAATCTTCCTGTTGTAGTTGAAGCCAATGAAGTTGAGCGGAACATCGACGATGGTAAATTTGGCCGCACGAACAATTTTTTTACCTATACCCACTTAATTCCCCGGCGATACATCGAAATTCAATTTCCAGATTCTATGTAAAAAAAACGTCATTGTCTACTTCTACCACCTTACATGGTGCCACGAATGTTGCCTTTCACCTCTTCTTCAAGCAACTTTGCCAAGTCGCTCAAGCCCTGACGTAACTGCGGAACCGAGCGCGGCTCGGGCGTTGGCGGCTCTGGATACTGCGTGCTCTCACGAATTTCCTGTTGAAGCGCGGCGATGCGGTCTTCTGCGTCGAACTTTTCTTCGAGTGTTTCGAACGGCTTGCCCCGCGCTGCCATTTCGGCGTCGAGCAGGCGCTGCTGGTCAGCAACACCGATATCGTCGTACATCGAATCGTAGTCACCATCCTCGTCCATGTCGTCGTAGGTCAGCAAGACCGAACGCAGGATCGGCATCGCCTGCGCCTTGAAGTTACCGAACTCACCCTGCGTAACCTTCAGCAAATTCGTCACGTCCGACGTGTTGATGCCGATCATGTCGTCGCTGTCCTCGGCAACACGCTTGGCCGACGGATATGCCGACATTTCCTCAAGCGGCGTATTAAGCACCGCATCCTTGACGGCCGACAGCGCCGACAGCGCACTGCGCGCCGCCACATTGAAGTCAGGTCCCGGCGACGCCGGTGCAGATGTATTGGCTCCCACGGAGGCCGGAACTGCTGCTGGAGCGGCAGGCGCGGGCGCAGGAGCGCCCGTAGCGCTCGTCTGGGGTGTTGCCACAGGCGCGCCGCCGTTCGCCCCGCCACTGGCCGCTGGCGGGCTTGCCACAGCCTCCTTGCCGCCGAGGAACCAGCCCAGCACGCCCAAAGCGGCGTCCTTGCGCTCCAGCTTCGGCCGGTCCTTGACTGCATAGTTACGTTCGAACATCTGGTGGAAGGCCACCAGCGTGGCATCAGGCTTGATGCAGCGCTTGACCATTTCCGAGAATGAGCCGTCGATCAGGCTCTTCATGAGTTCTTCAGCGGCCTTGCGGTTCTGCGGCAAATCGGCCGGTTCCGGCGACTCGACCGGGATCAGATCGTTGATCCGCATTTCCTTGGGCGATGCACTGGCCGTGTAAAAGCCCATACCGCGAATGACGCGCACGCCACCGCTCTTGCCGCCCTCTTCCTTCTTACCGATCAGCAGCGTGAACTCGCCGTTCTCCTGCATGGCCAGATCGTTGTAGTCCAGACGCTGCGCGTGGTCGAACTGGACGTTGTCCTGCGAGGTAAACTTCTCATCGACGACACCCATCTTGCGCTGGAAGCCGCCCATCACCGCTTGGTTCGCTTTACTGGCCGCGCCGACAATACGCTCCCACGTCTCGGACTTCTCGCCGGACGTCAGGCGGCCGACGGCGCGCACGTTGGTATTTTCCCACGTCGCGTCGGCTTCTTCGGCGCTCGATTTTTTCAGTGACGAAAAGTCCTGTGCTGCAAAAATGACCGCGAAGCCCAAGCTTCGTGCCTGAGCTGGTGCAACGGCGAATCCAACAACCGCGTAATATCCGTACTCGTCCAAAATTGTATAGAACGGCACGACGGCATTCGTCGGACGCGAGTCGATGATCTCGCGCACCACGCCCTCTACCCTGTTGCCGAGGCACCCCGCCATCATCTGCTTGATCGAGCCGACGATCATCTTGCCCAGCATGCGCAAGCTGTCCGGTGCGCGTTCCAGTGCCGGCAGCAGCACCACCAGCATGCGGCGGTTGATCACGACGTCGAAGAAGTCCACGTCGCCGACCTTGGAGCGGAAAATGTGGCCGTAGTTGAAGGTCAGGTCGTTGAAAATACGGGTGAGCTGCATGACGATGAAGCCGTGCTGCTCCAGCGTCTTCTGCTCCTGCTTTTTGATCTTGGTCTTCTGGTAGCCCGGCAGCGTGATCAGGTACGAACGCAACGGGGCCACAATCACGTCGAACAGCTCGCCATAGCGGCCGTTGTGCTCCCAGACCAGCTCCTCGATCACGTTCAGCTCGAAGTATTCGAGGTATTTTTCTGGCGACAGGTTGATGTAGCCCTTGTCGCGCAGGTAGATCAGTGGGCGCGTGAGCGACGCCACAAAGCTGATCGCACGGCCTTTCCACATATCGCCGCCGCCGCCCGAGTCGTCCATCAACGAGACGATCAATTCGATCAGCATGCCCGACGAGGTGTTTGCCATCAGGTTCAGGTTGTTCGTCACCTTGTCGAGCTGCTTCTCGACGAAGTCGCGGCCGCTCGTGATGAAGTTGATGATCAACAGATCATCCTCGCGGCCAAGATAGCGCGCGAGTCGGAAAATCTCCTTCTGGAGCTTCGGATCGCCCTTGCCGTCTACGTAGATGAAGCCAGTGTTCTGCACCAGTGCATTGAATACCAGTCCCAGCAGGAACTCGGTGTTGTGGGTGACGATATTGTCGTCGGTGACATACAGGTGGTCAGGGTGGTCAATCTCGATGCAGCGGCATTGCTGCTCGCCGGTCGGTTCGATCTTGCGCACCGGCACCCAGCCGTTCAACTTCGCAGTCCGGTTACGCTTGCGGCGCACCACCGGCATCATCACCTTCGCGCCGGCCTTCATCAGCTCGCCGATGTGATCGGTCGTCGCCGTTTGGGCTTCTTCCCGGCCGTCGGCGTGGCGCACCAGCACGCGCCATGGATGGTCACCAGTGCCTTCGGCCTTGCGGCCGTCGCGCAGGCGCAGCCTGAACAACTGGCGAACGCCTTGCTCAAAAATACGCACGATAGGCGCGCTCTTGCCGTCCGGTGTGCTGACGATATCGCCGACGACGAGCGATCCCATCTTGCGCCAGCCCTTCGGCGTCAGGATGTTCGCGTTCACGCCCTGAGGTTTGCCTGAACCAGTAGTGCCTAGCACAAGCATGTGCGTGCGCAGGTCCGAGTCCGACGAATACACCTGCTCTTGCGTCTCCGTATCCTGCGCCAGATAGGTGATGCCGGACCCCTGACGCCACTCCATCGCACCACTCTTCTGGTTCTTCTGCATCGGATACGAACCGTCGCCAACGTGCGCCTGCATCGGCACGCGGAATGGGAAATCAAACCCCCTGCCCTTGAGTTCAATAAAACGGTTCTTGAACAGCCACGTAAGCAGCAGCATCAACTCACCCGACATCGGTATCTTGACCAGCACCAGTGCAATGCACGGCAGCAGGAAGAGGCCAAATATGACACCGTCGCCTGCCTCAAACCTGTCCCTGAAGCGACGACTACCGGTGCGCACATCCTTGCGACGCTGCTGGGTACTGACCTCAGCAGATTTTGAAACCCCTTTGTACTGAACCATGCTCTATTCCTTGCTATCAGGCGGCCAGCGCACGACGCGCGCCGAAGTGTTCGGCCAGTATCTCGTCGCCGATACGGTCGATAATCGACAGCGACATATCGTCATCGATAAACTCGCCGACATTGCTCATCTCCCGCTTCATCGTCTGGACCGCGTTTTTGCACGAACCAGATGGGAAACGCTTGGCCAGCAACTCGCGAGCGACATTGCCCGGCACCGCCTCGTACAACAGCGAGCGCAGCTTGCGATCCTCCGCCGTGGTGGACAGGCCCCACAGACGCATTGGACCAACCGTCATCGTATAGAGCTGGCTGTAGGTCGCGTCGTTGGTCACGAAACGTGCGAGGAATGTCGAGCCGTGCGCTTTCGGGCCGCGCACGTAATTGATCAGCGCGCCCTCCTCGACCGCCGACAAACCGATGTTGTCGCGCATCCACTTGCGCGTCTCGGGCGTGCCCGGGTCGAGGATGAAGAAGCTCGTGGCGATCTTCGTCAGCTCGCCGAAGTCCTCCATCAGTTGTGAGGCGAGTGAGATTTCGAGCTGCCACTTACGCGCTTCGCGCGCGTCCGTCATAAGCTGGTCGCGCAGCAGTTGATGACCTTTCGTCTTGTGGAATTCGTCCATCGACAGGACCTTGTAGTCCTCGGCCAGCTCGCTGATGAGGCGGTTGTAGTATGGCCGGTACAGCGGATCAAAGAACGGCAGGTCCTCCTTCGAGAAGGCGACCTTCTTCATGAACGACTCGCGCGCGACCATGTACATCAACGCCGTCTGTTTGATTGCCGCATCAGAGCCTTGGATGGCGACGTCTTGCAGGTCCAGCGACATGATGCGCGCTGAGCCGATATCGAACTTGGTATAGTCGCGGAAGATCGGGAAGTCGTTGATGGCCTCGCGCACACCGACCTTGAAAGCGTCGTTGATCGGAGCACCGCTCTCGACCTTGATCGAGCCGTACTCAGTGACGACGTCGGGCGACGCAGCGTACGCCACCAAGTCTTCCAGCGTAGGCATGGCATAACGCTGGGTCACTTCGCAGCCGTAAATGTCCCCGGCCTTGAACAGCTCGTCGGCCAACTCGAAGTAGGTCGTCGCGCTGCGTACAGGGAAGTCGATCTTCGACACGGCCTCATCCACGACAGGGTCAAAACCGGCCCTGTAGGTATTGGGCTGGCCTTTTTCGTGTTTATCCGACTTGTTTTTGAATGCGCCGTCGATGACCCGGCCGACGAATGCCGACATGCCCTCATAGGGCTTGCCGGAACGCTCAGGAGGAGTTGCCAGCGCAGTCAGGAAATTGACGAGGAAGGATCGGTGACGTGGCAGCGGCACCCGCTGGCCGAGAGGCGTGTCCATCATGTTGATGCAATCGCGCTCATGGTTTTGCAGGCGCTTGTAGAGCGCCAGATGCTTCAGATGCTCCGGCAGGTTGTCCTTCACCAAGTTCACGGCACCTTCGGAGCTGATGCCGATATCGATGGTGCACTCGAACGGCAGGCGGCTCAGGCCCGGCATAATGCACGCTTCGAAATTGTTGTTATTGAGCAGCACCGACTTGCCGAAACCGGGTTTGCCGCACGTGAGCGTCAGCCACGACGACTGCTCGGCGGCAAAGCGCTGATAGCGCATGATCTTGCCGTCCAAACTGCGGAAAATATTGGACCCAGAGTTAAACGCCGAAGCGGGCCGCGTAAATGGCATCATCGCCAGCGCCTCGCCAAGCGGCGCTGGCGCAGGATTGCCGATGTGCTTCCACGACAAGCCTACCGCGTTGCTCTGGAAGGCTTTCAGAGGATTGCCAGTGCGTTCCATCAGACCCATGCTGCCCCACCCTTCCATGATGCGCCAGAGCTTCGATTTGCGCCCTGCCAGCTCTTTGTGGGCCTTCAAATCGCTGCCAACCCACGTCATGGCCGCGATGCGCAGCTTGACCATGCATTCGCCGTCACGCTTGGCTTCCTTCAGGTCTTTCGACGCTAGATTGATGTTGCGGTTAACCTCGGACGACATGCCGAGCACCGTCGAGAACATCGTCTTCCAGCTAAACACGCTCATCCCGTCGGACTCGATCATGAAGGAGATCGAATACGGCAACGCCCGGGTCTGTCCGTTTTCGCGGATTTCGGCGCGGTTGAGCGCGTCGAACAAGACGTTGAAAGTCTGTGGGTCCAACGCGTGTTTTTCCACCAGCAGCGGCGCATACATCCTGCCGCCAAGGCACACCGTTGTGGGGTCTGGCATGTACTGGTCTTTCGGATTGCCCATGTTTGCCTCGCCCACCATGATCTGATGCGGCAGCGCTGGATAAAACATCTCGGACGCGTCGTTCTCGTCGTTGTTGGTTTTCCAGCTTGGCGACATGCCGTTGCCGGGTATCGAGGGTTGCCACAAGTGAGACGTGTACTCGGGGAAGACACTGCGGCGAACGGCGCGCAGGCTCTCGGTCACATTGATCCGGTCCACTGAGCAGCCAAACTCGGGCGACGACACGTCGTCCACGATCTTGGCCACGAAAGCCTGATGGCGGTCGTAGAGGAACGAGATCGGCCGCAGGATGTTCTGGCCGTCCTTGACCGATGGCCAATTGTTTTCATTGCGAAATTCGTTCATCTGGGCACGCGCCATACGCACTTCGCTGGCGTCAAGCAGTGCCGGGCGCGACCAGAACACCATGTAGCACTGCTCGTCGTAAATGAACTGCTTATACTTCTCGCAGCTCTCGTTGATGATGTCGTCCAGATCAAGTTGCAGCCGCTCGGCCGACATGCGCTGCTGGGCTGCGTTGGCGTCCAGTTCCATGCTCGCATCCAGATCGCGACGGAACACCACCTGCAACTGGTGGCCCCGGGTCGAGAAGAACACGGACATGGACTGCTCAAGCCTGCCGATCATTTGCAAGAACCGCTCGCGGGAGAGGACTGACTTGGTGCCATTAAATCGCACGATGGTCGCCAGCGAACCGTCGTTGGCGCAAATGGCAGTGCCGTCGATGGTTTCCAAATCGCAGTAGTGTTCCGTATCGGTCATAAGCGCCGACAACAGATGCATGATCACGCCTTCAATCTTACCGTTTGCCACTGAATACCTCCTGAATCGTTTCTTGAATCCGCGCCGCTTTTTCTTCGTTGTCGAGGTCGTCCCGAAGTACAAGTGCGTCTATGGCCAGCAGCGTTTGATGGTCGCCGCGCTGGCGTAAAAAGGTTTCGATGAAATAGATGCTTTTGTAGCCGTCGAGCGCGGCTTGATCGGAATCAGACGATGCCATTGGTGATCCCTCCCGGCATGTCACGACGCGCTTCCAATAATTTCGACGCTGGTGCCAGCAGGCCGATATCGGTGCTGACGTCAAGCGCGTTGCGCAAGCCCCCTTCTGGGTACAGGACAACCACGTTGCCGCCGCCGTAGCCCCACACGTTCAGGCCCTTCGCATGGAGCTTCTGGGCGTAACTGAACATGGCCATACGGTCGCGTGCGCGCAGCCATGCAGCGGCGGCCGTGTAGCGGCAGTCATCCTTCGGGCCGCGCTTCATCGTCATCGCCGTCCAGATTTGTTCTGCCGTTAAGCAGCAGGTGAACGAGAGGGCCGCATACTCGCCTTTCGGTAGCGCTGCCGACTGCGCCAACGGCGCGGACTCGGCACCGCACAGCAGCAAGCCGTTGTATTCGATGTCTGCCCACTCCCGGGCGATCTTCCACTCCGTGTCGGTGAGCCAGTTGCGGATCGAGCGCGAGCCGCTGCCGACCGAGAAAATGTCGGCCACAATGGGGCTCACATTTTTGACTTCGCAGTGCACGATAAAGGCCGTCTTCGACTGCTCCAGCATCTTCTCGATATCGCTTTTCGCCGCAGGCAATCGAGCCTTGGAGATGTACTCCCACTGCCCATCGGGCGGCACCGGCGCGAACATCAGCTCGCGTGCATGCATCAGCCGGTTGCGGCGCAGTGTCAGCGTCTGGCCGTTGTTCATGTACGTGTTCTGCATCACGGCGCGCACATACGAGTGCTGCGCCGAACCTTCGAACATTTCGTAGACTTCGTGTGCGATCTGCGAGCGCGGCGCAGCGAGCACGATAGCGAATTCATCATTGAGCGCTTTGCGCTGCAAACGCTTCACGCCGTACTGGTTGCGCGCTGTATCGACAGAGCGCTGCGCCACGGTCGCCAGCACCTTTGCGACGACGTCGGCACTCACGTGCTGCGGATCGACGCCCAGCTCGCTGTAAATATGGCGCAGCGTGCTGCGCAAGTAGCCTTCGCTGCGGAAATTGGGATGGCTGATCAGGCTCGCGCGGTAGAACTGCTCTTCCGTTAGATTGGTGATCCACAGCACGTCGGAGGATAGCTCGTGAATGGAACCGATACGGGCTGCGTTTTCACCGCTGATAGAGGCCCAGCCGCTATCGAGCGAGGCGAACGTCTTGTCGCCGATGATCATGTTGTTGGCCGAATCAAATAGCACTACACCGCATCGCATCGCATCACCCCGCGAACTGGCGCGCGAGAGCGGCCCAGCCTTCTGTTCTGAACGACGTGCTGTTGTTCACTGCATAGTATTCGAGCTGGCCCGGGTGGAACGCCTGCTGCGTCGGCAGGATGCGCAGAGACTCCATGATCTTACCGCGCTGCGCGTAGAGCGCATCGTCTGCGACCGAGAAAATCTCGGCGAACAGCAGCGGCGAACTGATGTCACGGCCGAACGCTTCCTTGAGCATATCGGCGCGTGAACGCAGTACCGCATACAGGCCCGTCATCTTGTCCTTGGCGTTCTGATCGCCGATGTGTTGCGTGACGAAGTGACCGCGCACGATCTGGTTCACTTCCACCTGCGTCAGCTCCGGTATCGCGGCGATCACGCCCGCGTTACGCATGCCTATCATGCCGAGATGGAAAACCTGATGGCACAGGTTGCAAACGGTCAGCAAATTTTTCTGATCGTTGTTCGAATGGTTGTCGTCCACGTGGTGGACTTCCTGATATTTGGATGCCTTGAAATTGCAGAAGCGGCACGTGTAATTGTCGCGCTTGAGAATGGTGTCACGCACAGGCTGAAATGCCGCGTCGGCAAGGTGTGCGTGGTCGTCGTCCTTGCGCCACATCTGGCGCTTAACGCCCAGCGCTGGTTGGAAGTCCCAGCGGCTCGCAAGCTTCAACGACAGCGGCGGAACAATGATGAGTGGTGCAGCCGCGACCTTCGTCGCCGGAGGTGGCGACACTGGTGCGGCTTGTGGTGCTGATTGGGGCGGATTTTGGCGCATCCTCGTCCTGATCTGTGGTGATGGGCGGGGCAGCGCCCCGCCCTATTACGTGAACGGCCTGCTTAGCCGGTGATGGTGTTCTTCATGATCCACACGATGGATGCGACGGCGGCCATAGCGCCGCCGATGAACAGGCCGACGATGGCCGACAGCGGTTTTTCGCGCTCGTCCTTCGATGCTTTCCACAGCGTGTACAGCGAGATCGCTACGACGACGAAGCCACCGATGGCGACCAACTGGATCATCAGCGACGCACCGGTTTGCGCGGCCGTGTTGAGGTTGTTGGCCACGTCGGAAATTTTCTTACCGTTGGACGTATCCTTGGTCAGGTCGGTCGTTGGCAGCGTGGACGTTTGCGCCAGCGCGGTGCCGGCCATCGCGCTCGTTGCCATGACGATGGCAAGCGCTTTCAGCCACATGGCGGACACGGATTTTTTAACGCTCTTGATGAAGTGGTTCATTTACTATTTCCTCTTTGCTAGGGTTGTGGGTACTGCGGTACTGCGCCAAAAAAAACGAGGTGCCACTCGATTACGAGTGACAGGCATTCTGAACGCCGTAGGGGACGAACATGCCGATAATGTTGAATCCTGCGGAGCAGTTCAGGACGTCGGTGAACCACTTGAAATTCCAAGCGATGATGCCGCCGATCATCCATACAAAAGCGATTCCCAAGCTGGTTTGGGATTTTCCCTGCGTGACGTTATTGACCGTCATCCAGCCCTTGATCATGGCGGTAAATCCGACGATCTGAAGCAAACCCAGAATGGTCGTCAGAGCGGCCAAACGCTGTTGGTCAAACGAGCTGTCTGTCGGGGCGTATGACAGGAAACGCGAGTTCGCATAATCGTCGGTAACGGAGCGCGACAGGATGCCCACCAGCTCCAGCGTACTCATCGATGCCATGGCACCGCCCAAGAGCAATTTCACCAAACCGCCTGTGACCGAGAAGTTGCTCTTGCCGGAGATGTACTTGCTGGCGTTGGCGTTGTCCACACCCCAGAACTCGATCAGTGCCGAGATGACGAACCACAAGCCCATCAGGCCAGCTATGGTCTGCATCAGCATGATGATCGGTGCGATTTGCGATCCGAACGCGGCGAGAATGCTCATTAAATCGGCCATAAATTTCTCTCAAAAGTATGTTGATAAACGTGGTGGATTCGAAGCGAATTAATGGGATTCAATACGTTCGTCGCTGCTCATAATGACGATGCCGGTATTGGGATCGACAGAGCGCACGCGCGGACGCGGCTGCGGAATCTGCTCACCGGGAGCGACGTTCACTTCCCTGCCATCGGGGGTATCGACCCACGCACGGTTTCCAACAACAGCCATGGATTTATAGCCGGTCGCTTCACGCATGACTGGCTCATTTTCGTCATCGGGCACTGGTTGTGCGCGCGGTTTGCTCGCGTGGTGAGTCGGTACGGCATGCCCCCGCGCATGGGGCGCAGCACCGGTTTTTGCGGTACCACTGCCAAGGTTGGCACCAGTGGCTACATGGCCCGCTTCCAGCGCGGTGATGCGCGCGTTGAACTGCGTCAGTTTGGTATCGATGCTGGCCAGTTGCTGCCCCACGTCACCTTGTGCAGCGGTACTGGCGCCCGCCGATGCGCTTTGCGCGGCCTGTACGGCACCTTGGTAGGCCGCTGGAGGCTGCGCGGTAGACTGGGTAGCACCGGTTGCATTCGGGGCTTGTAAAGCTGCTTGTTGGGCCTCTGGCGCACGTTGTGGCTGTGGCTGTGGCTGTGGCTGTGCAGGTTGCGCTGGAGGCTGATTTTGAGCTTGCACGTCAGCGGTGTTATAGCGCTTCGTGATGATCGGTACACCGCCATTTTTTTTCTTGTTCGCGATCATGACCACGACGACGGCGATCATGATCAGAACCACAAAGCCGCCAAAAATGGCGATGAGCTTGCCGAAAGAGAGATTTTTCATGTTGGAATCAGAGCCTTATTTTTCGACGACATCGGACAGGAAAATGACGCCGATGCCACGGTGTGCAGATACCTTGTACGTTGGAGGCGTATCCACGAATTTTTTGACTTCAGCCGCAGCGTTGGTGCCTACGTCACCCAATGCGTACATGGCCAAACGCTTGTTGCTGACGTCAGATTCCTGCGTCACAGTTTGGCCGTTTGGTAGCACAACGATGGTGCCTTGCGGTTGCTGAGCGGCCTTACCAAGGCCGCTCAGCATGGACGACGTAAACAGCGCGCTGTAGCGCGCCAGCGTGTGGTTGTCGATGCTGTCGGCGACGCCCTGCTTCGCGTCTTCTTCGCGAATGGCGATGGCGTTGATCGAGATCGATGGCCGGTCATCCTGCGGTGACAGCGTGGTGAAGTGGAACGAGATATTGCGCGGCGTGACTTCTACTTTCCCAAGCAACTTCGCGCCGTCAAATGGACCTCCGCGCATGGTCGCAATCACGTCCATGCCGTCATCTGTATCGACTTCTGAGTCGGTCTCGGCGAAGGCCATTTTTCCCGCTTTGTACGTCGCTTTTTTCATGCTGCCAGTGGCCTTTTCCGCCGCAGCGGCGACGGCAGAAGCGGCAGATGTTGTACCGGCAAGCACTGGTGCAACGGCCGCAGGAGCGGCAGCTTTCGGCGCGGGCAAATAGTGCACAACCGAGTACGTACCACGGGTATCGGTTGGGTCTTTTTGACCGTTCTGACCCAGCATTCGGTCTACTTGATCGGTGACGCCTTTGCGCAGATCGCCGACGTATTTGTCGCGCGCTGCGCGTTGCTTCTCCACCTCCTGCTGACGACGCTGGTCATCAGCAGAATTGGCCGTTTGCTGACCTGTCGAAACGGCGATCTGAACAGGTTGCCCCGGTTGAGGCTGGGCCCCATTGGGCAATGGTGGCGCGTTGCCCCCCTGCCCGTTCTGGGTGCCCTGTTGCGTTTGTGCTGGAGCGCCCTGTGGCGCACTACCCTGCTGCGCTGCGGCCTGTGCGGGAGCTGATGCGCCAGCGGCAGGGGGGGTAACAACCGGCGCGAAGTCTGGCTGGTAGCTCTGCCCCTTGTTGGCCGCGCCGTCGGCCTCTAGTGCAGCCTGCTGCGCACGCCGCCCCGCTTCCTTGGCGTCGATGGCATTGATATTGACGTCGGCTTGCGGCGCTTGAGGCAGGTCCACGTTGCTCGCTTTGCCAGAACCCGGAACACCGGCGTTGTGGACGCCGCGATAAATGAAAGCGCCAGCGACGACGATGAAGAGGCCAACGACGATCAGGCTTGCTTTGCCGATACCGTGACCAAATACGCTGCTGAAATTTGCCTTTAAACGTTCAAGGTTCCCTGTTTTTGCCTTCTTCGGCTTGACAGGAACACTGTTGGTTTCTTCAGCCGTCGCGCCTTCGTCTTCGAAGCCGCTCGTCGCAGGCAGCAGCGACTCGCTGTTCTCGTTTTGGTCACTCATTGATTGTCCTTCGGGTCTTCGATAAACACCGTCACGGCACGACCACTGGTCGTAAGTACGGTCACACTGTTTTGCTGTCCGCTGAAGCGATATACAGCCTTGCCGGAAGTGCTGCGGGCGGCACCGATATAGGCCGGATACTGGACGTCAGCATCCGTGCGCACATAGAGATTTTCTTGAAACAGCCATGCGTCGGTATGGTCCAGACCGGTCACGGTCAAGCGGCGTGCGTCCTTCGGAGGCACGCCGTCGAGGAAGGACGTCAGGGAGACGTCAATGTTAGGCATCGACGTGAAATTGACCGAATCGACCGCGTCCGGATTGTGCCCCGGAATTTTGGCGTCAACGCGCAGATCGACTTCCTGCTGGCCGGCTGTCAGCATGAAAATAATCGGTGTTGGCAGGCCCTTTAAGCGCACAGAAATGTTGCCGTATGCGGTCGGCGACAAGGGCTCAAGCGAGAGACCATTGGTCGGTTCCACTACCGCGCCTTGGCCACCCTTCTCGTCTGCGTTGCCGTCGCCAAAGAGCTTGTGGTTGAAACGCACGTCGGCGATGATCCACGGCTGGCCGCTGGCGTCGGAGAACACGATTGACGACAGCAGGCCGGTGGACAACCGCAAAACGGGCGGAGACACGCCCGGATCAAGGTTGATGGCCAGCGTGCGGGTAATCGGTTTGGCTGGAGCCTGATATGGCATGGCCTTTTGGCGTTCGCGCCGGATATAAATCTGCTTGAGACGGTCATACTGCGCATCCGTGAGCTGCGTCTGTTCGATATCCTTGATCGTCTCGTCCACGACCTCGCCGGGCGTGGGCATGGTGATCTGCTCGGTTGGCTGTGCCTGTCCGGCCGGCACTTCTTTGCCGAGATTACTTTTAGGCTGGGCAGGCGAGGCCGCGCCTTGCGCGCTCTGAGGCTGGCGTTGTTGGGACTGGGCTTGAGCGGCCCCCTGCGCGCAAACGCACAGGAGTGCCGCTAGAGCAATGGTTGTGATCTGAATGGCCATGCTTACTTTCTGCGAGAGGATGGACGCAGCACGACGTTGTCAACGCCTGTGCCCTTCGTGTTGGCGGCCGTTGCCTGCATTTCGATGACCTTGACCTCAGCGAGAAAGTCCTGCGTACTGGTCGGTACCGTGCTGCCGCCTACATAGAATTCAATGGCCAGCGGAACATGGACCATCCAGAATTTCTTGCCGCTAACTGGGTCTTCGCCTTCTGATTCAAGCTGGGCGGCATTGGTCTTGAAGGCGCGCATGATCAGGCGGCCCTTGACGACCCGCTCCAGATTGCCGCTGTCGTCGAGCGACTTCATGTAGCCCTTGCGGCCGTCGAAGGTGTACCACTTGCCAGTGATCCTATCGATGGTCTCGCGGTAGTTGATGTAGTCGTAGGTGTAGCTCTCGACCATCGCATCTGCGGCGTTGTCTACCAGCGACGACGGGGTGACGGTCGAACTGCTATCGGAATTGACTTCGCAGATGGCCTTGTTATCGGTCGTCGGGATAAACCGGTATTTTGGGAACCACCAAAATACCGAGCCGGTGCCCAGCAGGAGTACCAGCGATAAGGAGCCTGCCGCGCTCCACACCCGAAGGTTTTGCTTTTTCAGGTGCTGGTTGTCCAGTTCGAGCCGGGCGACCTCGCGCATGATGGAGGCGTGCGCACTTACGCCCCGATCACTGATCGTCGCTTCAAGGCGCTCAGAAGAGGTGGGGGCACCGCCCATCGGATTATTTGACATCGACAATTTCTCCAGTGGAGCCATCCAGCATGCAAGACACGCTGGTGCCATCCGTAAAGATCGTGTTTTCGAAGTTACCGAAGAACAGCATTCCGCCGCATACGAGCACTCCGAGCACGATCAGGACATACACAGTGATTTCACCGATTGCCGAGAGGATGCGCAAAAGCCGGTTGTAGCGCCGCAAGACGCGAACATCCTTGTTCTCAGCGGGCTTTCCCCAAGTGCTATTCAAGTGGTTTTGTGCATTCATATTTTTTGTGGTTTGCGACGTAAATTTATCTTAATCGTAGAAAATCGCAATAACCAAATTTTGACAGCAGCGAAGCCTCAAAGCAAGCGCTTTCGTTGCCTTGAATACATAGGGGATTCCGCACGGAAGGGGGGTATTTTTGATGAAACTCCTGCAAGTCACTTTGTGTTCTTATATGTCCCTAAAATGTGTCGCATTATGGTTTTGTATAAACCCTTAATTGTGTCAATGCGCTTAATTTGAACCCATATGTTTCCTTCTTATGTCCTCAATATGTGGCGTGTTTGTGCGCAAAGCAATCCGTGTCATGGTTTCAACCAAACTGCGCTTTGTGGCGTCATGACGTCGTGCTGCTGTCGCGGGGCGGGAAATGGAGGTAGCGGGATATGTTGAAGATTTGCCCATAAATGGGCAAATCTATCAATTAGTAAGAACTACAATGTTGCGGATGTTGATGCGCGCAGGGCGGCTTAATGGTTGGTAGCGGTTTTGCGCGATTCGTGTTCCGACACCCATTGATCGACGTCGGCGGCGAGCTGCGGCGAGATGACCTCTGGCTGGCGGCGTAACGAGCGGTCGGTGACATGGTCCAAGCTTTCCGGTGACGGTTTGAAGCGGACACCGGTGTTGCCATGGCTTTTGTTGCCGTAGTGCTCTTGGTGCGTGTAGTCCGAGCTGTGCCCGAAGAAGGCGGCCGTCTCCCGCTTGCCCACCTTGCTGGCCTTGAAGTCGGAGACGAGCTGGTGGCGTGTGCTGTAACAGGACGGGATGTCGCTCCCGGCGTAGCCGGTTGCGAGCAGCGCGCGCCTGATCATGTGGTTCATCGGGCGGTAGAGGAGGCCGGTTAGCTTCTTCAGCGGGATTTCGGGTGGATGGCGCTCGCGGAATTTGATGGCGACATCGCGGAAATGGACGATTGCCTTCAGCTCCTCGGCGGTGATGTCATACAGGATCAGCTCTCGGTTGTCGCCATTGCCACGTCCGTGGGTTGCTTTGGCGTTCTCGATGACCATCATGTGCTCGAATTTGACGCGCCCTTGCGCGTCCCTTGCGATTTCCCCGTCGTCGGTGCGTACGAAGTATGACGCGAACGAGGCGTCGAACCATTCGACGGGACGCAGGCCAACGAGCAAGTTAGCCTTGACGAATGCATCAGCACGCACCGCATTCGGTGCGCGATGACCGCGCTGGCGAGCATAGCTCGCCAGCGCGGTGGCACACTCACTGCTGAAGAACTTGAGCTTCTGCGAAGAGGTGCGGCCTGCGCCGCGCGTGAGATTCGCGTGGCGAATCTCACGCAACTGGTCAAAGGCGGTGGCGTAGTCGCTGTAGTCGCCCCCGCTGGCCATCGTGGCTTTGGCCTGTTCCGCGAGCCAGTACATGATGGCGGACTTATTGAGCCTGAAGGTGGCGGGGGCGATCTCGTTGTGCTCAACAAGGCTGGCGAGCTTCGCGATGAGCACATCGGGGGTGAGGGCGTTGTCGCCAAGATCGATCTTTTTGACGATGGTCTTGAGCCGGGTCGTGTATTCAGTTTTGCTCCCGTCGGACAGCCTGTCATCCATTTTCGAGATGTATTCAGTCAAGCTCGCCGCACTGTTGCCATTTACTTTTGTTGCCATTTTATTCTTTCTTCATTGTGCGCATCGTGACGACACTTTGCCGCCACATATCCGTCACATTTGTTTCCAAGTCATTTTCCTGTGCACATCAAATCGTCGGGCCCGGGCAATGTGGCCCCAATCGCGTGCCGCGCCAGAGTGTGCTGGCAAGTGGGTTTCAAGTTCGGAACGTGCCGACAAGACGTATACAGCGCTTCGCTTTGCCCTCAAACGGCCTGCAATGATCGCATTACCCCTTAACCTTGGTTTCATCCCCCGTTAGTGCATCCGCGTTTGCCTGTTCTGCCCGATTCTACGCACAATTAGCGGTGAGATTGAGCACAAAAAGGATAGCATGGATTATTGTTGTCTGTGTAGTCGTACATGTATTCGGACAATACAACCTGTGTTATCGGATAGATTTTAGATTTTGTGCATACATATGTCGAAATTTGTGTGCGCAATGGCGGCGGATGCGCCGCTGCACTAACGGGGGAGGGCGGTACGGTGAAACCAAAACGTCCGGTTGGGCTAATAGCCTAAACTATACGCGTTGCGCAGATACCTTGCGATCAGGCAGGGCGGGGTGGTGAGGGCACGCTGAAACGCTCAGATCAAAAGGGGCCGTTGAGTTTGTAGGCAACGGAGAAATATTGATGACACACCTACGACGCTTCAATGTCCTGTGCTTTACGTGCTTCAGGCGACCTTGTCGGACGGCCGATAACGGGTGTCACCGCACTCGTTGCTCATCAGCACGATTCAATCGAGCGCCTTTGGTGAGCGGTATGGCATTGAGTGCCGCGCACAATAATGTGATGGATATGTACCGCGAAATGTGTCGGCAATGTGGTGCTTAAACCGTAAATGTCCTCAATATGTGACGCAAAAGGGTTGCGATGTGTGTCGATGTGGCGTAATATGTCCTTAATGTTTGCATTTATGTGTCACAAAATGGCTGTTATATGGTTCTATTGTGCGTTGCTCATGTGGTGCATTGTTGCTAAAATCGTGATGCTGCTTGTGTCAACATGTAACCTTGCTGTGGTACCATTACTGTGCTGTCACGGCGAAGTTCTCGAATCCGGGGCTGAGGGCAGGCTCGACTTTTCGCAGATGCTGAGTTAGTGTTTCTGAGTGAGAAGTCAGAATTTTGTCGTTTAACGTTTTTAAGGATACCTGTTCATGAAATACGGATTACACATGTTCCTGCGCCCGGCAGCAGTAGTGGGAACGATGTTCGCCACCGCCGCTCTCGTCGGTTGCGTGGCCCAGCCGACGCAAGACGCGATGTCGGCCGATTCTCAGGCGTATGCGCATAAGGTCATTGTCGAGAAGGTTGACGCCGCCGTGCAGGCGCTGCGGGAACTGGCCGCCGCAACGCAAGAGGGTAAGGACATGGTCTTGCGCAAGCAGGCCACGCTCGACGACGATGAGGTGGACATCGACTACACCGGAAAGCCTCAGCCGATGCTGGAGTCGTTGGCCTATCGATATGGCTACAAATACATCGAGACGGGTAAGCACACCGAGTTGCGCACGATCAGCCTGCGGGCAAAGCACGCACGGGTTATCGAAGTGCTGCGCGATGTGGGCTTGCAGATCGATAGCGGTGCCGACGTCGTGCTCGACAAGGATGCCAAGGTTGTTCGCCTGATTTACAAGAAGGGTTAAGCCATGCCCGTCGATCAGCTCCCAATGACCCTCGATGAGGCCCAGCGTCTCTACGAGCGGCCAGCAATTGTTCAGACAGTGCCGAAGGGTGGTAGTGCAGAGGCCAGCGTCATGAAACCCGATGGCAACGCGGTGCAAAAAGGGCACGCCAAGGCGGTTTTCGATTCCGGGCTGAAAGTGGGGCTCAAGACGGGATTGGCATGGCAGATTAACAATATCAACGCGGCTGTTGCCGGGTTGTCGCATGATGTGCTTGACCCTGTGTATAACTTCGGTGCGCTGATGGTCAATCAGCGTGTCGTCCCGGCCGTCATCACGGAAGCGCGCAATCTCTACAACCAAGACGGCGATTATGTTGTTCGTTTGTCCGGTGCGCTGTACAAAATCGAGAAGCAAGCCCGTTTTTCTTCGGTGCCGCCTAGCTGGCGTGAATACCTGAGTTTCCCGAAGGCAAAGCCGATTGATCGCGAAGATATCATGGTCCTGCAAGGTGATGAGGACCGTAATATCTGGCGCGTGGCGGTGCAAAACGGTTGGACTCAAGGAGTCGAGCAGGCCAATATCATGCTCACGCAGGCCATGGACCGCTTGAACCGCGATTTTGGCGGCATGGTGCGATTTCATGAGTTTGTTATCAAAGGGCAAGTTTCGTTGCCGGTCATTGCTACCGAAGACATACCGGTGAGCCACACGGGCGCAACGATGGCTGTAGACGAGACGCTGCTGCGCTTGACGACGCTGCCGCAGTTCAACAGCAAGATGTCGTCGTGGAAAGCCGTGGTGATTTCCGATTCCAAGCCAGCGACTGTCGAAGGCGCGGCGACCTCACAAGATCAAAAGTAAGGAAATCCCGATGGCTGATGTAGTTGGCTTGCCCCTGATCGAGAACAAGACCGGTTATACCGATCCTTTCCGGTTCAATGACCCTAACCAGTTCAAGGCGTTGATGCTGGAGACGCTTGCGCATAGTGCCAGCGACGTGTTTATCCAGCCGGGCAAGCCCGTTGTTGCTCAGGTGAGTGGCCGGTTGATGGCGGTCACGCGTCGTATTATCGATACCTCGGAAGCGCGGCAGATACTAAAGTGGGCAACGGACCGTGATACCTCCGTCACTGACCTGCTGGAGCGTAAGGCTGTCAACGGGCGCTACGAATTGTTTGATCCCACGGCGCGCGCGGCTGATTCGGGGGCAAAAATCCGCTACGGCTACCGTGTCAACGCCGTGCAGATACAGGATCAGGGCGGGACTGGTTTGCAAATCGTTATCCGTGCGATTCCTTTAGACCCGCCAACGCCGCAGCAGGTGGGGCTGGACGACGATCTGCTGCGCGCAGCTACACCACGCAACGGCATCGTGTATGTGTGCGGTTCTACTGGTTCCGGAAAGACGACGACGTTTGCGGCTGTTATACGGCACGTGCTGGAGGGGGATACGCCGATCAAGGGCAGCATTATCACCTACGAGGAGCCAATTGAGTTTCTGTTTGGTGGTATCAAAAGCTCGCACTCGATCATCGTGCAGACACAGATTCCGGAGATGCTGCTGACATTTTATGACGCGATTCGCGAAGCGATGCGTCGCGCGCCGAAGCTGATTGTTATCGGCGAATTGCGCGACGAGCAGACCATTCGTGCTGCGGTAGAGGCGTCGATGACAGGCCATACTGTCTTCGGCACGGTGCACGCGAGCAATGTCGCAACGGTTGTTCGTCGCTTGATTTCCCGGTTCCCCGAGGAGCAGCGTGCAACGGCGATTTTTGACATCGTGGAGACGACGAGGCTGATCATTGCACAGCGACTGGTGCGTACGCGGGAAGGAAAGCTGATTGCAGCGCGTGAGTATCTGGAGTTTTCCGATGAGATGCGTGACCAGCTTAGCGGGTTGTCGAACATGGGGGCGGTGACGGCCGTTGTCAAGCAGCTTGTTGCCTCTCATGGGCACAGTTTTGCGCAGGAAGCGGATCGCCTTTTTGCTGCGGGTGTGATTGATGACCACGTTGCAAATGAGTTGGGTTTCGGTTGACTTGCACAGTTTTTAAGCAGTACCTGTAGTGCGTTGTGGCAGTAGAGAGTGCGCCCGTTTCAGAGGTCGTTATCCACAGCAAATGTGGATATGTTTTGGAGCGGGTGATGTTTAATTTTTTGGAGGGCCGTGCTATGTCGCGAGGTCGCAGTCACTGGAGTCACGGGGCGCTCACACCCCGGTTTTTCATCATCAATGCAGTAGCATGCTTGCCGGTGCTGGGGCTGATCTTGGTTCCTTCATGGAAGATGTTGTATTTGGCCGTCGGCACGGTGGCATTCCTGATCTGGGTGGAAAAAATCAAAAAGATGACCCTGAGCGCGTTTTATCGTTCGATCAACATCACGTTGACCGGCCGGAAGAAAGCGTCTCTTAATTTGTTCAAAGAACTCAAACGATAACGATGGAAATGAAAGGTATGAAGATGAGCCAGAAGAATAAAGCAGTATATGTTGGTGTGGACGACGGTCACTACGCGGTCAAGATTGTCACCGAAGACGGCCAGATGTACACGGTGCCGTCGCGTGCCAAGGCTGGCAAGCATTTGATCTCGCTCAGCACCGCAGGTTCGTCGGCAAGCGATGGCGGCATTTATACGACGGAAGAGGACCAGACCTTCACCGTCAGCTCGCACCTGTCGGAGCCAGACGACACGCGTTTCCGCGATTACCCGAAGTCGATGCTCAATCGCGTTTTGGTTCACCACGGTTTGCGCGTCGCTGGCTACAGCGGCAAAGACGTGAATATCGCGACCGGTCTGCCTGTGTCGTACTACTACAACGGCGGCAGTGCCAACGACGATCTGATCCAAGCCAAGGTGAAGAACCTGTCGAAGGGCGTGAGTGCAGATGATGGCGACTCGGCCCGTATCGTGACCAATTTCGTCACCACCGAAGCCATTGCCGCCTATTTCAACGAAATGATCGGCATGGATGGCCAGCCAACCGAAATCGCCGCTCAGATCGAGCGTTCGACTGTGGGTGTCATCGATGTTGGCGGGAAAACGACCGATTGCGCCGTGATCTTGCCGGGTGGTACGCAGGTCGATACCGCTCGTTCTGGCTCCAGCGATGTTGGCGTGTTGACGCTCAATGATCGTATCGAGGCCGCACTGCGCGCGAAATTCGATTTCGACCGCGTGCCGCCCACAATGGTCGAGTCGGCCGTGTCGAGTGGCGTCGTGAAAGTCTACGGCAAAGAGCAATCCGTTCTCGATATCGTCAACGCCGAGAAGGAGAAATTGGCCGCGCAGATCATGAGCACGGTGCGCGCAAAAATCGGCTCGGGTATGGATTTGGATTTCATCCTGCTCGTGGGTGGCGGCACGATTGTGCTGCGTGAACAGCTCACACGTCACTTCCCGAATTGCCGGATTCCTGAGCATGCCGAATATGCGAACGCGATGGGCATGTTGAAGATCGCCAAGTACGTCATCGGTCAGGGTTAAATCATGCGCCAGAAGCGGTATCCCCTGCTTCTTGATCCCGAGTATCCGCCAGAGGCGATGATACTCGGCGTGATCAACGCCCTGCCAGAAGGGGAGAGGGCTGGCTTCATGCGCTCGTGCATCGTGATGGGGCACAAGGAGTTCGTGAAGGAAGAAGAAAAGAAGAAGGCGGCAATCATGGAAAGGGGTAGTGATGGCTAATCTACAGCGGTGTGATCTGCGCATCGGCGAGGGCAACGCTGATGAGGCTGCGGTCGTCGATGCGGTGTCGAACCTCACTGAGCACGGTGCGAAAGGGCGTTTTTTCCGAGAGCGGCTGCTGCGCGGCTATGCCCTGCTGATGCGGGAAGTCGAGGGTATCCAACGGGAGAGTGATCCGCTGGCGGCACTCGACCGTCTTTCGCAGTCGATCAATTCCGGGCACTACAAGACGTTGAAATCGCTGTTGCGCAACAAAATGGCGGCAGCGGCATCGTCGCAGGCCGCTGCCAAGCCCCCAGAACCGGCTCCAGCACCGCCAACGCCGTCGGCGGTGCTGGAGCAGCAGGAAGTCGTCGCGAACGCTCCTGTGGCACTTGTGACCGATCCTGTCCCGGTTGAGCCCTTGCCGGCCCCTGTGCCAGTTGCAGCTCTGCCTGACGTCGTGGCCGAAGTCGAGCCGCTGGCCGAGTCGTCAGTGATCGGTTCTGTGGTTGGCGGTGATGAACCCGAGGCGGAAGTCGAGGAAGAAACGCCGCCAGCGCCGCCAGTTCCAAGTTGGAGTCGATTTGCATCGTTGGCGGGTAGTACGGGGCAGCCGAAAGCGAAGGAAGGATAATCGATGGCGACGTCCAAGCAGCCCGGCGAAGGCCGGACCGTCACCTTTGACGACCCGGTGATGATCATGATGATGATCGCCATGGTCGGCATTGCCGGGTGGGCGACGTGGTACTTTCTGCACACCTACATCGCGGCGGTTTACGCCTACTGGCGTTACATTCAATTCTACCTGTTCCACCTGATCGGGGAAGCCATCGATGTGCCGGGCATTTCGATCATCCACGACTGGATTGGTGGGTTGTGCGCGCCAGATGGCGCTATTGGCGCATGCCAGCGTGATTTCTCGACGGTGTTGTGGTCCGAGGTTGCTGATTCGAGCGCATGGGTCAATGGCCTGTTGCTGCTGTGTCTGGTCGGGTACTGCATCAAATTGGGCATACGAGCCAATGCGACGCACCCGAAGATACGCTTTTCCAAGGCCCACACGATCAAGAGCTTTGTGGACGAGCAAAAGCACGCGGTAGACCCCAAGACCGGGAAACTGCTCTATCCGCACCTGCGCCTGTTTGCTGAGCTGGACCTGATTGCCGAGCCGCTGGACCATCCTATGTTCGGTATGTCGGAGACGTCACGCCAGTTCATGGCCAAGCATCGTCTTGTCACCGATTGGCGCGCCGAGCCCGGTGGTTTCTGGGCACCGACTATCGACCGCAAGAGGGCCACGGAAGTGTTCCGACAGCAACTCGGGCAGCACTGGACGTCGTCGGTGAATCTTTCCCCCGGCGAAACTTTGCTCGTGGCCATTGCGATGCCGCGCGTCGCGGCGACCAATCCGGACCTCGACGACAAGGACTTCAAGGCCGCCATGGAGGAGAGTGATCGCATGGTGCGCTATTGCTGGGACCAGTTCGTGCCACCGCCAAAGACCAAGAAGGGCAAGACGGCTCCCGGCGAGCCGCCAGAAGACCCGTATGCATGGCTCAAGCCCACCATTGACCTGACCATGCCGCGCGAACTGATCAAAAAGTACATCGGGCACGAGGCGGTGCAGGTCATCATTGAGCACCATGCCTTCAACAGAACGGTTATCTGCGCGCTGTACCTGCAAGCACGCCGGTTGGGTGTACTCCAGCCGGCAGAAATGCGCTGGTTGCGCTTTTTCGACCGTCAGCTATGGTACGTGCTTGAAAATATCGGCAGGATGGCGGGCTATGCGGAGGCCGCTGGTGTGCTCTCGCACCTCTTGTATGAGGCCAGATCGGGGCAGAGTATTGCTGAGCCGCAACTTGACAAGGTGGTCAATGGATTGGAGATGGCTGTCAACAACTTCAAATTCACAGATGCAGATAAAGAGCGCTATCGCGCTGCCGGAGCGCCCGCATTGCCTGTGGTGGACAAAAAATAGAGTTGCCGCCAATCTATATTTTTGACGCGAACGCTTCATGTTTTGTTAGAATGTGCTCATTACGAGATTTCTACAAAATGCGAGAATTTAATGAAGCGTAAAATTGTTCTATTACTCTGGTTTGCCGCATTACCGGTGTTTTCGCAAAATGGCGGTGTCATGCCACTGACTTTGCGTGATGGTGGAGCTGCGGCGGCGGCGAAGCTCGGTGGCAAACCGGTCGATCAGATGCCTGCACAGGCCGCTGGCATCGATCAGGCCACCTTGGTGGGGCGGTATGGCACCATCTTGGCGCGCGTGCCTGTTGGCGCAGGCGGCCTGACAGCGTGGACCGTTGAAAAGAACGGCCACCGCGTCGTGTTGTACACCACGTCCGACAGTCAGGCGATCATCTCGGGTGTGGTCTGGGACTCCATGACCGGCCGCAACCTCAGCGACACGTTCAACGCAGCGACATTAAGTATTGCTCCGCCAGTCGGGGGTGTTGCCGCTCCGGCCATGTCACCAGTGCCTGTCGTCGCGCCCGCAAGCGTCGCACCGACGCTGCCTGCTTTGGTCGGCAAGTATAGCGGTCCCATCCCGGAATCGATCAAAGCCATCGATTCGCTGGCCGGGATCAAAGAGGGTAGCGGTGGCCAAGCCGATACCATGTATGTCATTTTCGATCCGCGTTGCCCATATTGCCGCAAGGCATATGCGACGACGCGCGACTATGTGAAGCGCGGCTTCACCATCAAGTGGATACCGACGCTGGCACTGGGCAATCCCGAGCAGGGCAGGCCGATGGCCGCGACCGTGCTTCAGGCCAAGGCGGGTGATCAGGCCGATGTGCTGCGCCGCGTACTGGGCAATCATGAAGAGATGCACACGGTGCCGACCAAGGCCACCGACGAGGCGCTAGATCGCAGTCTGAGTTTCTTCTTCGCCGCTTTCAAAACCAACGGGCTTGATCAGGCTGGCGTTCCGGTCGCGTTTTTTCTGGACAAGCACACCGGCAAGCCACGGATGATGACAGGCGTATCTGAAGCGCCGGTGATTCAAGCCATCTTTGGCAAGCTCTGAACTCAAGAATGAAGGAGAAGTAAGCATGGAGCAGTTTCATCCCAATATCACCATTGTCAGTGTCGAACCCACACAAATCGCGGTGATGTTCGATTCGTGCGCGGCATTCGACTCGGCTCGCTCGCCGAAGACCGTTATCTTTCCACGCCAGTTCAAAGAATTACGCGTTGCGGTCACGGGTTTTCTGGATAAGCCTGAAAGTGATATCTGGAAGCAAAAAGAATTTTCTGGCGAGATCAAATTGGTCGTCACCACAGGCGATGGCGAGGTTGAGTTTACGCTCGCCCAGCCTGAGCTGTGGATCGCCTCCACGGGACAGGAACGCAAGGGCGACAGGCCGTTTATTTTTCCATCAGCTCACGATGTGATGATGGCCGTTCGGCAGGGAACGGCGGCTGCGCTGGCGCGCGCGCTCGATGAGTTTCTGGGTCGCGAATCGGACTTCTCCGGCTATCACCGAGCCTCTGGCCTGTACAAAGGTCAAGACAGCACGATGGTAAAAGCCGCCGCGCACAACACCGGCGAGAGCTACTGGGCCATTGGCGCGATCCCGCGCCTGCTGCGTTCTCGCGGCGCGCGCGCCTCAGCAAACGATGCCGGGGACAGCGGCAACAAGCAGTATCGCAAGCGCCTCATCGTCGCTGCTGTCGTCTCTCCGGTGCTTGTCTTCGTTATCTGCGCCGTTGTGGGCCGGTTTTGGTCCAAGGATGACCCGATACACGCGGCGGTAGCGCAAGAAATCACCCAGAGCGCGCCGTCCATGCAAGCACAGGTGGAGCTGACCAAGGAGACCTTGAAGCAGATGGGGCTGGACCCGGGCAAATCCGGTGATGTAGGTTGCCTCGCGCCGCAATGACAACGCCCAGTATTCCGGTGCTGGCTGGCGATTTTTCGCTGATTCCAGTGCCTGAGCGGTTATTATGGCGCGACGCTCTTGCGCACCATATTCTCGACCAATTGAATTTGTCGGAATGGAAAAAACAAGAGCAGATTGAGCCAATGAACCTGACGATTACATGCCTGATCGAGGCCGGCATGACGGACGCGCAGGCAATCGCTCAGCACATTATTCAGAAAAACTACAATAGGAATCCGGATGCGTCCAGTAACTGAACTTCAGAACGCCCAAGCGCTACTGCAATTTGCCAACAGCAAGCGCCTACTGCGCTTCGCCAGCGGTCAGACGCTGGCCGATACCACGGCGCTGCTCTATAAAATTGTGCGTTTGTCAGATAAAAATCTGGCGATCAAGGCATATCTTGATCTGGTGCGCGAAATTCAGGCTAACGAGGGGCATCCACAGTGCTTCGAGGATGAGTTCGTACTGGCAGTTGCGTACATCGATCTGGAGGTCGGGAAGCTCGGGGCCATCACGTACCTGAAGGGTGAATCGCCCGACTACAAAGAGACCAAGCGCCACCGGCATTTGCTCGACACTACCGATGAAAATGTGCTCAAGAACTTGAGCGCTGGTTTAACGAGGCCGAACGAGGAGCGCGGCAGCGTCGAGATCGGCATGATCGATTCTGGTCACAAGCGCCTTGCGAAAATGATCGACCTGCATAACGCCATTCCTGAGGTCGTAAAGCTGGCTGATGCGGGCATGACGAAGATTGAATTGCTGCGCGAGGTCAAGATCGGGTTGCGCCGCGAGAAGCTGACGCTGACCGATTACGACGTCATCTGCCGCATGGCCCGGCGCGAGAAAGCGATGCCGTTCAAGAATCGTAAACGTGACCCGGCCAACAGCTACGAGCTGCGTACCGATAACCATGAGCGTGTAAAGGAAATCGCTGGAAATCTGGGCATGACGCCACGGCGCGCGCTCAACAAGATTCTGGACGACCACTTCGACATGATCGCGGCGCGAAAGATTTTCGGTAGCCGTGCCGAGTCACCGGCGAAGCCACCGCAGAAAGGCGTGCAAAAGGACGCGAAAGGGAACAAAAATGGGTAATGGCAAGCAAGACGACGACGGCCCAAAGATCAGCCCGGAGGAGGCTGCGCGGATCAAGCGCGCAGCGTATCAGCTCGCCTCCTATGCGAACTTTCTGCGTTGGTCTGCCAACTTCCAGAAAGACGAGGTGACCCGGCACCCGCGCCATGATCGCGTGATGATGCTCTCACCGATGCAGTCGGCGCGATTTGCCTTCGCCATTGAAGGGGACACATTGCTGCTGGGCGTGCAGCCGTTCGAGGCGATCTGGGTTGCCACCATGCCTTTCGACCGGGCGTATGTCTCCGACCGCCTGTATTTGTCTGGCGACGGCGTGGCCTGTATGGACAACAAGCTTCCTCCGCTGGGGCTGGGCTTTTTCATTGACGACCAAGCCAAGCGCAAGGCCATGTCTGAGGCCAAATGGTTGCAACCTGTCCGTATGCGTATGCAGGGCGGGCACGTGGCGGCCATCGACGGCGCATTCGGTAAGCGCATTCCCTTGTCCGGTACCGACATCATCAAGGCGCTGGGCGACGTGGCGGCGGCCAAGCTCAAACAGCAGGACATGTCGCGATTCTACTAGCCCGACAGGGTCGCCAATACGAGGGGATATGATGGCGCACAAAATGGATGCGGCGCATCTTCTTCTGGCCGACGACAGCACGCTGACAAGCGACGAGTTGCTGGTGAAGAAGGCCATTGCATCGCTGGCGCAGTGGGCCACCGAGAACGCGACCGCGCTGGCCATCGGCAGGGTGTATGGCTTCGAAGTCGGGGTTTCGCCCCGGGGCCGGGAAGCAATAAGTTTCGCTGTCTCCAACACGGTCGACCCCGCGCTATGCGAGATCACGCACAGCGCGGTCGCAAACATCGGTCGCTTCGAGTGGGCGGCGCAATCGCCTGACATGGGCAAGCGGCTGATGGGTATGACCTTCCCGTCAAAGACCGGCGTGCCGGGAAATTATTTTGGTCGCAAGTGAAAATCATGGACACGCCCCAGCCTGACGATATCACCAAACAAACCCGGGATGCGTCCAAGGCGACAGTGCTCCAGCACATCGCCGACACTCTGTAGGTTCGCCGTTGACCAGCACGCCAATGACTTTCTTCGAACTCATTGTCACGGCTCCGAGACCCAGACCATCATGGGCATGCCATCTACCAGCAGGCCGTAGCGCCAGTGGTTATTCTCGTACGAGCGACGGAAAATTTCGCCGTGCTGGCGGCCATACGCCAGCATCTCGCCGTGTTGATATTTGGGCGCAGGCATGCTGCCCTTGAAGTCGTTAAATTTTCGCATGTCCGCTGTTCCTTTTTTGTAATCAAGCAGCGCTGAGCAACAAATCCATCAGCTCCGCAGGCACGGCACCCTCGCCGTAGATGCTGGCCACCTTGCAGCGCATGGCTGCGATCAGCGCAGTCGGGCCGTACATCGCCACGACGCTGCCGTAACGATTGAACTTGCGGTCTCCGGTGAAATCGGCGAGCGCGCGCCACGTAGGCGTGCTTTGTCCCCTGCCGGGGCGATCAAGCCCGATCCAGTCCGCTTCGATGATGTCGTGGCCCTGCTGGCTGTTCGCTGAGGGCGAAAATTCAGATATGTGTAGGATACGGGACGGATCATCGCGATGGTGCCACCACGGGCCGTTGTACTCTACGTAGCCGAGCGCGAAAGCGACGGCCATGTCTAATTGCGGCCCGATCAGCTCGGAGATGAGGAGGGCGGTGGACGGGTTTTTCATGGCGCTGCCTTTCAGTGGTTGCTCTTAAATATGCGTTAGTGAGACGCATAATAAGGTGTGAAATCGCACCATGTCAAGCGACATTTTTGAAGCGCAAAAACGCCGGTCCATCATACTGTCGGCTTGGTGTTGAATGTGGAGCCGCTTGTGTGTAGACATGACGAAACTCGCCAATCGAACGACACTGTTCGATTGGCGAGTTGAGCAGGCTCAATAGCCCTGCGACCAGAAAATCTAGCGGGTCGCTTCCAGTTCGCCTTTTTCAGCAAACTGGGGTTTGATGACCTTGCGCGCGCGGGCCAACACCTCATCGGGGCAGTGGCTGCGTCGGGTGGAATCCGGCGCAGCCAGAAACGCTTTCCAGTGTCCCAGTGAAAGAGGCCGCGCCTGCCGCTTATTGAACAGCTCCAGCGCGTGGGCCTGCGTGATGTTCGCGTCATCAATCAATTTTCGAAGTTGTTGTCCGTTGTCCATTTGTTTGATATAGTGAGTGCGATATCGCACCATATTAGCACATCGAAATCACGATTGCAAAATTATGGCGTGCATATTTGGCATGTGCGCGACAGCCAGATGATAGCGCAACATGCTTCCATGCGTCACTGACGTTTAATGCAACCAATGAGAGAAATATGAATAACATCGTAACCCGGATTTGTGTCTTGACCGCAGCTTTCGTTCTGGCAGGCTGCGCGGGCTTCCCGCCGTTGCAGCAACCGGTGGCCGTACATCAGGCAACCATCATTGACGCCAAGCCGACCGTGCGCGCGAACTTTACCCCGAGCACCGGTGGTGCCGTCGCCGGTGCCGCGCTGGGCGGCTTGGCAGGCAACCAGATCGGCAAGGGCAACGGCAAGAAACTGGCGACAGTGCTAGGCGCAGTCGCTGGGGCCGCCACAGGCGCGACTGTCGCCGGTACGACGACCAACGTCCCGGCCACACAGGTGGCCATGCGCGACGACCAGACCGGTGAGGTGATCACTGCGACGTTCGATGGCCAATGGACCTTGGGCACGAAGGTGCGCTATTCGAAAGACGGCAACAAGATCGTGCTGCACTGATTGCACAGTCGAAAGGCGCAAAAAATGGATCGCATATTGAAATACGTCCGGGCACACGTAAAGCTGCTTGAGATCGCTTTCGCAGCCGGTGCCCTGACATGCATGTTCTATTCGTTGTATCGCGCTCATGAGGTCGCGGTCATAGCAGTCGATGCTTCGACGGTGGGGGACGATTTCGTGGCCTTCTCGACTGCGACCGCTTTGCTGGAAAAGTCCGCCGGCGGAACGGATAAGACCCTACCGGCAGATTTCCCGGGCAGTGTCGCGTTGAATCAGCGGCAGGCCGCGAAGCTCATTGCGAACCCGAATGTGCAACGCGTTAGGCAGCGCTTGCAACAAATTCAAACCACCGAAGGCCGGACGCAGCTTGCTGAGTTCGACAAGGGGCAGGCCGCTGTCGCCAAGGGAGATTTGGCGGGCGCGCGTAAGGCGGCGGCTGATTGGCTCAGTGGCGCACAAATATCGCTCTGCACAGGCGTCATGCTCAGTTACGCGAAGTTGTCGGCGGCGGCATACGATGCTTGGCGTTATAAATGGCTTGCCGCGCTTTGCAGTGGCCTGCTTTTAGGCGGTCTGATGTCGTCTGCATTCAGGGGGATGCGGCAAGTTCACCTGCTCGAAACCAGAAAGGACGTTCCGCATGGCTGACACGAAATCCCCCTTCATCGTCCACCGGGATAAAATCCTCGGCCACTACAGCGCAGCGTCGTGGTTGCGTGGTGTCGTGCTGTCGCTGTGGAGTGGCGGCGAGTGTCCTGTGGGTTTGTCCCATTTGGCCTCGGTCGATGCTGCGCACTACGCGGCCTTTAGCGATATGGTGGCCGGCTACCGCGCACATGGCGAAAATGATCCTGCGTTCATGTCGCTGGCACTGGAGGTGCGCGAACGTGAGGCCGAGGACTTAGCGGCGAAGGAGCGGTCGAAAAACTTCGAGAACTGGCTGAGCGCGGTCAAGCACGAGCTGCGCGTTGTCGGTGTAGGCTCGGACGCGGCCGACGAGGACTACAACTGGTTCGAAGCGAAATACAACGCTAATATCACAGCGGCCGATGCCGCAATACTTTATTCAGAGGAAAAGCCATGAACGACAACAACGAAAACTTGCCGCAGGATTTGACGTTCAAGTTTGTCCGTAGCCCGGACGTGAAAGTAGTTCCCGTTACATCCTTCTGGCTCTATCCTACGGATAGGGGCTTTCTGGTTGATCTGTGCTTTGACAGGCCGCGACCAACATTGTCGGCGAAATTTACCGTGATGAAGGATGGGAAACTCGGCCCGCAGAGCGGCAGCGTCGTCGCTGATGAGGTGATGCGCGAAGTCGTGGCCAGCCTCGAAATGTCGCCGGAGATGGCCATGGCGATGGGTGAATACCTGATCGAGAGCGCGAAAAAAAGGACGATGCCTGTTGAGGGATCGTCCGGTGCTGATAAGGTGCATTAAACTGGTTGGGGCGCATGTTGGCCCCGACCAGTTCTCGCATTACATCGGATCGTCCATGTTCCACGAATCCTCGGCCCCGATTTCCTGCTCGGCGATACGGCGGCCATTGCCTTCGCCCGAGACCCATGCCTTGTCGAGGTTGACCTGTTGCGCCGCGTTCTCGATGGCCAGTTCGCGTGTCATGATCGCAGCCTCAACTTGCCCCAGCAAGTGCGGCACCGGCTCACGGTACCCGCTGGTCAGATCACGCGACACCTCCGGTGGCAGGGCGCTCAGGATCGCCCGCACCTGACTGCCATACTCGGAGAAGATGGGTTGCTTGCCCAAAATGGCCTCCACGTCTTGCGACTGGGTGATCGAGGTGATCAAGCCTTCAAATTGTGCTGGGGATGCCTGCATGATGCGCTCCTTGTTTTCGTTAATTGCTCAGGTCCAGATCGTCGCTTCGAGCTGGGTTTTCGTATGCCGACATCCGTTCGTTCTGGAAGTCTTCAAGGTATGCGCGCTGGGCTATCGCCATCGCGCGCTGACTGAAGTCAGCGTCGCCGCTGGCCTCGGCAGTCTGATGCAGGATAGTCATCAGGAAGCCTTTTTTCTCGGTGGTAGACACGCGCGCCTTATCAACAGCGCGTACTGCTTCGAGCAAGCTCTCCTGCAACGCGGTGTTCGCCGCGACGTCGCCAGCGGCGGCCTGCGGGCCAAATTCGAGCGCTGTCAGCGCGGCCAGATTGATGTTGTTGAGTACGCCCAGTTCTTGCTCGCGCGTCTCGACTACGCGCTCGGTTGCAAGAACGTGCGACAGGGTGCTGCGGAACCAGTGCGCTTCTTTGTCGGCGAGTTTCAGGATCGAGGTGCGTAGGCCCGCGCCATCTTCATCTTGGCGCAGCGATGCCGCCGCAATCTCGTCGATGCCGAGGGTTGCGCCGGGCGATTTTGCCATCGCCATTTCGCGGATAATGGCCGCACCGATTATAAATCGGCTGGCATCTCGAATAGAAAGCTGCTTGTCCATTGTGGCCTTTTAATAAGGTCGAGGTCCAGCATCGCTTTCCACAAGCAGGCGCTTTTCGAGCTGCTGCTTGGCATCTTGAGCTACTGCTGAGCCTCCGGGTATCATTCTCAGCGACCCCAACGTGCTGATATCCAGCAGTACGTGGTCAGGAGAAAACGGATTGTCCACGAAAAGCCGGGCATTGCCCGGCGTCCGCATGGTCTGGGTATACATCCGCTCCAACTGCTCCCCATCTTTGCAAACCGGGACCAGATATGGCGCGAAGTCGCCCACGTAGTGATTTAGCAGCGAATTATATACTGCTTGTTTCGCTGTATACCCATTTTCCGCACTCAGCCGCATTTGCGGACCGATATTGGAGGCGAGCGCCAGCCGGATATCTTGATCCGGATGGGCGGCCAACGGTTCGATAGCGGCGAAATCGGCATTGCGGTTCCTCGCCAGCGCGGCCATGGCCATTTTGTGGTCATAGCATTCGCGCACGAGGTAGCGCTGGACTTCGGCAGGGACGTCCGATTGGCTGGCCGCCGCCGCTGTTACCGCCGTGCTATTGCGACCAACTTCGAGCATGTCCAACTGGCGCTCGACCGGGATGCGGCGCGAACCAACATAGGAGAACTCCACCGTGCTGCGTTGGTTCTCGTCGCTAAAGTCCGCCAGCATCCGCTCCATGGCCGCGTCGAGCCGATCCCACGCACCTTGAAACATGTCGTCGAGCCGCTGGGTAACATCGACGACATTGCCCAACGCGACGCGTGCGACAATGCCGACCCGGCGAACTGAGCCTGCCTGTAATTGCTCGGCAAGGTATTCCGCTGCCGTGGTGAAGGTCACGCGTGCCATGGCCGCCTCATTCGCTCAGCAGCACAAGTCCGGTCGCGGTCAGCACCGTGTCCCGGACCTGCGGCAGGTATGCGATGGCGCGCGCGCCATCATCAAATTCGTACAGCACCATGTCTTCGCCCGTGCGCTCCAGTTGCGCCACGATAGCCGCACCGATTGCACTCAACGCTGGCGCGGTCACGCGCGACGTGCCGGTGTTGAACTCCCCGGACGACGAGGTCTTTACGTCGTCGCGGGTGTTGCTTTTCGGCACATAGACAGTTTCCAGAGCAATGCCCGGGAAGAGGTCTGGCACCATCATCGGGACCGCACATTTGCCTATTAAAACGTGCAATGTCGAGATCGCGTCGGCAATCTCTGGCGCGGTGGCCGCTATGGCGGACGTTGACTGAGCCTGTGAGTGGACCCAATGTGCTGCCTGTTCAAAAATTGGTCGTGTCATGTTTTTTACAATTGAAGAGATTGTCGTGTAGAATTCCACACTGTTTATATCCTAATTAGCCTTGAATAACAAGGGGTTCCGCCTGCTGCCAACAGCATGTTGGTGGTTCGACAAGGGGGTTTTTAATGCCACAAATGCCGTTCTCTCCATGCGATCCAACGCAGCCCACTTGCAGTGATGTAACTGTTGGCATACTTCAACACATATTTGGTCCCATCATCGATGTTCTCACGCGCGGCGCTGATCCGAACACGGTGCAGGCCGCCTCGAACGTGCTCGCTTCCATCTTCGGTCTGTACAACACTGGTGTCCTTGCCGTCGCCTCGCTCATCATCAGCTACGTGGCAACGGTGGGCGCGGTCAACACCGCCAACGACGGCGAGGCGATGGGCAAGCAGTGGAGTTCCGTATGGACGCCACTGCGTATCGTGACGGGCGGAGCCATCCTGTTGCCTTCGACGAGTGGCTACAGTTTTATCCAGATGTTCGTGTTGACGCTCTCCCTCTGGGGCATTGGCTTTGCCAACGGCATCTACAAGATGGGGATGAGTTTCGGCGTCTTTAAGGCCGATGGGATTGTCGCCTCGTCTTATCAGCCCGGCACCTACTACGGCATGCGGGACTTCGCCAAGCAGTATCTGGCCGCCGCGTACTGCGCACGCGCTGCAAACAGCATTTACACCGATCCGGCCGGAAGTCCGTCGGTGATGGCCGATTCGGCGAATCCTGACAGGAAAGTGGTCACCGGCACGCGAACCGATTACACCTTCTACATCAAGGATCGGAACCCGGTCACCGATCTGGCTGGCGGTGAGCCAATTTGCGGCACGGTCACAATGACGTCCTATACCGTGTCGAACAACTACACCGACACCACGGGGACGCAAGCAGCTTTGGACAACTTGCGCGCGACGCTGGTGTCGCAGAAGGTGGCTGGCGCGATGGCACTGATGAAGGACATCGATAGCTGGGTGGCGACAATGCCATCGGACATCAATCAGACCGGCTGGGATCAGGTCCAGTCAAGCCAGCTCAACGCACTGGTGAAAGTACGGGAGGATCAGGTTTCAGGGCAAATCGCAACGGCAATGTCCGGTGTCGGCGACAGCACTGGTGCCAACGCTGTCAAGGCGGGCACGAGCGCCTTCATCGACAGCTTGACACAGCAAGGTTGGGCCATGGCAGCAGGCTGGTATCAGCAGGTTGGCTTGCTGCGCTCCAAGTTGAGCACGATCTCCACAGAATCGGTCGGGCAGGTAACGCAGCCATCGTTGTCTGCACTGCCTTCGGATGCGCGTGCGCGTCTGCTGTCGAGCAGCGTCAGCACTGTGTCGGAGACCGTTGTGAAAAAGGCGGAGCAGAATGGCAATGGCTACGACGCGTCCACCACGCCGCGCCCTGAAGATTTGGCGAGCATGCTGCCAAAAAGCGGCTCCAGTGATTTCAACGTTGGCGCGTTGTCGGGGGACATGTCGCGCAAGCTGACACTCGCCGTCAACGGCCTCATGCAGAGTGGAACCAACGTTGTTATTGGCAGTTCTCCTGACGTCGATGCCATTTCAAGAATGAAACTCACCGGTGATCTGCTGGCCTCCTATCGTGTCATTTTCCTGACGGCGAAGTTCACAATCAACACAACCATGACGGCAGCGCGGGTGGTGGTCAGTGGCGTTGGCGGCGTGGAGATTTTGGGTAACAAAATTGATGAGAGTGGGCCATTGACCAGTCTGTGGGACTGGTTGCAAGCTGAAGTCATACCAGTGCTGACCGATTTGGCCCAGTCGCTCGGGTATCTGGCATTCTATTTCTCCGTCGTCCTGCCGAGTGTGCCATACACAATATTCATGATCACTGTCGTCGGTTGGTTACTCGGTGTTTTGCAAACGGTGATCGCAGCTCCTCTGTGGGCTACTATGCACATGCGCCCTTCGCAGACCTTTGTCGGTTCGGATGCGCAAGGGTATCTGCTTTTGCTGGCCTTGTTTATCCGCCCAGCGCTTGCCATAATCGGACTGTTTGCAGCCATGCTGTTGGCTGACCCTATCGTCGATTACATCACAAAAGCGTTCTTCGCCATGCGTGGGGACGTGGTCGCGTCAACGGGTTGGGTCGGTGCCATCAGTCAGTTCTCCACATTTTACTGGTGGTTCTTGGTATTTGGCGGTGTGTTGTTGCCGGTCCTGTACATGGTCTATGGACTTCCACAGGTATTGCCGGACCATGTGCTCAGGTGGATTAACGCAGGTGTCCATGACCTCGGCGCGACAAATGCGACATCCGCGATGCAGAGCCGACAAGCACCGCAAGCGGCCGCTGCTAACGCTGATTATGCGAAACGCATTGCAGGGGGCGGCGGCGGTGGTGGTGGTGGTGCTGGCCCCGGTGGAGGCAATGCACTCCCGGGATTGCTCACCAGCGACAGTGAGGGGCGGATGGGAGGCGGCAAACCGATCAATAGTGGTGAGCAAGGTGTTGGCCCGTCCGTCTCTGACGGAGGCTCGTCCGGAGGAGGTGGCGGCGGTTCGGCATCCCGATCTTCAGGTGGAGCTGGGGGAGGTGGCAGCTCTGCGGTTTCTGCTGGGCAACAAGGTACGGCACCGTCTTCAGAGCCTAAACGCGGGCTCGCGGATAAGCTTAGCGACGCCGCTGGCGTCGCTATAGGCCGAGGTATGACGGACACAGCTATGGCGGTCAAGGACGCAGCGGCGGGCGGTCGTGAAGGCTTTGCCGGGCGTCTTGGTGGCAATCTGAAAGATGCTGCCGTCTCGGCTGGTTCGGAGGGCGCTGCTGCGTTCAGTGAGGGGGCTGATAGTCGAGTCGGTGCATTCAAGACTCAAATGGCGATGCGCACTGCATTGTCGGAGACTCCAGAGGCTGCAAGCTCATCTCCAGCAACCAAAAGTGCAGCGGCGTCTACTTCCGCAGTCAATGGCGGCGGCGGATCGTCCTCGCCTGCGCCTGAAGCGTCCTCACCCGCACCGGGGCCTGCACCAGCACCACAAGCGGCGGCACCGAGCAGTGCTCGCCCGTTGAGCGGCGGCTCGGGCGGCTCGACGCCGCCAGAGCCGCTACCGCCATCGCTGGGGATGTAAGCATTAAGGGCCATAAACCAGTGGATTGATTCCACCGATTTATGGCCCTTAATTATCCTGCTCTTGGTCAAACCAGATTGCTGGTTAGACGGCAACTACATAGCGTGCGATTCCTCGTTTTGTGCGGATTCGATTTCCTGCGTCTTGTGCTGTTGCACAGCACTGAGCATATCGCGGATGAATTTCTGAGTCTGCGGCATGGCCCGGCCGAGTGCTTCGTCCGTTTCCAGAGGCGCTTTGATTGCCCCCATCTTGAGTGCATTCCCCATGTGTTCAGCGTATCTCTTCGCAAACAAAGTGCGAACACCGTCTGCGTCAGGGTTCGCACTTGACGTCAGGTCTTCCAGAACAGCCCGGGCCGAACTCATGAATACAGCGCAGCGATTGAGCTGGAACATTGATTCTTTAGCCTTGTCGTTGAGCTGGGCCACTTCGGTGCGCAGTTCCTCATTGACCGTTTGTAGCGCGGTAACAACTTCGCGCAGGCCGCTGTTTTCAGCTTCCAGCACGTCAACCTTCGCTTGCAGCAGCTCAATGAGCCGTCGCTGTTCATTGAGCTGCTGCGTCAGTGCCTCTTTCTCGATGACATGTTTGCGCGTGTAAGCGATCTGCTTCTCGATCTCGGCGTTCGCGCGGGTGATGGCATCGGTCCAACCGCTGTCATAGCCAGTGCGGTAGCCATGTTGCTGCCCTTCCTCGAAGCCTTGAGCGCGACCATTGATGCGCCCCATCGCAGCACCATTTGCGTGTGCTTCAGCCGTTTGATCAAAATAACCGCTCATCGTGGTCCTCCGAGAATAAAAGAGAGTGTGCTAAATTATGTATCTACATTGTGCCACATTATGTGACAACTATGTGTCGCTTATTGTGCCGTCTTTTGTGACATGGCGTTTTGGGCCGAATCACTTGGCATACCGAAAATCTTCATCCGCTCCAGTGCCACCGCCACCCAGTCCCCGAACCGTTCGTCTAGCGTGACCGAACGCAGGGACAGCATCGGCACGCAGTGGTCCTCGTTGCCGCCGACGTAAAACGCTGCAAACCATTCCGGGATCAGGTGTTTTACGCCGTCGTGTTCTTCAATGGAAAAGGGCATGGCGATCAGTCCGGCCATCGCCTTGACGGTGCTGCTGCGCAACCCGTCGGCGAGCCAGTGCGCGACCAGCTCCATCTCCTGCTCGCCAATGGGCACCAGAGCCAGCACCCGACCAGCTTCCACGTCGAAATGGATTGCGGGGGCCAGTATCGTGTCTACAGCACCCAGCGGGCCAACGAAGAGGGGAAGAGTTGTCAGGTAGTGCATCAGCAGCGTGTACATCTCATACGCTGCCGGGACATCCTGCTGGATGTGCGGGTTCTTTTTGCCCATCACGGCAACAAAGCCGCTGCCGGTGTCATTGATCACGTCAACATCTTGGCCCAGAGCCGTCATGATGAGTTGGTTCAGAACAGCAAGTTGCTCTTTTGCATCAAAGGTTGCAGCATAACTCATTTTTGTGTCCATTACATGGAAGGGGATTCAAAATCTTCGGTTGGATGTGGCTCCGAAACATCGGTCGTCTCACGCTCCGGTTCCAGTTCCGAGTCACGCGCCGACAGCCTCAGCGAAAAGTGCTTCCAGTCCTCGGCTAACCATGCAGTGTACTCGTCGGTTTCGACGGCGAGCCCATTATCTGGGTCTTGCATGTGGGTAATGGCCGCTTGCGCACGCGCCAGCAAGTCGGGATCGCCTTCGCCCAAACGGCTCAGTTTGTCGAAAATCACCGCCAGCACCTTCAGTGGGCTCGCTGGCATGGCAACGCAAAAATCTCCGGCGCTGCGCGCCTGCTCAGCCCACTGGCGGTCGATTTCGGCGACACGCTCTTCGTGCCGGATCAGCTCATGCAGTACCGTCACCGGCAGAGCCATGCGGCCCAGCCGTTTTTCACGGAACCACGCCCAGTCGGCCGTTGGTATGGCATGCAGGTGCGATTGTTCTGTCGCCTCCGGCGTTGGCAGGCCATAGTCCTCCCGCAGTACCTCGGCAAGCTGCTCGGACGTCAGCGGCTCCAAGCGCGGCGTGCCGTCGTATTCGAACCAGCGGGCATACTCAGGCGTCTTGTCGTCAACGCTATGGCGCTTGGGCCGCATGGCCAGCGCCGAGAGCGTGTCGTAGCGCTCGATGTCGCTGCGCTCGGTCAGCGGCGTGCGGCCGGTCGCTCCCATCATGACGGCGGCCAGCCGGTCGTCGAAGTCCCAATCGACCTCGGCGGCATAGTCGGCGCGGGTGAGCATGACGACGCCGCTCATTTTCTCGCCGTAGGCAATGGCTTCGGCAATGTCTGGCGATCCGGGCACGCGCGCAGCACGCATATCCATGCGTTCATGCAGGAATAGTGCGCGCAGGTGCTCCTGCGCCACATCTTCTTCGAAAGCGATCTGCTCGCGTGGGTAGCGGCTATCTGGCCGGCTCGACCCCATGATACCGGCGTGCGCAGCGATAGGCTCGAAGTACAGGCGGCCGAAGCGATGGTGATCGTAGGCCATGTAGTAGGGCTTGCGGTCGTACTGCGCGCGCTCGGCCCATAGTTTGCGGCCCAGCTCATAACCGACGGCGTCGTTGAGCCGGTTGAGGTCTTCGCTCACGCTCTCTAACCGCAGCGCCGGAATGCTTGTATCGGCATTGCCGGGAGTCGTAGGCGCGATGAACAGGAACCCTGTATCGCGCACCGCGCCGCCACGATATGCCGGATTGTTGGGCTCGATCCAAGCCCGGACCGTTTGTCCATTGAGTGCTTTGTGGTCGCCTAAGTCGATTCGCATGGCAGAGTCCTATAGATAGTGAAAATCAAATTTCTAACATAGGATATCATGTCAATGATAAAATTTCCGTCATTTGTAATAGAAGCACCTATCTATGCTGCCACGCTGAAACGCTCAGACGCGGCTCGGCAAGCCAATGAAGCCGGGCGATATGAAGTGCGAGTGAAAAAATGGAGGTGTGCGAGGAATAAAAAAACGGCATCAGAGACCTGATGCCGTGAAGATGAAAAGTATGCAGTCGTGTCCAGAAGCTTGACCGCACATGCATTGTACAGCAGATAGAAGTTTTGAGGACATCCGGGGGGTTTTGTGAGTACCAAACAACTACGAACTGAGCGCGGCATCAACGATCAACGGGCCGAAACCATGCCCCAGCATCTGCTGCGTCGCTTACCTGCGGGAAAAGTGAATGATGGCGCGAATGACGATGTCGTCGCGTCATCGAATTTTCGGCCACATTTTCAGCCTATCGTCATCGGCAACAACCACGAGTTGTACGCCTTCGAGGCGCTGCTGCGTATTCCGGGCGTCAGCACAGCCGATGCGCTGTTTCGGCGCTGGGAATCGACCGGTGAGGTGACGAGTATCGACGCAGCGATGGTTCGCCGCGTGCGTACCGCGTTGCAGGTGCGCGAGCGGCGCGCCGCCGTAACGGTGAATGCGTCTGCTTTGACCGTCGCCTTGGCTCCGGAAAACTACCTTGCCGAGGTCGCTGAGCTGGTCAAGGTGGCCGAGCTGGTCGTCGTCGAAGTGACCGAAACCTTTCCCGTGCTCAAGTTCAGCCAGCTTCTCGATTTCGCCAATAACTGTAAAGCGCTCGGCGCGGCGTTCGCCCTCGACGACTGCACGCCTGAACACGAATATTGCAATCAGCCGGCGCTGCGCCAACTACGACCCCAGCTCCTGAAGCTTGATGGTGGCTTTTTCACTGACGCCTACAAGCGCGGCGACGGCGCTGCGCTGGAGGTAATCGCCGAGCTGGCCAACGATATCGGTGCCTTCGTTGTTGCAGAGCATGTCGAAACGGCCGCCATGGGCGACTGGGCCGTCGCCCATGGCGCGCATCTGCTGCAAGGCTTTTATTTCGGCGCAGCCAAGCCGCTCTCGACGACTACGCCGCCTGCGCGCGGCGTCTACCCATTTCCCCAAACGACTTAATCATCATGAAAAATATTACAGCGATTCCTCCTGCATTTGATCCGACCCAAGGTGTCAACACCATGGACGGTATTCACGCCGAAATCTATCTGAGTGGCGGTGAACCCGTGGCCGCCGTCATCTGGCGTGGTGCCGATCCTCAGCCGTTCCTCGCCATCATGGATTCGACCAGCGGCGGCATCACCCGTTTCTCGGTAACGGCCAACGATGACGTGCCGAAGTGGGATAGTAAGCAAACCCACATGAATGCGCGCGTCGAGGTGCTGACCAAGAACGGCGACTTCGCCGGAGTAGCGCTTGCCAAGGAGGGCGAGGGCGCGCCGTCGATGTATTTTGTGGGTGAGAAAGACGTCGTCGAACCCAAACCTACGCCGTCGCCCGAGCAGCTTACGGCGCTGGGAGCATTCCGCGAAAAATACGGTCGCAACTGGAAATCGAAATTGCAGGAAAGCTGGATGAGTGGGAATTACCCCAGTTCGATGAACAACAATGCCGGGCTGCTCCAGCAGGTGCGCAATCAGCTCGGTCCTGTTTGGTTGTCGAAGCACGCTGAACAGGTGTTGGCGCGTGCGGACTCGGCAGCGCCGCAGAAACGCGACATGGTCATTTTCATGACCTTCACCTCGCATGACGTCACGCCCCATCTTCAGAGCATCACCGAAAGCGCCGCACACATACCGAAATACTGGGCCGTATCAGACGCCGAGCGGCAGCAAATGACGCGATTGTTCGTGGCTCCGACTGTCGTCGGCAGCTCAGTTCGTTTTGAGGCCGCCATGGAGGGAACCGACGAGGAAATGGTTCGTCTCGCCGATCTTGTTCAGGAGCTGGGTAAGAAATGCAACGATAAGGACTTCATCACGGCCGGTGAGAAAGTCCATTGCATCGTCGCTATCGGAGGTTTCAAGGAGGACGTGGTCGCACAAGCGCATGAGCTGATTCAGCGCAGCAGGCTCCCCAAGGCAGAAAGTGGTGAGGCGGGGCCGCAGCCGAAGTCCGGGAGCGTCGTGTCGGTGTTCCGGGAGAACTGGGATAGCGCTGCGCGCGCGGCCGGCACCCCGAAGTCGAGCAACATCGAATTCTCGCGCCTGCCGCTTGGCGACGATGCTTTGGTTGATATTGCCCGCCAGTACAATATCAGCGAGATATCCTCGCCGACACTGGCTGATCAGTTCATCTGGTTCAAGTCGCGCGCCGTTGGCGCTGACGAACAGCAGCGCAGCTACACGCTGCATGTCCACGAAGTCGATGGACGTGAACCCACTGCGCAAGACTACGCTGGTATCGCGCAGAAACTGGGCATTGACCTCCAAGCCGATCTCGAATCTGAATACACTATCCATTAAGCGATCATGGCGACGACATCAGCGACGACGGAAACAGCGGCCAACGGGCGCGATGACAGTGTGGTGCTCGTGCCATTGGCGCTCATGCCTGACTTCGACAAACGGCTGGCCTCGCTCAATAAAAAGGCGGCCACGTTTGGGCTCGATCCTATCAAGGTTATCACCGCCGAGGATCGGCTCTACAAGCGCGTGACGGAGCAAATCACAGAGGACAAGTACCTGTCCACACTGGTAGCGCTACGCGCCGGTGAGTATGAACCGCATCCGATCAAGGTCAAGCTCCTGCATATTGAGTATCCAAAGATCAAGCTTGGCAACTGGCAGGTCGTGGGCAAGCTGGAGCGCATTGGCGACGAGAACCTGATCTTCACCGTCAGCCAGAACCCGGATGACGCAGAGGCCGTGCGCAGTCGCGCTGAGCATCGCATCGAATGCGATCACTGTAAGACAAAACGCGCACGCAAGGACGGCTTCGTCCTGCGCGACAACGATACCGGCAAGTACACGCAGGTGGGCAGCAACTGCCTGAAGGATTTCACCGGTATCGATCCGGCCGCCGCGCTGTTCTTGGCGCGCGTGAGCATGGTCGTGCGCGTGGCAGAAGACGAGTGGGGCGCATACGGTAGCTCAGGCAGGAACGACTACATGGATACGGACACCTTTCTGGCCAACGTCGCCTTCTTGTCCAATCACGGCGGCTTCGTGTCGTCGGCGCGTTCGAATGAACTGGGCATCAGCGCGACCTATACGGACGCGACCAATATGGACCGGATTTTTCTCGGCGATCCTTCGCTTCGACAAAAATACAGGGACGAGTGGGACGATAATTATGCCAAGGCGCAGGCCGCGCGCGCGTGGGTCTTGGATAAGCCCATCCAGTCCGATTTCGATCACAACGTCAAATTGATCCTGCGGGACGATATCATCGATCTGGAGCGCAAGAAGCTGGCTTTTTCGGCTGCGGTCATTCCGATGCATACGCGCCACCTCGGACAAGTCGCCGAGCGCGAGCAGCGCGCGCCAAGCACGCATATCGGCATGCCCGGGCAGAAGATGGTTGGCCAACACCTGACCATTGACCGTATTTTCGACACGCCCGGTTACGCATACGGCTCGACGCTGTACTTTGTGCTCATGTCGGACCCTGATGGCAACAAGGTAAAATGGCGCACCGGCGCGCCGCCACAGGAAGTCATCGAAGGCAAAGGCCGCACCATGGAGGCCACGTTCAAGGTCAAGGAACATGCCGACTACAAAGGCACGGCCCAGACGGTTGTCACGCACCTGAACGTGACCCGCTGGCTCGATCTGGAGCTGGCAAAGCCTGCTGCGCCGACGGCTGATATCGAGAAAATGTCGATATCAGTCTTTCGCCATCCTTATGGCGACAAGGCCGATTTCACGCACCGCGAAATCGACAACAAGCAGCTTGCTCCCGCACAGATGCAGGATGCGGCGGCAAGCTGTATCGCTATTTTGCGGAGTCTCGATGGAGCCGGAAAAGCGGCGAAGTGGATGATTCCTGAGGCGGCCACGTTAGAGCATGTCTGGTATGTCACCGAGCACAACGCCAACAACCCGCACAGGGACACTTTCTCGCTGCACATCCATGATGTGGACGGTCGCGAACCAGTGTCCGGCGACTACCGGCGCATTGCGGACATGTTGGGCGTCGCTGGCGGGCCGTGGCTGGCCACGGACGAAGAGCCGGAGGCTGACCTGCCTCCGGCAGGCTGACGCGTTGCACTTGTCACCTCTGAGAGCGCAAGCGCCCTCAGAGGCCGGGTTAAAACCCATCACACACAACCACCTGAAGGAACGAAGAATGCTGCAAGAAAACGCTGCTCAAGCCGGCAATGCAATGATGCATATCGGTGCTGTCGATGCGGGTAAGCTCGACTACAATCCGGATCAACTGCTCGACGTGTTGATGGAAAACATGCGACTAAAAAACGATGCTGCGCTGTGCCGCGCCTTGTCTATCGCACCACCGATGTTGAGCAAGATTCGTCACCGGCGCTTGCCAATTGGCGCTTCGCTGCTTATCGCGATGCACGACGTTAGTGGCGTAAGTATTAGGGACCTGCGCTACCTGATGGGCGACCAGCGGGATAAGTTTTCACCCATCGTGCTCGGCTGAAGCTAGAGGCTCGAAAATGGCAAATATCATTTACTCTGTTCACCAAGATTGGACCGTTCCCGCCGATATGGAGGGTTGGGGAAATTCATGGTAACGCATACCGGCAAAGTTTTTGAAATCGGGAGCAGTGCCGATGGTGCTGCGACGGTATATTACGCGCATGGCAGTGAAAGTCTCCGCACCTATCTCGGCAAATCGAAATTCCACTCATCGCCAGATTGCCGGATGCTGTTGCGCACGAATTTAGGGAAGTCGATTATCAAAGAGTGGCGCGACAATATGCTTGAACATGAATGGTGCAAGATTTGCCGGGCCGACCGATAACACCAAGGAAAATAAACATGGTAAACGGATCGAAAGCACGACAAGCAAGCCATATTAGTTTCGGCGAGCGGACTTCAGAGAGTGCATTGAAAAGATGGCTTGGCAGTTCGAAGGTGGTAGATGCGGATGGTAAGCCGTTGTTGATGTATCATGGGACAAATTCTGTATTCGGTGAATTTGATCTTCGTAAAACTGGTGAAAATCACTACCAAGGTCAACATGCATTTCACTTCATCAGCGAGAAGAATTCAGCAGATAACTACGCCATTATTGCCGCAAGAAAAGGTGGTGACGCGATTACAATGGCAGTGCACCTCAGGCTAATAAATCCAAAAATTATTAAAGCCACGGATCGCTACGCGGCGGTAGAGCATTATGATGACAACATATCAGCGGACATATTCAGCTACCAAGCTGACGGTTATGATGGAGTTCTCATCAAGTATGATAAAGGAGTTTTTGCTGTTGCTTTCTTCCCAGATCAAATAAAAATTGTCCTGCCAGAGCTTCAAATACATCCGAGCGAGACGCCAGCAAGCTCCCGCGTCCACATGTTAGAGATGGCAACATCAGACCCTATTGAAACTGATCTCATGCTGGATTTTGCGGCAAGCCAATGCTGTGAGGGGCACACCGGTCGTAAGTGGTTTGATTTGAATGATGAGGAAAAAACGTTCTGGCGTAGCGAGGTAAGAACACAAGCGCAGGAGTGGTTTGCCGAAGTCGCTCATAAAACGGAAAAACAAAACGAACGAGAAAGCCAGCTTGACGATTCGCAAATGATTTAATGCGAGAAAGACAAGCTATGCACGGGTATGGGAGCCGGGTTCGGTGAATCCATTTTCGGTAAAGGTCGTGCCGACATAAAGGCCAGCAGCAGACTCCAATACCTGCAATTCACTATAGCCAGATTTGGTAGTACCCTCCGGCATATTATTGACAATAAATGATTGCACGGGAATCCTTATTCAGTTTTTAATGCGCACCGCAAGCAGCTTCCTTCAATCTGCTTTAACCCATAGGCTACCGGGTACAAGATCACTCCCAATCGCAAGCAAAAAAACGACCTGATTGGCGAGGGCGCGATCATGAAGTAAATGTCAGCCACGATCAACAGTACCGCGATAACGAATACCGCCAAGGCAGCGGCCTGAAAGCTGTTTGCGCGCTTGAGCCAGATTTGTTTTTCAGGGTTCGTCACAGGTAACTCCATCATTGGTATATCGCCCGAGAGTATGGGTGCGGAATCACACTTCGTCAAGTCGTTTCAGGCTGGAATATTGCGATCCACTGCGGTCGTCATTCATCAGCGTTGATTTTCTTGACATGGTGTGATTTCACACTCATAATCAGCTCAGTCTATGCGGCCACGTTGCGGACCTTGCATGCCCGATCCGGGAACCGGATCGGGCATGGGGCAAACGCAGTGCGGCAGGCCGTTTAATCACAGATTTTAATGGGAGCACTACAGCATGAAACTGGTCTACAAGGTAAGTGGTCAAGAGGTGCAGGTCGGCGACCAGTGCACGCTCAGCGATGGTCAACAGGTCGTCGTGGAATCGTTCGATAAGCCGCACAAGCCCGATTCCGAGGGTCGGGTATCGGTGGTGCCCGGTGGCGAATATTACGTCGGGATCATCGGCGCGCGCTGGGTTGAGCGCGAAGACCGGCCGGAGGCGCTGGTGCAGGCTGGTGCCTAAGCCGCCGCTGGTCAAGGCCAGTCGCGTGACAAAGTCGAAGTCAGACTTCGCGCGCGGCTATTTCGGCGCGGTGTCGGTGCCATTGCGTGAGACTGGTTGCGCCGACACGTTCGTGAAAAGCCTGTTTGCCCAAGGGGGAAATCCAGAACTGGCTGATGCCTGCGACGTCGCGCTGTTTCGGGAACATGGGCTGATGAAGTAGGCTCCAACAAGCTGCTTGAACAATATGAAAATGAAAATCCGAAAATTGCCCGGCGCGCCAGCGCGCTCGTCGAAAACCGAGTACATGATCGGTGGCAGCATCGTCATCAGCGCACTTGCGGTGATGATGACTGGACTGACAACCATCCTGTCTTTTGTGACGCATCCATCCTCACGCACGTGGTTGGTGGAGGCTGGGTCGGGCCTGATCTTGGCAGCATGCGCCTTATGTGCTGTCGGCGGCTATGTGGCGGGCACCGCCAGCCGCGAAGAAAAATAGAGGGCGTGATGCAAGATAGTCACATGGCGGCAATGGTCCATTGTATGCTTGTCCTGTACGTGCTTGCGGGGCTTCAGATCGCCTGTATGCTCGCCATCGCGGCACATCGGACTGGCGGCTGGCCATCGTTCGGTGCGGTCAAGGAGCTGGCGCTCGGGGCTTTCCTGCTGTGGGTCGCGAACTCGCAAACGACTAGCCCTGCATGGATTGCATGGCTGATGGTCGCTGTTGCGGCGCTCGCGCTGCTTGCCGCATTGGGGTCGGCCGGAAGTGTGCTCAAGGCAGACGCCTCGGTGCTCAACGAAAACTGATGGATGGAGCAGGATATGTTGGAGCTTTTGTGGACGATAATTTTTGCCGGGGCGGCGGTGGCGTGTCTCGTGCGTGCATTTGGCGACGGCTTCGCTGGACCGGACGTCGATATACGGTTTCTCCTTGCGGGGATGGCGTTGCATATGTTGGCAATCGTAGTTTCGCAAGATTATCTGTTGATCCCGGTCTTTCGCTGGCTGACGTCGGCACTGCCAGAATACGGCGAGTTGATTAATCTTGTGACCGCTCTGGTGCTGATGGGGGTTGGGTTCGCAGCGTGGGTTGCACTCACAACGGCTGTATGCCGCAAGGTGCTGGCAGCGATCAAAACACGATGGCCCCGGCCCACTGCCAAACGGAGGATTTATGGAAACGGCGCGTGATCTGGAGCGGGTTTTGTTGGTGCGATGCGTCGATGCCGCGCGCAGCTCGCTGCTGCCAGCGAGCGATGCTCAGGAGGCCAATGTGTTCAGGCTGGCCGCCATGGTGATCGCCTCACGACATCCTGCGTATGCGGTGCGCCTGAAGTGCGCTAGTGAGCCGTATCTGTCCCAGCACCCATCGGAACTGCTGGACGCCGCTGGCGTGCTGCGGCGAGGCTGGATCGTCAGCCTGCCGCGCCTGCGCGACATGCTGTGCGAACAGCTTCAATCCCGGTTGCCATGACATCTGCACGCACCGGCATTACCTTCCACACGCATACCGCGCTGGCCGACGGCCTGCGCGAGCTGTTCCTTCAGCTCGAAGACCGCCTGTTGCTGAGTCAACCGCTGAAGGTTTATCTGGCCGGCGGCATGGCCGTTCATCTGTACACGGCCGAGCGCGTGACCACGGACGTGGACGCTGAATTTGGCGCGCGCATCAAAATACCCGAAGACCTCGCCGTGGAGATCATTCTGGAGGATGGTTCCACCCAGATCGTCTACATCGACACCAATTACAACTCGTCGTTCGCCCTCATGCACGAGGATTATCTGGACGATTCCATCGAAGTCGATATGGGCGTCCAGAACATCGAGCTGCGCGTGCTCTCGCCGTGCGATCTGGCCGTGAGCAAGATCGCACGGCTGTCCGACAACGACCGCGAAGACATCGCCTCGCTCGTGCGAGCGGGCCTGACGACGGCTGGCGAGATCGAGCAGCGTGCCAACGAAGCCATCTTGGGGTTCGTCGGCGGCGAGGCGATGCTGCGTGCAAACCTGCGTGACGCACTGGTGCTGGCCACCGAGGCGGCGCTCTCGCGGGAACACCCTGACAGCTACGAACCGTCAGGGATGGACATGTAGAAGGCACGGACGCCAATCAACAGCTCGTCATCCTCTCAGCGGTGGCGCTGGCTTACTTGACCAGCCACGCCAGAAAAGCGGTCCCGGCGATTATCGCCAGCATCCCGAAGAACGCGATGACGACGACGCCGACAATGAGCTTGCGGTAGACGAAGCTCAGCATGAACAGCACAAATCCCAGCGACACGTAAATGAGCTTGGTCGTCGTCGTATGGACAACGAAGAAGTGGTATTGCGGCAGGAAGGACGTCAGCAGCCAAACGCCGATGGCTGTGGTGATCGCAGGAATAGCGACGTTGAGGAAGTCCCCGCTACTCGCGTGCATTTCCTGATCCGACAAAATTCTGTTTCCAAGCTTATGCCAACCCATGGTTTCCCCCCGTTCTTAATGTGAGTGTTCTTTGTGTGGCGCGCGGCGGCCACGACGTGGCCAGCCTGCCGCGCCATCGGATCATACCAGTTCAAAGTCCGGTAACAATTTTAGTAACTTTATGAATGCTCATATCTTCCTTTTCAAACCAACGTGCTGCGAGGCAGCATCGCAAGAGTGGTTCGCAAGTTTCTCTCTGTATGTTCCAGCCTCTTGCGCAAGTCTTCAATTTCACCCACCAGCACGGCATAAGCTTCTTCGCTACCCTCGATCTCGGCGGCAGCATCGAGCAACACCTTCTGGCCCGGCGATCCGATCTTGCTCGCGCAAGCCTGTGCTAACTGACGTAGCTGCTCGGGCGCTTTCGATTGGTATTCGGCCGGGACCATTTTTTTACGCACGATTTTCCTTGAGGTTATGCCGCAATCGCTGGCTCTTCTGCTGATGCATTTTTCTTGGCCACGTCGTACTTTTCGATGCCCCATGCAAGCGCGTAGCAGCACCACAGGAAGCGAAAGGTGTACTCCGTGGTCGCGAAGTCGAATCCGTCCTACACATCAGCAAATTCAAACGTCGCGTCCTTCCCGTAAAACGCGCACCACGCATCGCCGTCATGCCGGAAATCATTGGCTGCGTCATAGCACCGCGTCGAGTTATCGTCTGCGTTCAATACCTCATCTTTGACCGCTGCGCGCAACTCGGCGTACGCCGCTGCGTGTTGAGACAGCGCCTCGACATCGTCATCATCTGGCTTGTCGTTTTTTTCACTTTCGTCTACCCACGAGCGCACCAACGCCTGAAATTGTGCGTGACTAAACTTACGAACGCCCTCGCGGTCGGCCGCCTGAACCTTCTCAGCCCAGTAGTGTTGTCGAGTTCGTCGTTGATTTTGTGCCAGTACGGAGACTTGCGAAATCCCGTGCCGGTATGGTCGGTGCAGCCATTGCAGCCGCCAGCACTGGCGGAATTGGTTTCGGTTACTTGGACTATTCGTGGCATGGTCGCTATCCGGAGGTTACAAGCGTTGCTTCGGCGCGTCCGGATCGAGCTTCGCCAGCTTGTCCATAACTCCGTTGAATTCGACCTTGGCCTCAAACACTGCCCCGGAGACGTGCTCGGCGAGTGCGCGGCCACACGAGACCGAACCGGCCGCCTTGTTGTAGGCACGGTAGGCGCGGCGAGCACGTCTCTTGAGCAAGGCAATCTTGGCTCTGTCGAGAAGATTTGGCATGTTGTTGGCTCCGGGTTAGCTTGCAGAGGCGATCAGGGCATCAATCTTTTTCGTGTGCTCAGCTTTAACAGCGGTAGTTGCCGCATCTATTGCGTAGAGCTGAGCTTGGGAGACATCGCGCAGAAAATCGCCCTCGGCGAGCGTGTCGCACACGAACACCACATTCTTGCGCAGTTTGTAGCCTTCATCTTCGCCGTGCCGATTTGTATAGTAGATGCGTTGGCCAGACACCTTTTCAACACTGTAAGGCTGGGTGCAAATAGCGTCACGCATCATGCTCTCGAAACAGACATACTGGTTTGCGAGGATTGGGGTGTCGGCGGTAACGCGTTTGATTGCCATGGTGGTTCTTTCGGGATCGAGGAGTTGTTTTAACAAAGTATGCACTATAGTGCATACTATTGTCAACCAAATCCCGGGTCTTTCGATATCAGGTCAGCGCGGGTCGGTGCCAGACAGCAGGTCCGCCAGCAACGCATCATTGACAACGAAATCACCGGAACCCCGGCCGCCGAGCTGCGGCGTGTGGGGATTAGTGTCGCTGGCCATCGCCAGCGCGCCGAGCTTGTATGCCTTGACGAGCTGGTCGCCAAGCAGCTTGAAATTGCGCAGGGTCTCCGGTTTGTCGATGTCCAAGCATGCGTTGACAACGAACTTCGGTTGGTTGATTTCCTCGACCGCTTTCAGTGCCAGCACATTGCTCAGCTCATCCCACGATTTGATATTCACAGTTGACATCGGCAATCCTTCACTATGATGCCGTCCAGCCAGCGGGCAACTGCGCGCGGCCTTCGAGGCGGTTGAAATTGGCAAGCAAGTCTTTCACGGACGAGTCGCCAAACACGGCACGGCCTTCTTGCATCAGGCTGATCTTGCCGAACGGCTTGCGCTCAAGGACGAAGTACACGCGGCCCTTCGTCTCGTTCTTGAGCATCCAGCGGCTTGCCACCGGGGCTTGGGGTTCACGCGCCATGGTCGCAGAACTAGCGCCTAGCGCGCACGGTGATGTACAGCATCGCCTTGGGTTCGATGTCGCATTCGCAGTCGTAGATAAGGTACTTGTAGGCCGCGTAGCGAGCCTTGGCGCGCGTTTCGGCTTCTACCGTGAACCATGCGTCCGATTCCGATTCGTCGCGCCACGGCGGCAGGCAGCGCCACGAGCGCTTCTTCGGCAGTTCGACCAGTTCACCGTATTGCACCTCTTGCGTAGGATGGTAAGGCAGCGCGCCTTCTTGCCCGTCCAGCGTAACGCCAAGGTAGTGATTGATCGCTTTGGTGATCGTGCCCGGCTTGCCGGAGCACACCACGCGGCGGCCGACCTCGGCAGGCACGCGGTAATGCTCTCGAATGTAGTCGAGGCTCATGCGCAAGCCTCCTCTGCTTCCAGTGCCGCTTCGGTCTGGAGCAGAACCGCGATGACCTCGAAGCCCAAGCTTTCCAGCCGGGCCGGATTGGACGCCCAGCCAGTCGTCTCCGCTTTCGTCAGCGACAGCGTGTCCATCCACAAGGACTCGTCCGGGTTCCGCCAGACCCACGCCGTATGCTGCGCGTTCCAGTCGCTGGAGCTGTCGCTCACCGGCGCGGCCTGCGCGACCAGTGGCGTGAGGAATATCACGCCGGCACGGATACCACCGTACTTCGCGTCGGACGGCAGAATCTTGACGTCGCGCAGGCGCGCGGCGATGCTGTTGAAGTGGAACTGGCCGGATGGCGATATCGCTGCGTAGAGTTTTTTCATGCTGCACCTTCCTCTGCTTTTCGTGGTTGCTTGTAATAGGGCGACGTGGTCACGAGGTAGTGGAGCCGCCTGTCGAGTAATTTATTTGCAATAGGCCGCAGGGCGCGAACAACAGCATGGGCGTCACCTTTCGCCGCGTGGCGGCGCGCCTGCACGACTTCGGGATATGGACTGAGCGCTTTGCTTTTGATGAGAGACAGTATCTCGGCATTTTCGCAATCAAGTTCGTAAGTATCTGGATCGCCGCCACGGTCAAGCCATTTCGCGGCCTCTTTCTCCAGTAACTTGGCAATAACTTCAGCCTGTTCACGTTCGATTCCGTTGTCACACACGTCACCGCGCAGGTGTCCGGCCGCTTCCAGATACATGTGGCCGCGTGCGGCTGCTTGGACTGGAGATATTTTTGGCATGGCTTCCTTATTTCTTCGAAGCTGAAATTTCGTGATCCACAAATTCGAACTCGATCCGGTTCACCGTCGAATCCGGGGTGCAACCTTTGTGGGAGCCACAGAAGAAGCGTACGAACTCGCTTGGCCAGCGAAGCGATGGATGCGTGCCGAAGCCCTCCTTTTCGCACTCGACCAGCCCGTAGGTCGCATCGTCCGTCAGCGCGCGAAGCGGTTCTGCTCGGACGCTGACAATTTTGATGGTGGCCAGCGGCACGACCTTCTCGCCGGGCTTCAATCCCATGCCCTTTTCGACGCCACGCAGGACGTCGCCGGGTTCGAGTTTCCACCAGCCGAGGCGGCGTGTCACCGTTTTCGTGCGGGTGCGGATTTGGTCTTTGGTCAACATAAAGCTGATATTTCGCATGGTCAGTTTCGAGAATTAATGTGAACGGCAAATGGGCGCGGCCAGCCTAGCCCGATGCGCCTCGACGTCGCCCATGCTGATGTCGGACTTCGCGGACAGCACGAACTCCCCGGACTCCAACTGCTCGGACAGCCAATCCCTCGCATCCCACTCTACGCCGAAGTCGATTACCCTTGCGCTGCCAATGAAACAGACGTAGTTGCCCCAGATGTTCTTCATGACTTTGATCTTGCGCTTATTCATGGTTGACCTGACCGATGGTGAGACTTTACGGGGAGTGGTTACAACGTGGCCCGAACATCGGCCTCGGTCGGCAGGACAGCACCGGACCATTTGTCGCCGACCTTCTTACCCTTCGGCGTGTAGCGCCAACCGCCTTCGACCTTGCTGATGGTGCCGGTGACTTTGCCGTCGAGTTTGACGGTTGTTTGCGTGGGACTGTCTTTGGTATAGCTGACCATGATCTGCTTTCGGTATTGGTGAGGATTTACGGGGAGCGCCTAAGCGACAACCAAGACTTCAGCCGACGCGCTGGGCGTGTAGCGATTCATGCGTGTGCAAGCGCCGAGATAAGCGCTGCGGCGCGAAGCCTTGAACAGCCAATCGCCAAGCGGCGCGCAATAGAAGAAGCCGCCGACTGGTACTGCGCTGAAAGTGGTTGCCTTGGTTTTCATGACCATCCCCGAAATTTAAGATGCTGACGTGCATTGATTGAGGTCGATTGTAGGTGCGAAATCACACCATGTCAAGCACTCAATCGCGCAATTTTTATCATTGGATTTGAGGATGCCCTGCGCGCAGGCCAACGCTTGCCGCTTGCGCTTAGGGACGCGGGATGCGGATATCGGACAGGATGCTGTCAGGTCCTGCCTCGGTGAGGAGGACGGGAATGCGCTCGACAAGGCCCGGCTCCATCTGCATTTTCTGGAGGCACGCCCGCAGGTAAGATTCGTCGCTGATCATTTCTACCGCTTGATGATAAGCACGGTCTATCGAGGTGCCATAAGCACTTCGCGCCTTCGCCCATGCCTCTTCTGGAATGGGGCCCCAGTGGTCGATCATCATTGCCAGATCGATGGCATCACGGCTGGCCGCCGACTTGTCGAGGCAGCGGTCGGCGTTTGCAAGCAGCTTTTCTGCGTACATGTCGATGCGCGATAGCGTAGGGATGCCAAACACCGGGTCGATGTCGCCAAAGATGTCTATTCGCCCCTCGCTGACAATCTCGAACTTGACGGCCACGCCGTCTACGAGCGCCACCGTGCGGATACCATATCGGTCTGCGCGCACCTCGCGCACCAGCTCCACCGGCGCGCGCAGGATGTCCCCGAGCGAGACGTTGTTGATCGTCTCGCGCAACGCCCGGTAGCCATCAGGGGACGCGCACAGCAGGTCAACGTCCACCGACTCACGGTATTCGGAGAGCGACAGGACAATCGCGGTCCCGCCACCGAAGAAGCAGCCGGTGCGTTCGAGGAATTCGGGGTTGAGAGCGGAGAGGAGCTGGGCGATGCGTTGGTGGTGCGGACGGTCAAACATTCATGACGCCTTTCCCGTGTACCTGCGTCAGGTGGGCGATCAAGCCGCGCTCGTGCGGTGCGAGCTGGTCCTGCTCGACAAAGCGCCAGTTCGCCTCGTAAAGGCCGAACGCGTCCTCTCCGGTAATCGCGTCCGCAGGCTTGCGGTTCCACGCGATCAGCCGGAGCTGGGGAAATTCCCCGATCACGAACATGTTGGCGGCGGTAGTCATGATTTCATTATCTACCTGAATGCATACAAGTTCAAGCGGCAGCGCGCAGGGCGCTTAGCCTTGCCGATGGAACTCGATCTCCACGCGACGATTTTTTGCGCGGCCTTCCTCGGTGCTGTTGTCGCCTATCGGATCGGACGAACCGCGCGACCCGACCGCGATCTTGCGCTTGGCCACGCCGTGCGCGGTCATGTACTTCATGGCGGAGATAGCGCGCGCCATCGACATGATACGGTTGCGTTCGGGGATACCCGAGCTATCCGTATGACCATAGACATTCACCTGTCCGGCCGCCATCGCTGTCGAGATCAGTTCCCGACCTTGCTCTTCCGATGGCTCGAACTTGCTGCTGCTCGGGCCGAAACGCACACTCAGAACCGCGACGCCGGTTTCAGCCATCTGCTGCTCAAGATGGTCGAGCTTGTGATTGATCTTCGCGACAGCGGCCATGGCGATCACGGGGCTGCTATTTTTAACTGTATGCATCTGAGCCCTGACCTCGGCCAGTTCAGAGCGCAGGCGCTCGATCTGAGCCTCCAGAGTCACGCTCTCGGCTTGCATTCGGCCCATTGCGTTGTCGCGCCGGCTGTCGTCATGCGCAGACGCTGGGGCTGCTGGTGCAGGCTGTTCAGCGTACATAACGCGTGTCGGTGGTGTCACGGGTGCTGCCCATGCCGTCGGTGCATTCTGGACAGGCGCTGCGATATACACCGCTGCTGGTGCCGGGACAAGCGCTGGCGCTGCGGGCGGCTGATAGGTAGGGTCGTCGCGCTCCATAATGCGGTACTGGCCGAATGAGGGCGGCGGTACCTGTTTGGCTGTCTCGACAGCTTTGGACACCGCGTCGGCTTGCACCACCACAAAGCCACCGAACGCAGGAGACGCGACCATAACGGAGGCAGCGATGCTCGCTGCCAGCAATTGCTTTTTGTATTTCATTTACGTCTCCAAACATAGAACAGCAAACGGACAAGACCAACCCAGACATAACCGCTGACGATGGCCGTGAGAACGAAAGGCATCAGTACCTGAATCCGCTGGCCATGGGCGATATCAGCAAAGAGGATGCTCGGGAACCACACGAAAAGCGCTTCCACCAGCGGCAGGAACCACAGCCGCTGCAACAGCACCGCGTCGTCACGCGACGCCCACCAGTACCATGCGAATGCAATGCAGTACGCCGGGAGCCACATGACACACAGCGTCAGGTAGAGGTACGCCACCGCAGCCACTGTCGAGCGTAGCGTGCCCAACGTTGGCACGCCGAACGCCGTCAGGGCGATAGCGATCAGGAACGCGATTACCATCAGTATACCCGGCAGTGCAAGCGTGGCCAACATCGCCCCACGGTCGGTGTCGATGTGCAGTCTGCGCAGGCCGGTGCGGCGTTCAGTGCTGATGTGGTTGTATCTCATATTCGTATCAATTCTTTCTGGTTAATTTGACAGTGATGCCTTCTTGCAGGTATGCACGCAGAGCGTCGGCCTTGAATTCCGGTACGTCACAGCGCACCGTCGCCATGTCGTTCTCCACCAACACACTGGCCATCAAAATGCCTGCGGGTGTCAGCATTTCGCCGAACATCGGCGGGCGGAACGGTGTTGGCGCAGCTTGCGCCGGGGTGGCGTCGAGCGCCGTCTTCGCTTGACGGATTGCCGTGAGCATCACTGGCGAGAGCGGCAGGCTGTGCAGGAACCTCACGGCATCACGCAAGGCATTTTCCAGCTCGTGGACCCGTTGATCCTTGGTCGGAATGGTGCCCAGCAGGCGGGCGGACTCGCCCAGCGCCTCATGCAGCGCTGCGATCACAGCGTCCTTGTCGTCTACAGACATGGGCTCTCCGGCGAGATCACAGCAAGCTGCTTGACGGCCAGTTCTTCGGCCTTGGCCACGCACTCGGCGGCCAACAGGGCGGGGAGGACGCTGACCAGTCGCATCGTGAGGTCGTCCTGATCAAACCGGTGCTTCTTGGCAAACTTCACCGGGTCTTGTGCCCGGATAATTCGCCGCGCGTTGTAGCACGCGCTGCGCTCATTTGGTGTCATAGTCGGCATCGCTTGTCTGGTTCTCGATTGAAAATTGCGCCAGCTTTTCAGCATCCTGATGGCGCGCCTTGTCGGCGATCTTGGCGTATATTTGCGTTGTCTTCGGATCGGTATGACCCAGCGCATCTTGGGTCGTTTCGCCCGCCCCGGCCAGATGCCGGTGCGTTGCGTTCGTGTGGCGGACCCAATGTGTGGACATTTTGAGCAGCTTCGACTCGATGTGTTCGTCCGGGCACTGCTTGGCCGCCGCATCGCTGATGTCGGCGACGATCATGCCGACGGCGCGTGCCGTCAAGCACACGTCGGCGCGCGCGCCATTGAGCGATACTACCAGCGGCAGTAGCTCGCCGGGTATCGGGAATTTGTGTTCTGTATGCAGTGCGCTACGATAGAGCAGCAGCTCCTGCAACAGCACCGAATTGACCGAGATGTCACGTACTTTCCTACCCTTGCCAATCACGCGCAGCGACCATTGGCCATCGGTGCGTACGAAGTCGCCCATGCGCCCGGTAGCGATCTCTTCGCGCCGAGTGCCCGTGTGATAGAGCAGGCTGAGCACCCACCGCGCGCGCGCGGCGTGCGCATCCATGCGCTTGGTATCGCGCGGCATGCGCGTCACCCAGCCCCACAGCCACTGCCAGCTTTCGACGTCCAGAATGCGCGCTGAAACGCTCTTATCCACAACCGGGAGTTGCGCCGACAAGCGGAAGGCGTTGCGTCGCAAATAGCCCGCATCGCGCAGGTAGTCGCAGAGCTGGCCCAGTACCCTGCGGGCATAGTTGATCGATCCTGCATCGAGCGCCTTGACCAGCACCTGCGTTGGCATCAAGTCCTCACCGCGCTTGGGCTTGTGCGGGCGCAGCCAGTGAGCCGGTGGATTCACAAGCAACGCATAAAACTCGTGCACGTGCTCTACCTTCAGGTCACGCAGGCCGAGTCTGCGCTCTTCCAGCCACAACAGCAGCCGTGCGGCTTCGCGACGATACGAGGCGAAGGTGTTGGGCGACCGGCCGCCGCGCGCGGCCAGCCACGCCGATACCGCGTCAGCATCCGTCTGCGCCGTGAGCGCAGTATCGGCACTGGCCGCATCAGTATTGATGGTCAGCGGAAGGTCCGGCAGACGCGCCAGTACGTCGTTTTTCATGGGCGTCAGTCCCGGCATGGTGCAAGCACTGGATCATCGGGAGCGACGCCATTAGCAACGGCCATGGCACGATACGACTCGTGCAGCTCGTGGCCACCGTCATGGACCTGACTCATGTCCAGCGTACCGAAGATTTGTCGGACGCGAATCCTCTTGTTATGGTACGCGCCACGCAGCAGGAACCCTGCGCATGTCGCCGGACGCTTCTTGCCGGATTGATGGCAGGCGAATGCATCGTCGCTCATATCGTAAGCCGTTTTTGCTGAGAGGCGAAAAGCCTGCGCAGGAAATTCTCCGATAGCATCCTTACGCCACGGGCAATCGCTGCACGGTTTGCGACGATACGCACCGGTGCCACCATGTACGGTGACGACTGCGTGATCCCGTCCGGCGCGCCGGACGTTGACCACTGAGACTTTCTTCCCGTTGCTCATGATTGCGGTTCCAGCAGGTACCAGCGTTCCATCCCGGCCGGTGGCTGCGGAGCATCGGGCGATTCGCTGGCTGCGCGCGCCATGCGTCCTTTGCTTTTTGCCTCCGACTGGATGAACTTACGGGCCGCGTCCGGGGACCGCTTGTCATACGACTGCGAACTGCTGCCTTGGCTCCAGCTAAACGCACCGGCCGGCGAGCTGCCATCCTTATGGAGCGTCCAAACATTGGAGCGACCAGATGCGGGCCAGAAGCCACTACCCGCGCTTTCGCTATCTTTTTCCTTGCCATGCACAATGTCATACCACGCGTTGTACTTGGGAAGCGTGTCACCTTCCTTGCAATTGATGGCGATGTGGACGACCCTTACGGGTTCAAAATCATCGGGCAGTTCAATGCCGAGCATATCATCGAGGACTAAACGACCAACGCTATCGATGACGCCTTCGGCAAACCAGAATTTGGTTTCCGCGCGGTTGTCGCGCTTCGCATATTTTTGGGCTTCCTCCAAGCGTCCCTCAAGCCAATCAGACAGCAGGGGATTGCAAGGACTTTGGCCGCCGACCTTGCCACTACCGATATCGATATTCGGATGGAAGAAGACACCATAGCGCATTTCGGCATCGGCCAGTGATACGTCCACTTCCACTAAATTCCACTCCGGTGCACGGTTGAGCGTGCGCCGACCATTTGTCGGATTGGAATAGACCTTGAGGAAGCGTTTATGGAATGCATCACGAGTCTGCTCGTCAGGAGCCAAGCTGCTCAATAGGGATTGAGCTTCTTCTACGCCAACGCACAGGAAGGTCAGTGTCTTGCTTTTCGGGTACAAGACGATACCAAAAGGCACGGCCATGCGTGGGTTCAATACAACCTTCGATCCACTGAGCAGCACGCTGCGCAGCTCATTGAAGTTGTCGAGCTGGTTGCGGTATTCGGTCTCGCTCAATTGGCTTGTAAATGGTTGCAGCCGTTCGGAGAACCGGCCTGCGAATTCGAATAATTTTTTCTTGCGCTCGAAACTCTGGAACACAGATTCCAGTCCAGCCCAAACGCTGGCAGTATCCCACTGATGCAACGTAGTCTCGGCCGCCTCCGACTTTGGCAGCAGCGCCCACCGGCGCGCCTTTTCCGTGTACTTGGTCTTTCCTTTTTCAATCGTGATCCGGTGTACCCATGGATGCGCCTCCAGACGGTCGTCACGCTCTTGAGCCGCAGGCGCTGCATATACCACCAGCTTCGCGCCACCCGACAGCACAAGCCGCAGTGGGGCATAGCCCAGATCGGTGACAAACGACTCGATATCGCTTACGCGGCGCACACCTTCGCCAGCAAGCATGAACATCTGGTCAAGCAGGGACGTCCACGCAGCCGGTGCAGTACCGTTCTCGAAACGCGGCAGGTCCTTGCCACGGTTTGCGGCGCGCCATGCGATGACCGCTTGGGCAATGATGTCCTGCGCTTCGTCGCCGGAAGCGATATTGCCGTCGGCCAGCGCTTTGGCAAGCCGCTCCCGGGTATCTTGTTGCGTCGCCAGCTCCTGCTGGACGAACTGATGCGCCTTTTTGAAGAAACGGATATAGGACAGGTGCTGGCGACGATTATCGCGGTTATGGATATACCAGTGCAGCTCGCTCGGGCGTACAGCGTCCAGACAAAGAAACGGTTGGTCTTCGTAGTCGTACTTGGACGATTCGAATTTCGACAGATTAACCTTGCACTTGAAGCGGCGGGTTTCGCCGCTGCTGTATGTATTGCCCGAGACCTCGATGTCAACACACAGCGAATCTCCGTCCTTGTACACGATAGCAACGTCGATATTATTTTCAGGCGAATATCGGCGGTCAAAACCTTCGCCACGGCCGTACGGTTTGCATGCGCCCGGTGCCGTGTTGGGGTTCATCAGTTCGTGCCAGTTGCACAGAACCCGTGCTCCCGAGCGCAGGTACGAATTTTTCTCCGAAATCCATTCGTAGATAGGCTGACGTTTCTCACCGGGCAGCATGTTCAAGCCGTCATCGTCATGCAGGAAGCGGCAGTATTGCTCTTGGAACGCCATCGACACAAAACTCATCGACTGCGGGCCGTCGTAGAAATCGCCGAAGAGTTTAAGGCGATGATCGAGGCCGCACACGAGCAGCAAGAAGCGCTTGTAGTGCATCGCAAAGCGCTCGTGTTGACGCAGGCGGTCAGTGTACGCGACGTCCTCGAAGTTGATGTTCTCGCCGAAAACACCACGGAAAACACGGTCTTGATCGTCTTTCGACGGGAACAGGCGCGCCGTGCCAAGATGACTCTCAACAGGCGACGTGATTCGGTACAAATTCATTCCGTCGCGCACCAGCATAAATACTTTCTTGTTCTCCTCATCTTTCGCGGCGTTCTCGTAGCCGTTGCCATAGTCGATATCACGACGCGTCGCCGCCATCACCAGCACGCAGCGCTTGGTTGGAAATATTTGATCGACCAAGCCTTCGTGCGCGCAAAGTGCTTCCATGAACTTATCCTGCTTGCTGAAATCGAACCACGAATCGACATCAACATAAACTGCCAGCTCCTCGTCCATAAGCAGTTTCTTTTGTACGAAGGTCAACGGTTCCGTACGCGGCGCGGACTCGCCAGTGCGAATCGTCAGCACGTCAACGTCTTTACCGACATACAGATTCAGCGACTCGATACCGGTCATCAGGGTGGAGACATAAGTACGTACGTCCTCTGTCCCTGCGAGCGCTGCCGCCGCCTGCTCTTGGTAGAACGGCGTCATCGCGGTGATCGTCTCAGCAATCAACTTCGTCCTGTCCTGAATCCAGTTGGACTTGATCGTCGCTACCTTGTGCTCATGATTTGCCGCATTCTTGAGGGCTGCAATACCCTCAACGGTGATGCCGGTTCCGATAGCATCGCTTACCGTGCCGGTGGCCATGGCCGCGAGATCGCGGCCCGGCACGATAGGGGCGGGGAGGGTGCTTGCGGGTGCGCTGGTGCCAACCCCAGCGGACGCTTCCGTATTACCATCGCTTTGGGAGCTGTCACTCTGGCCATCTGAGGGCTCGGCCTCTTCGCGCAGTTTTTCTTCCACTATGCGTACCAACACCGCAGGATTGCTTTGCGCTTCCATCAGCTCGCTTTGAATTGCACTGACGCGGCCTTGCACCTGCTGTAGCTCTTCGGTGCGGATGCGCTGGTGGTCAGGCTCGAATTCGAACTTGGCTAAAAAATCAGCCAGCAGAAAACGGTGCCCGTTATACTGGAAATACTTCTTGCGTACCGAGCCGTCGGCTTGTGGAATATCCAGTTGGACATCCTTGCCGATCTTTGTCGGGTGAGGGCGCATGATGATCGTGTGAGGAGCGTTATCGACCCAGCGGATTGACTCAAGCAACAGCACTTCGTCTGCGTCGATGCCCTCTTCGATAATGGCGCTGCGGGCGCGCCAGTAGTGGCCCGCTTGCAGCGACTGGAACCGTGCGATGGATTCGATGGCCGGTTCGACGTTGACGATGTCATTCATGGTGTGATGAAGGTGTGATTTCAATGGTTAAAGTATGCACTATAGTGCATACTGTGTAAAGCCTTTTTATCGCAGCACATCAGTCTTCCACCGATTTTTCCGACAGAGCTGCCGTGATCGGTACGCGCACGCGGTCACCGTATTTTTCGGCGACGGCGGCGCGCGCCAGCGCCTCGCTGGCCAAGCGCATTTTGTAGTGGTACCAGCCGGGCGGATTCGCGTCATCATTCAATTGGATCAGGAAGCTCCCATCTTCGGCGATCAACATGTCGCGGGTATCGGCTTGGACGCTCGCCTCGTAGGCCCACCACAGGGCGACGCCGGTAAGCGTGGCCACGGCCAGCTCAACTTCCTTGACACCGGCCGCCGCCTGCCATTTCAGGTCGCTGTGCGACAAAGTCTGCTCATTGCTCATGGCTTTTCCTTCGCCGCTACGTCGTCGGCTATGTTGATCCAGCGCCGCGCCTGCACAAGGCAGGTTTTGCACGTGACCTTGGGTTGGTAGGGTTGATCATCCGCGTCGCGCCACACCGACGGCAGGCTGGTGTAACGCATGCCGTTCGTGCCGGAGCGGGCGGTGCAGAGGAAGTCGCCCGCCTTGCGAGTCAGACGGCCGGTAGAGAACGCCTCCAGAAGATGAATGTGCTCGACGGTGGCCTTGTTGCGGCCGTCGCCCCATGACTCGGCCGATAGGCCGGACAACACATCCTTGATGCGCACGTCCCATTTGAAGGGGAGGGTAAGGCGCGCATTGAACGCCTCGGCCTGTGCTCGCAAGGCATTGAGCTGTGCGTCGCGGCGGGCTTGGTCAGCGGCCACCGCAGCGCGCTGTGCCGCTTCCTCCAGCGCCAAGTCCGACTCCAGAGCACAGACGAAATAGCCTCGGGCGTTGAGCCAGACTTTCACGGCGGTGCCGGGAAGGGGGAGGGGATCGCGTAGGGACAGCGAATGGCCGTTTAGCAGCACCGTGCGGTCAGCTTGCACCACGGCGGCGTGGCGGCCAGCGCGCGCCACGTTGAACCACAAGGGGTTGATGAAATCCGGGCTGCTGATCCGGTATGTCTTTAGCTCGCTCACTTGTGCACTCCCGGCGTCCAGTCGGCAAGCCGCTTGCGAAGCTGGATCAGTTCGCGCCCGAGTGAGCTGATCTCGCGCTCCAGCGCTCCCACATGGTACGAAAACTCCCGATCCCAGTGAGTGGAGTCTTTAAGCACCTTGACCGGTGCGCGATTGCGCGTCACCCACAACTCGGTGAGCTTGTTGCGGTTCCGGTAGGCTGTCTTGTTCGACGCATGGCGAGCGCTGATCTGTCCAATCAGCCACGCCAGTCCGTCACTCGATACTTCAAGCGGCTTGAAGTCTACGCCGGGGCAACTGGAAGTTTGCCAGCCGGTGCCCGGACGTTCGTACCCGTGCAGAGCCATCTTGGTCCGCACCACGGCGATCTGCCGGAAGCAACAGGGGCACGTCTTGACGTCCTTGTTTGGATTCACCGGCTTGGCCGGGGCCGCGCTCGGCGCGCGCCCCTTGACCACCTTGCTTTTGAGACCGGCCACAGCTTCGGCCAACGGTAGCGCCTGCGCCGCAAATGCGCGCATGGCGTCCACAGCCGGGCCGGTGGCCTTGGTCTTGGCCAGCTTTTTGCTGGTGGCGACCATGTCGTGCAGACCCATCACATGGAGCGAGTAATCCAGCTCGCGAAGGGCGGTGTCGTTGGTATCGTACTTGCCATGGAGATATGGCTCGCTGACATGTTTCTTCCAAGCATCGCAGACCGTCTGCGACAGCACGTATTTGGCGTCGTTCAAGACCACGTTGCGGATTGCACCGTTTTCAACCCCGTCGATCACCGCGCGTACAGCCTCAATAAAACGTACAGGGCGTCTCGCATGGGCTTCAAGTAGCGGGAATTGATCTGGGCTCACGGCGACTCCTTTTCTATGGTCAATACGTGTTTCACGGTGCAGGGAAGTTGTTCCACGCGGCTTTTTCCGGTGCGACCACAGTCGGCGCAAATTGATGGGCGCGTTGATATTGCGGCGGCGCTGGTACGAAATTAGATCGTGGAACATAGGCCATTCTACACAGGCCATCGGCAAAGTCCAGCATTTGCTTCCCATAATATCAATTATCGGAAGAAGTAGTGGTAAAACGTACTATATGGCCCCATATATGTTAGTATTGGGATGCTAAATGCACTGGGGTGCATTAATGTGTTGTGTCTACACTGTGTTATGGTCGTGTTTGCGCCCTTATATGTGCTGTAAATTGTCCAATTTGGAGGCTTCCTATGGATTCGAAAATCAGTTTTCTCACCATCCAGACCTCGTTCGCCGGCAACGGCAATGGTGTCGCCCAGAGCGAAGCGCTCGCGCGGTGGACGCCGGGCGAACAGCCTCAGGAAGCGCCATGACCACGGGTGGTGCAGCGACGGCGACCGTCGCCGAGCTTTGCGCCGCGCAGCCGGGCTTCACCGGTGCGACGGCGTACACCCGCACCAAAATCTGTTGTCAGGTGCTGACCGAAAACGGCGATCCCATCCCCAACTGGATGGCGCTGCGTGAGATCATCGGCAAAGGCAGCTCGACCGACATCAATCGGGGCATCAAGGATTTCCGGAGCGAGCACGGTGAGCGGCTACGCCAGATGCGCGACGTCCCGGCCGGCATGCCTGCGCACCTCTCCCCTTTGATCGCCAACCTCTGGCACGCGGCCGTCGATGTCGCGCGCAAGGAGCTGGACGCCAAGGCCAGTGAATGGCTGGCGTTGATCCAGCAGGCCGACGCCAGCGCTGAGCAGGCGGCGAACGATCTGGAGGCGGCAGAGGCCCAGACGCTGGCCGCTCAGGCGGAGCTGGCCACGGCCGCCGAGACGATCCGGGGGCTGGAGCGACAGCTCGATACGGAGCGTGGTAGTCGGGAGCAGGCCGAGCGCTTGCTGCGCGAGAACACCGACGAGGTCGCGGCGCAGCGCGATAAGATGGAAGCGCTGCTGAGCGAGACCAAGGCCGAGATGGCAGGAGCGCTGGTGCGGTTCGACGGCGAACGCAAGTACGCACTGAGCCAAATCGAAGAAGCACGCCGCAAGGCCGCCACTGATATTGCGAACTACAAGGCATCAGAGGCCCGTGAGCGCAACGAGCTGGAGCTATCGCTGGTGCGCAGCAAAAGCATGGAGGCCAGCTTGCGGGCGGGTCTTACCGAGGCTCAGAATCGGACCACGGCGCTGGCGCGCGAGGTCGATGAGCTGCGCGCCCGGCTGGCTCGTGCCGCAGACGCAGCGCGGCCGGATGCGCACACCAGCACGGCAGCACGACCGATTGGGCGATTACGACGTGGTGTACCCATCAAAAAGTCATTGCGCTGATTGAACAGGCAAGGAATAGCGCGAGTAGCTTGACATGGTGCGATATCGCACCTATGATTTGATCTATTGTGTGGAAAAACCATTTTGCAACTCGGACAGCGCGCAAGAAAATGACAGCTCTACCAATGGCCGCGCAAGACGCGGCCTTAACGCTGAGAGGGTTGGACGTGGTGTCCGGCCGAGAGGAATGAAATGAAAAAAAATATCTCGCAGGCTTTGATCGTGATCGGTGCCATGTGCACTTCTGCCTATGCCGCACCAGTTAAAGTTCCAGAGAATGTATACGTCAGCCAAAGCGCCGCGCCGTCATCAATCACCCAAGATTTTGGCATTGACGTCCACGAAAAGAGCGGCACATGCACGATGCAGTTTTCGTGGCCTATGGAGTCGAAGCTGGCCAAAGGCGTGATGGACAAAGAAGTGGTGCAACTTACGAATCCATGCCAGAAATTGAAAGCGCTCGGTTTGATCGAGGGCGGCGAGTCAGGCTGGGTTCCGACGCAAGCAGCTTGGAACTTGAAGAGCAAAGGCCCGGATACCGTGATCGACACCAAGCTAGACAGCGCCCAGTAAAGCCCCAAGGAATATTCCATGTCTAATACGCGCTTCTATACGCTTGATTTGCAAGGTCGAAAATTCTTTGGTGAAGTATCTGGCAGCGGCCCGGTGATTGTTGATGAGCGAGGGGCGTGGGTAGCCATCGGCGTATGTAGCATAGTGAAACTTGTCAATCCAGCGAAGAAGCGCGTGATGCTTCCGGATGGCGGACACGCCGATAGTTTGATTGATCCTGTGTCTCGGTGGTGGGTTGTCAAGTATACCCAACAAATGCGAGTCAACATCGACGACCTGTCCGACGCAGAGCGTCAGCAACTAAGCGAAGCCTTTGGCATTCCGATCAGAGAAAACGGGATCGGCGCTCGTGATTTCGGTAAGCAGTTTCTCGATAGTGCAGCCGGCGCAGGACTCCGTCAATGGGCGGCTGCACATCCCCGTCTGCTAAAGCGATATGCGCAATTCGACCAATATATCGCCTCGTGGGGCGATAAGGTAACAGATTAAATTTTGATGCCTAAGCTCAAGGAAAATTCCATGGAACGTAGCCCGACTCCGGAAGATCGCTCACAATTTGATGGAGCGCTCGCGGAAATGCTCACAGCACTCGCTGTACCTACTATGCTCGGCGCGGTTGCAAGCGCGGTCTATTTGATGGTGTGGGTGCTTGTCAAATGTCTTCAGCCTGAACTTCATATCCCGCTGGCCACTGGGCCGCTGATTCGTGACTTCGCCATCTTGGCGTTTTCTGGATTCGGATTTGCAACAACTGTGCTGATCACGCAGGCAAGATATTTGATGAACGGCGCAGTATCCAAGCGCAAGTCTGATTAATAGGGAAAATTTCGACATGAAGAAGTGGGCAAAATATGGATTATCGGTCATCCCATCATGCGCGCTCGCCGCTGCAATCGCTGTTTATGATCCAACGGCATTCGTTGACTGGCGAGTCGCGCCAATTATTGGGTTTGCGCTGGGATCGTTTTTTACCCTCATGAAAATTTTCATCGGTGTTGAAGACGAGTAAGGGGAAATTCCATGAGCCGGACCGTGAAAATAATCAACATCATGAAAATCGATAGCGGCTCAGGCGCGAATTTCGTCCGTCAGATAATTCACGAGACGGCACCAAGCAGCTTGTAGTTCGCGTCGTGTTTGGCACCCACTTTCAAGAGATGAAATTCTGGAAAGACTCTGGCATGCCATCGAATGGATATAGCGCAGGCTATAAGTGCCGCGAAACCACTGGTGTTAATGCGCATGCGGTCATCGATGGTTAGCGCGAGGAAATAGCCTTGTTTGACTACAGGGCTTACATGGCTGGGATTTGGCAAATGGATACCTTGACTGGGCCACCAAAGTGGGATGTCGGCATCGCCAAATTCCAGCCATGTAATGAAAGGACAAAACAGGATGAAATTCATTTACCGTGGTTATTCACTGGAGGCCGCGCTGAACTTGCAGCGCAGGGCGAATGCATACCGCTGCCGTGGTTTAGAACCTGTTGCTATAGTCGATGAGCCGGGTGACGATTGGCCTGAGTGGTGTGCGAAGCTGCTGTCACTCAAGCCACATGCCTCTGTGGAAGCGTCAGGATGGGGCGGCTGTTTTGGCGCAGGCTTGTCTCCTGAAGAGGCCGTAGCATGCTGCGATCAGGGCCTGCATAGGCATCGGGTGATCGACTATTGGGATTTGCCACCTGAAATGGTTAAGCGAGCATTGTCCTTCGAAGCACCCGATGCCCCGTACGACAACATGAAGCATTGAGAGGGCTGAGCATCGTGTTCGGCCGACGAAAGGGATTGTATGCACATCGATGACCTGCCGCTGGAAGATATACTTCGCCTGCGCATGACAGCTCCCGCGCAGCTCGCCGATGCGGACTTGTGCACCGTGTTGCGTGACCGTTTCACACCTGATCCAGTTCCGCCTTGTCCGGTGTGCGGTGGCGCGTTGAGCGTGGCATCGTGCGGCGGTGGTCACGCGACGGTCTATGCCTGCTCGGAGTGGGAGGAAGACCCGGCCAAGCCGCATGAGCTGCGCCGCAAGTCGGATCGTGGCGTCGCGGATGACCACTACATTCGCTCTCGTTGGACCGCCTACCGCAGCGGCGACGATCACGTATTGGAACTGCTGCGCCGGTTTAGCGCGGCTTGAATGGAAAAAATGTCAAACAATCGTCCAATGTCCGAGACTGTGTTTGAACTGCTGTGCGGTGACGCCAAGGCAGGTCGATCAATAAACTTGGCAGCAGGTGGAATGCATGCGACATATGCGCAGGCTCGCACGCTTGTGGTCCTTATTAGCGGAGTTGGGAAGCTCAGTCTCCACAGCGAAGGCTATAACGCCTGCGAGCTGGCAGAACTCCGCCTGTTGGGATGTATATGGGTCGATGGCTCATTGACCGAAGGCCAGCGGATTTAACCGGGGAAAATCGCGTGCTTGATCTTTTGAAAAGCTACTTCTGGCCCAATCCACCGAAACGCATTTCTGCGGAATCGGAAACGGGATTCAAAGCTGACTTGCTGGCAAGGGAATTGTGGTCTGGCGAGCTAGAAGATAAGCAAAGCTCCGCCATCGACGTATGGACGAAGCATGCCGATAATCTGGCACGAGCTGAGAATCGTGCGTGGTTCCGAGAGCATGGTATGAAGTTTGTCCGTCGCTGGGCAACGATGTCATTTATCGCATTTGGACTTGCATGGTTAGCCTCGGGCTCGGTGATATTTGAAGTACCTTTTGCGCTAACTGGTTTGGTCGCTGGCGGAGTCACCGTCTTCTTCCAGTTCCTGCGCCGGATTATTTAGGAAAATTGCGCCGGAAACGGTATAACGATTTATACAGAAAGATGAGAATGGACAAGCAATATCTGGAGTTGATGAATCACGGCCACCCCGGCGTGAAGGCAAGTCTCTCGCAGCTCAACATTGGCGACAGTTTTGTACTGATGCGGAAACGCTTCAATCTGACGCGCGAGGCGTGCGCGCAGCGCGGCGTGCGCTTTCTGCCCGCGCAAGTGCTGCGGCCGATCTACACGGCGGCTGGCCTGTAACTGGGAAAATCACTTTGCTACCGAAATACAAAGACTTCCCAAAGTCCGACGCGCGGCGCTACATGGTCGCGCTTTTCGCGCTGGAACGGCTAAAGGATCGGGCGACCGTGCATTACGTCGCGCAGGAGATCGATTGCACGCGGGCCGAGGCCCAGCGGGCGATTGAAGCTGCGCAGGTGCAGTTCGGGGTGGAGATTGAAAAGGTTGGGCCGGTCTATCGGGTCGTGTCGTGGGGTGCCCTGAAGCGGACTGCGGCACTCGGGCTGATTGCCGCTGATGCTGATGCAATAAGCGCTTTGACCGTATCGTTTAACGGACTATAATGTTGTATGGGCAGCGCATTGTGCGGGCCAAACTGAATCAGGGAAAACTATCATGGCAACGGCAGCATTGTACAACTACCCCAATACAAGCTACAGCCGCGTGGAAGGCAAGAGCTTGTTGATGTTGGAAGAAGAGATGATGGAAGGCGGCCCTTTTCCAGACTCGTGGAATTCGCGAATTTACAAACTCGCCGAAGATGCCGCGCACCCGCTGCATTTCGTTGCTAAATATTACCTGTACCTTTCGTACGAGCGCGCCAAGCACTGGAAGCTGGAGGCCGGGCAATCTCTTATGCCGATCCCGGAAGGCTGCGGGCCTATTAACATCTAAGTCGATCACGGAAAACGTGGCAGGCATTCAAGACAAATGCGATTCCTGCGGTGCGACTGCCGGGCACATTTTTGAGTGCCCGAAGCGGCCAAAGGGAACATCACCAGTTGAGCAGGTGGACTGGCGGATCATTGAAGCACTGATCGCCGTCTACTCCAAACCAACGGCCCGCGAGGCGGGCCCGGGGGATTGAAAAAGCCGGCATGATGCCGCTCATGAAGGGAGCAGACGTGGATTTTGATAGACCATTGAAAGAAGTTACCACCGCCGAGTTGCAGTTGGAATTAGCGCTACGCGCTGGGCCGCGCTATAAGTGCCAAGCCAAGGAATGCGGTTCGTTGGAGAACTCTCCGGCTCAATTCGATACGTGCCCGGCTTGTGGGCGAAAAGGCTATCTGAGCGGCGGCTTTATGCGCAATCCTGAGTCTCCGCAGTGGCAGGCTTGGGAGGCACGTACCATTTCCGCTTACCGCGAATCAAGAGCAGCGGCAACTGCTGTCGCTTAATTGAGATATGGCATGAACCGATCCGCAGGTGAATATCCGTATGCCAGAAGATTTACGTTGCCATCCACACGTGTAATTTACTAAATAATATGCCTAAAAATATCACCGTAGACGCCAATTTTGTTTCTATCGATTCTGCCAGCACTCGCGACATAGACGACGCGTTTTTTATCGAACAAAACGAAACTGGCTTCCATATCATCGTGGCTATCGCCAACGCAGCCGCGCACGTTGCTATTGGGTCTGCGGAGGATATTAATGCCGCCCAGTTAGGCGCAACCGTTTATGCGGCCGACCGAGTTGTCCGCAGCATGCTGCCTTTTCGAATCTCGGAGGAAAAAGGAAGCCTCAAGGCGCTCAAGAAACGTCCGGCCATTGTGCTCGACTTACGATTGGATTGGCATCTGGACGTGACGACATTCACGCTCTCCTCTGCCCCTGTTGTAGTCCAGCACCGGCTGGCTTATTCCGACATCCCGGAAATTATCAAACAGCCTGAACACGTCCTGAATAAGCAGATGAAGCTGGCGGAATCGGTTGGCTTGCAGCTCCTGCGCCACCGCCGCGAACGTGGCGCGATGGCGCTGTTCGACTTGACTCGCTTACTGCTGACCGATGAAGACGGCCAGCTCGTTCAGGTCGAGGACGCTAAGGACACCATTGGCCAAATTATCGTGCAGGAGATGATGATCCTGACAAACCGCCTGATGGCTGAGTACATGGCGCACAACAACATCCCGTGCATCTACCGCAATCACGAGGCACGTGTCTCGGCCCCGCCGGTAGCCGACCTTTGCAAGACCATCGACGGCTGGCTGCATGGCACAACATTCTCGCCTGATGTCGCAAAAAAGCAGCTTGCGATGGTTTCAACAAAATCCATCTACGAGGCCACCATCCGAGGCCACTATGCGCTTAATCTGGCCGCCTACGTGCACATGTCCTCTCCGCTTCGGCGTTACCCCGATCTGGTGAATCAGCGGCAGCTCGTGGCGTTCTTGGGCGGCTCGCCACTGCCCTATTCGCAGGAACGCATCCTAGAGATTGCCACCGGCGTCAACGAGGTCATTGAACGCCGAAAGCAGGAGCGAGTCGAAGGGTTTAAGACCGCGCTCTCGCGTGTGGCCAGCGCAGCGATCACCGTTGGCCAACTGGCCCAGCTTGCCGACCATGAGCTTGTCGCCGCAATCAAACTAAGTCGGGCCGCGCAGCAGCTCCCTGAGCCGGTGGAGGCTGAGATCATGCGACGCATGCAGGTCGATGCAATCACCGACAAACTGGCGGTCGCCTTGGTTGCCGATGTCCCTGTCACGATTTTTTCGCAGGCGCTACGCGACGCTTTCTGCGCATGGGTATCTGGCCACCGGCCTCGCGCCATTGGCTATCTCCTCCACGGTGAGCGCTTGGGCGTATTCCGTGCGCTGACTGTCACGGACGGCCCGCCAGACGAGTCCGGCCAGTTCCGATGCATTGCGGCCATGGCCACCGAGGCTGCTGTTGAAACACCGCTATCGGCCGTCGCGACGGCATCGACGAAGCGCGCCGCGCAGCACGATGCTGCTACGGCCTTGTTGTGCCTCGCGTTTGGCGGCGCACCGGTCAGCGCCGGGAAAAAACGCATCTCGGTGGCCGGCGAAAACACGAAGGGCAAACTGCTTGAGCTATGCCAAGCGCGCAAGCTGCCTTCGCCAGTGTTCACCGCGACAAGCAAAGGTCCCGCGCACTTGACGACGTTCGACTGCATAGTCGAGCTAAATGTCGGCAGTGAAGTCATTATTGCGCGCGCTGCCGATGCTGGGACCAAGCGTGAGGCCGAAATGCTGGCCGCCGGCGCATTGCTGGAGCTGATCCCTGACAAGGCTCTTAAAACGCCTATGGTGCCAGCGAGTGAGAGTCCTGATGCCAATCCTATCGGAAAGCTGATGGAGCTATGCCAAGCGCAAAAAAGCAAGCCGCCTGAGTTTTCATTCACGGCGGGCACGCAGCTCTCGGAGCCATTCCAGTGCACGGTGGTGGTGGCGCTCAACCGCCCGATTTCCGCCTCGGCGACAGGCATCAACAAAAAAGCGGCCAAAACAGCCGCCGCACTGGCGGCGTTGGCTGAGATATGTGGAAACTATTGAGGCACGCAAGACTGCTCTTTAGCCTTCGTGCTGGGCTTCGAGGGTCGCTGACTGCTCCAGCTTGCGTTGTTTCTCCGTGAGCGCTTCCAGCTCCTCGTAGCTGCCATGCTCGTTGAGGAAATCGATCTCGTCGTATGCCATGCACAGCTCGACGGGCAATCCACACACGCGGTGCATGAACTCGCCACACCGCTTGTCAGAGAGCACTGGCACGCCGCTCTCGCCAAACGCCAACAGGTCCGGATGGGCCGCCCGGTCCGCCTTGATCTGCGCATCGCTAAATTCACTCCCACTCCATACGCCAGTGAAATGCATGTAGCGGCTGTGCGCCGCCGTCAACAGTTCTCGTTGCTGAGGCGTCGTGCTCGCGATGAGCTTGTTTGCTTCGTCAGTATCCATCCCTGCTCCTAAAGTTCAATCAGCTTGTGAGAAAGCGATAATCGCCTGATATGCTTTCTCACCCAAATTGGGAATGTCGAGCGTCACCCTGCCTGCCTTAACAGCCGCGATCAATCCAGCCTTGTCGTGCACACCCATTTGCCACATGATGTGCAGCGCACGGTCTGGCAGCGAGACCAGATCACCCTTGCCTTTCTCGACAAGCCATGCGATTGGCGCTTCCTCCGGGGCAGGCTCCAGCCATGCCAGATAGGCGGATAACGCGCACTCGTAGGCAGCGCGATGCTCCTGATAACCAGCCAAGCCGATCCGGCTATGGCGCACGCGCTCCTTTAGAAACCACAGCAACTGCCTGCCGATGAACACGATGCGCGTTTGCACGATGCTGAGGGTCAGATGCGCCGGCGTGCTTGCCACGATGGCGCGTACGGATTCGCCGGCCAGCATGCGGGCGAAGAGTTCTGCGGCCTCGCGCAGCTCTGTCTTTGTGGCTTTGTTTTCGAAACTCATTTGATGGTTCTGTTAGCGTTAAGTGTGAACTGGTTCTGTTACATAGTCGCGTGTATCGAACTTCGACTCGTAAAGCACGGGCGTAGGGCCGCTGCGGTCAACGACCGAGAGCAGCGAATGATTGGTCTCACGAACCACTGTGCCGATCAGGATCGGGACGAGATTGTAGCCGACCGGGCCGCCATAAACCACGTAGGTCCAGCTTGCCGCGACAAACTCCTCACCGGGCAGCAAGTCGCCTTGCGCAGCCACAGAAATGTGGTTGCGCCGGTCGATCTGAGCACGATGATCGGGCAGTTGCAGCGCCGCCTTCACGCGCTCGACGTGTCCGATAAATGCCTGCTCGATGGCTTCGTCACAGCGAGAACTGGCGGCGATGATCTCCGCGCCACGCAGGGTGTCCAAAATGTCCATGCACAAAACTCCTATACGTTGAATTTCTTTTTCCAGTAACCGCGCAGTCCGGCCGCAAGCGCGGCGGTGAGCGCGCCCCCGCCGCCGCCAATAGCGGTAGATGACAATCCCAGTGAGGCCGCCAGCAATACCCATAGTATGCCCGCCGTCATCGCGAATCCGTAACAGCAGGCCGTCGCCTTCAGCTTGTTCATGCGCCCTTCCTGACGATTGTACTGGCCTGCGGCAAGACTGCTTCCAGCCCACGGCGCAACATGGTACTGGCCACATCTTCGACGTTGTCACCATACAGACCGGTGTTTACAAGCGTCTGTAGGTACCCGCGTATCTGCTTAGGCACGTCAAGGTTGATGCCCTCGCCGTCGCCATCAACCTGAATCCACGTCTTGCCCTTGATCGGTTTTTTGGCCAGCTCCTCGGCAATTTCAGAGAGCATGTTGGGACGCTCTGTGCTTTCAGCATGGGCTGCGCGCAGGTATGCGTCGTCCCAGTGCATGAACTCGTCCGCGACCATCTGCGGCATGTCGTGCTCATTGATCAGCAGGTACTGGAGTGCTTTGCAAAATTCTTCGAACGGCTGCGGTGCCGCTTTCGTTTCGGCCGTAGCCGGTGCTGGTTTCTTTGCCATTTTTGTCGGGGATCAGTGTTGAACAAGCTGCTTTTCGCGCAGGGCGTGTCGGTCAATTGAAAATTTTGTACTACTTCGCCAGCACGAAATTCTTGTCCCGGTTGACCGTAACGTCGGCCTTCGGTGAGGGCCGACGGTCATGGCACCGGCACCAGTGCGCCGATTCCGGGATTTCTTCTTCGGGCTTCAGTAGGCGAGGCTCGGTGTTGTTGCGCCGCGCTGCGTCGGCCAGCCACCGGCCGACCTTTGCTGTCTCAGCTGTGCTGTCGTCTTCGGCTACTGCTACAGCTTGCACCCTGCCACAGTGCTTGCAGTTCACCACGAAGGCAGGCCGGCGCTCAACCACTTCACCGACAATCGTCTCGAAGAGACCGGCGACCGCGCGGGCTTCGCGCACGTCGAACCAGTCGTCCTTGCGCAGCTTGCCTTCCATGTCGATCCACCAGTCGCCCTCGGCGACAATGGCGATCTTGCACATCTCGGCGCGCAGGTTATCCAAGCCGAGGCCACCGGCGAAACCCACGGCCTTGTTGGTGGCCGGGCGCGACCATGTGTCCGGCGAGATGCCACGGCCGCCAGAGCCATCAACCAACAGCACGTGATTCGGAACGTCGATATCGACAAGGCCATAGTTGGCCGGGCAGTGCTGCGTGATCAGCGTCTGCACCCGGGCCGCAAGAATAGGCAGCTCCTCAGGCTTGATGGTACCGTTCACCTGCACGCGCGCTGCGTGGCGCGTAAGTGAGTCCAGCTCGCCAGCGCACAGCATTGCCCGCGCTGCGCCGCCGCATACATGGAGTGCGCAGCGGCCTGATAAGGCGTTGACGGCTTCCATGAGCCATTCCATGCGCGGGTAGCGGTTGCGACCTTCTGGCGTGGCTGTGAACAGCAGGCCGATCTCCACCAGCGGGTAATAGTCGGCAGCGAGCGCCAACAGCTCGTCGATGGGTGTTCTTTCGTCGGCTCCGGTCAAGGTGATTTTCATGAGGCCAATCCTTATGCGTAGTGGGCGTCCATGGCGATCACAGCCGGGAACGTTTCCCCGGCCGCCTGCATCGCCGCAATTTGTTCTGCAAACGTGAAAGACTGGCTCTCAGGATGCAGGCCCGCCCGCATCGCAGTGAACAGCTCGTACTCCTCGATTTCGCGCTCAGTGCCCTCCTCGCCCGCGTGCGGGCCCACGTGACCATCGTACCAAGCGATGGCTGTGTCACGCGAATGGGCTGCGACGAAATCGCAGTCGTCCATCTTGAATACCAACATAGTGCTCTCCTGTCTTTAATTCTTCGAACGGTTAAAGCTGGCCGCTCATCACCCACTTCAAAACCGCATTATCAGCGGCTTCTTTGCCATGGCGGCGGCCGATCTCAACGCGCGCCAGTTCTTCGGCGCGCCAGCTTTCGACCGGCTGCCCCGGCTGCTGCAAGATCACTGTTTGACCATCAATCTCAAGCTCGTAATACGAGCCGTCAAAGTTGCGGCGATCCAGCAAATGGTAGGTTCCCGACGGTGGCGCGCCGTGTTGTTCCTCGTCCCGGGGCGGCCATCTCATTACCTCCAGAACAGGTTGTCGCTGCGCGCGCTTGCCGCGCCGCCAGAGGATGAATGTCGCTATGGCCAGCGGCAACATAATCAGTAACACATATCCGATCTTGAGGTGTTCCGGCTCAAGCAGGTACCCGCCACCAACGAGCACGCCTGCGCAAGCCGCAGCCAGCAGAAGCCCGGCTATCATCGACTTCAGGAATTGAAAAATCATGCTTGTCCCTCTTCGTTTATTGGCTGGCCAACGGCGAGAACGGCTTCACGGCGTGCCCTCCAAATACCCACAGCTTCATGCCGCACCACCTCGACTGCACCCAGCGCGACGGCGGCGCGTCGCCTGCTCGCTGTCAGGTCATAGTGCGGTGCTGCGCGTACCTGCTGGAACCACGCGCGCTTCATGCCGATCTGGGCGGCCATTGCGTGCAGATCGGTCAGGTCCACCGTGTCGGTGAACATGTGGCAGCTTGCGACGATGCGCCCGCGCATCTTCCAACCCCAGTTTTCCAGCTGGTCTACGTACACGGTCACACCGCCGCTCCGGTGATCTGGCCAACTGGGTCAGGATCAGTGTCCGAGGTCATGGGCTCTACTCCCGAGCGTTAGCCGCCATCAATGGCAGCAGGACGCTAAAAAGCACGCTGACACAGATGACGAGTGCGCATTGGTCGCCGACTCCGAGCAAGCCCGGCCACGTGAACACCACCATGAAGTTGACGAAGAAGCCAGCGCAGATGCCTAAGCAGAGGGCAAGTAAGGAGATCAGTTTATTCATGTTAAGCCTTTAGCTTAGTTATTCGGCTGGTCGGCGATCTTCGAGCGCACACATCGCAGGAGGCTCTGCTCGGCATCGAGCGCCATGGCTGGACTCTCCTTATCCATGTTCGCCCAATCGCGCCACTCAGCTCCCGCACCGTCGCGGCGCTGCCCCAGGATCTCCGTGTGCACAGCCGTGTAACCGTCGTCGTGGGTGTTTTTGGCTTGGACGTAGATCGCCAGCATATAGCGTGCATTGTCGTCGCTGGTCTTCGCTTCACTGTCGAATGCGATCCAGTCCGTCACCAAGTGGGTCACGCTCGGCGACTCCTGTCGGCTCAGTGAAATCTTCGATTTTGCATCTCCGGCGCACTCCTCAAGCGCCGCAGTGACCTGCTGCGGTTTGGCGCGGTAATTCATCGATACCCGCAGGGCATCACGATCACCATAAAAACCGGTGTAGAGGTTGTCTGTCTGGGCAGAGGCGCTAAGCGACATCAGCAGCGCCGACGCCAGAAATAAATTTTTCATTAGTGGCCATTCATTCGAGTTGAGAAACATGGTTATAATAGGTGCGATATCACACCTAGTCAACAATCTTTTGGCGATCCTGATATTTTTCACACGGAAGCACCTAAAATTGATTGTATATGAACTATAGTGCGCACTGATATTGGAGTGCTTGGCCGAACGCCAGTCGAAGTAATTCCAGAAGCATTCTGCATAATTTGCACAATTAATTTTGACTTAAACATATACTATAGTGCATACTAAGCACATCGCTAATTCATCGCAGGAGCAGCACATGATCGCCATCGACCAGATCGTCAAGGGAAAAGTCACGGGGACCTTCAAGGTGCTTGGCTTTCGCACCGTGGACGGCGTGCAGCACGCGCAGCTCAAACCTGTCAATCCTGACGATCATTCCCAACAGGGCGCGGGCGAGCTGGCGCTGCCACTGGACGCGATCATCCCCTTGAGCACGCTCATCGAGGTGTTCAAGGACCTGCGCAACGGCGAGTGGGATGATATGCCCGTCGCCAAGCTCTTCAATGTCCCCGTCGTGCGTGAGTATCACTCTGTCGTCAATAGTTTTGGCAAACCTGTGCGCCGTTGGCCGGGGCCGCAAAAGAACGTATTCGTGTGGGTCGAGCTGGCCAACGGAAAGGCCGTCGGATGGAACGAAAATCCGTCGAAGGGCTGGACTTTCCCTGTGATCAATCTGAAGGCGTCGTAATATGCGAGCATGGACTGACTTGGGACAGGTAGACATGCCGCCGCGCGTTGCCGCGCTTGCGCGCGATGCGCGCGGTTATCCGATTCCCTACACCGCAAGATACGATCAGGGCGGCATGCCCGACTTCCGGGCAATCGATTCGGCAAAGTGGATGCGCGCAGTGCGTACGCGGTGCTGTGGCATCTGCGGCGAGCCGCTGGGTGGCCGTGTCGCTTTTGTGGGCGGCCCGCAGGCCATGCAAAATCGCCTCTTCACGGACCTGCCCATGCACCGCGACTGCGCGATATACGCGCTCAAGGTCTGTCCGATGTTGGCCGCGCCAAAGTTTGCCTACACTCGCGCTATCGGCGTCGGTACCGGCGTCAACGAGCACGTCAGCACAGTACGCCGTGAGCGCTTCGGGCTGGGGGTAACACGGCAGTTCGAACTGGCGCAGCTTGGCACTGAGATCGTGCTGCATGCCGGCCTGTTCGAATCGATTACTTGGTGGGCGCATGGCGCAGAGGTACCTGCATGACCGAGCAGATCGCAAAGTTACTGGCCTTGATGGACCCGCTGCCGCTTGAATGCGACGGTATGTCCCGAATGCTGTCGATGCTGATGACGCGAGATGGTATCGCCCACGAAGTCCGCATCGGACAACTTCGAATCGTTGGCGATGACGGGCCATTTCACCGAATGATTGCTTGGCACATGTGGATTGCGCTGCCTGATGGCCATCTATGTGACCTCCGGGCCCGTATGTGGCTTGGCGAATCTGCTGATGTGCCGCATGGTCTCTTCAAGCCCGGCCCACGCCACCAATACACCGCCAGCGCCATGATAGCGCCACTGGAATATAACCCCGGCCTGTTCTTCATCGTGACAGGCCGGGGTATCGCCGAATTTCCCAAACTGACCACCGAAGGAATCTGATTGATGCGTACCCTGACAATTTCCGCACTCGCTTTGTGCGCGTGCGCCCTCATCACCGGCTGCGATGGAGCCCAAGAGATCGCCGACAAGAAAATCCGCTTCGCCACCAGTACCGCTCTGGCGGCGGCCGAAAAAGACAAGAACCCGCTCGCCGCCTTCCTGCGGCTGGAAAGCGCCAAAGACGCCGTCATCGACATCGAGCATGAAGCAAACAAACGATGCCCATACGAAGGATTGTTCCATGGCAATTGCGTCAGCAGTCCCGACCTCAAGGACATTAGTGCCGCGCAGGTGAAATATATTGGAACCGCCATCGAACAAGGCGATTCCAGTGCGCTCGCCCGGCTCTACTCACCCATCACCTTCATAGGGGATGAGAACGTGTTCAGCCCCTTGCGTACGCATTACATGCCGCTTCTGCTCAGCACGGCCGACAAGGGCGCTGGTCGGAGCCCGCTGGAGATCGTCCTCAACCTGCGTGCGGGCGAGGCTACCCTCGGCGGGCAATACGCTGTACGCGACACCGAACGTGCTGTTGGATATTTCGCGCGGGCATGGGCCGCTGGTGATGTGCAAACAGCTGACACCATCGCCGATGTGTTCCAGAAATTGGGGGATGACCGCAATACCTATCTCTGGGCGCTGCGTTGCACCGATGGTTGCAAGCGCAATTCCAATCTCGATCTGGATTCCCTTCAACAGAAGCTCTCGCCAGAGGCTTCGAAGCAGGCTCAGCAGGCGGCGGCCACGCCCAGTGTCATCGAGCTGGCCACCGGTGAATAAGAGCATGGCTGCGCACCCCACCATCACCGCGTTGGGCCTGATGCTGGCCATCGCCGCCGCCTCGACAAGTACGGCCGCCACCAACCGTTCGGCGTCGACATCGACCAGCAGAGCACCGTCGCGATCAGCACCCGTAGCGGGAACGACTGGCGCGCGCATCGGGCGCGTCTCCGGCTTTGCTGCGCGTGGCGCGGCAGGTTCCTCCGGGACGCGGTCGTTGTTGGCGAACGGACCTCGGCCGTCGCCGCAGGTCGTCCACGTCATCGAAGAGCGCGAGCGCTCCGGGCCCGGCTGGATTGGAATCTCGTTCCTCGTATCGATGCTCAGCCAGCACGACCTCTCGCCCAGCGACCGCAACTGGGTGCAAGGCCAGATCGATTCGATCAAGGCCAATGGTGGTGACGCCGCCGATGGCCCGCTGCCCGCCTCCAAGCCTAAGGTGATGTTCTCTTTTGCCGGGATCGACGTACCACTCGTCCTCGGCCAGAGCGCCGTCATGAGCGTTTCAGCGTACACCGACAAGCATGTCGCGATGGCCCCCATATGCACGCCCCCGGCTGCGGCCACCATCAGCGTCCAGCACAGTATTGCGGACATCCACTGGACGCCTGCGACCGCTGGCGTCTTCATCCTGACTTGTCAGGCCGGGACTCATACAGAACGGCGCTTGTTGCGCGTCATCTCGAAAGGAAATGTTTAAATGATTTATCTCGTTGCAGTCGCTGTGGTCGAATGGATCGCCTTGGTGCAGATGGTACGCATGCCGCTGATGCTTGAGGCCGGGTTGATGAGCCGGGTGATGGTGGCGCTGACCACCTTGGGAATCATGGTCACCGCGCTATTGCTGGCCGCGCCCATGCTCATGGAAATTGTCCAAATCCATTCGCTCATCGATGGGCACTCGATCTCGATGAATGACGAACACATGCTGCCGCTGTGGTTCATGGGTTCGGGGAGCCTGATCGCACTGACCTCGTTCGGCTATCGTCTCTGGGTGCAGTCGCGCAGCCATGAAGCAGGTTGGCTTGCGGTCGGACAGAACGTCATGGGCGTCATGGTGGGCGTCTACATGATGGTCGTCGTAGCCGATCAACTATTCTTCTATGCGCCGCACCGGGCGGACGCCGGCATGCTCAACTGGAGCATCATGAAGCGCACGAAGGGGCTTGAAAACATCGTGTGCGACAGCGACACGATAGTGGTGAAGGGGATCGACAGCGGTGTTGCGACATATCGCTGTCCGCAAAACGGCTTCATGATCTTCGAGCGCTACAGCGGCGCACCGATCATCCCTTGGCCCAGCTATGTCGAGGGCAGCAGCGCCAAGCTGGCCAGCGAAATCAAGGCCATGCAGAAAAGTGCCATCAATGCCGGAGGCCATCAATGAATTCGCTCCTCACCGCTCTGGTTGACAGCTTCCGCGAGGACTTCGGCTTCGCGCCGACGTCCCTCATGCGACTCGTCGCCAAACATCCAGAGATCGCGGTGCCGCTGCCACCGCAGGCGAGCGATATCTACTTGCGTAGCGTGGTGGCATGGCAGAAGATCGGCACGCCTCAGGAGCTGGACCTGTCGCACCGCCCTGTCGGATCGCTACTCGGCTGGAAGACCGTCGGCTCCCATTATCGCGAGAGCTTCACGGTGCAACGCAGCGAATTCGCTGACCTTGTCACACTCAAGAAAGTGCCGAACTTCACATGCGACATCCGCGATGTGCACGGCTTTGCTGCTTCTCGCTCGAATCTCGAAGCATTCGCTTCTACGGACGAAATGGTCGAGCTGAACGGGCGGAACCTGATCGCCGACATCAGCGCCGATGCACTGGCGGCCAACCTCGCAGACCCGGGCATCGACATCACCAGCAGCACACCATCAGATTACTTCGTGCACCACGACTGGGATGGCCGCCTGTATCTCGTCAACAGCGACGGCTCACACCATCTTTCCGCCGCCAAGTATATCGCCAAGCGCATCAGGCAGTCTGTGCCGCTGACTGGGCGCTTGCACAGCTATTGCCTCAATATGGCCGCTATAGAGTCCTTGCGCCGCGACTATGCGATGTTCGTGATCTCGGACGAGCCAGAGATCGCCAACGGGTTCGGCGAGGCCATGCGCCTCTTTAATGCCACGTGGCTGTGGCACGTCATGCCACCACCCTACGCCAACATGCGGCTCATCTTGCTGCCCAAGAACGAGCGCCCGTCCCGCCAAGCGGGGGCCGTGCTACGACAGGCAGGCTGCGTTGATCTGGGCGAATATTTGCTTCACCACGCAATGTACCCTTACGCCCCGCGCTGAGTGGATTTCGCAGATGAAGAAGGTTCTTGACATGGTGTGATATCGCACCTATCATCCAAAACTAGGAATTAATTTCCTTCCATTAATCAAAAAGGAATCAACATATTATGAAACTCATTACCTTGGCCGTTGCATCCGCTTTCTTCGCACAAGCAGCTTTCGCACAAGCACCAGAACAAGATGTTCCGAAATCGATGCAAGTAAAGTTGTCGCTTGTCGGAGATGATGGCCCCGTTTTCAACATCTCCGCGAATGCTCGGGTAGGTCATGAGCAACCGATGTCTTCCCAGAATGTGATCACCATCCGAAGTTCCTGTTCCGATACTCCCGGCGAACCCACTATCATTAAAAGTGATAAGCTTTACACAGGATATATGGTGAATATTCTTCCTTTGGAATCGACTCCAACCAAGCGGAAAGTGCAAATCCAATATCAATACTCGAAGTTGTTGTCGATGACGCAAAGCACATCTCCGAATTGCATTCTCGATCTGCCGGAGACCGTTAATTTCGGTGGTACAATGGCTGTCATTCTCAAGCCCGGCGAGCCAGTTAAAGTCTCGCCAATAGAAGTAGAAGGTCACACTTACGAACTGACGATTACGGCTGATTAATATCGAGCTTGTAAAATATAAGAGCGGGTGGTAATCTGTTTTCGTTGAATAAACGAAACAGATCACCACCATTTTTTATCACCTAAGGACAGAACCATGATTCCAGTAATTGATTTCGCGGCAATGACGTCCGCAGAACTCCGTGAGTTGAGCAGCACGATCACCGGCGAACTCGGCCTGCGCGAAAAGCAGGATATCGAGAATGCTCGAAACCAGATTCGTGCTATTGCCGAATCCGTCGGCATGCCTGTTTTGGAACTGATCGCAGGCATCCCTGCTTCCGGCAAAACGAAGCCGGCCGCCGTAGCGAAGCCGCGCGTCGTTGTTCCCGTCAAGTATCGCAACCCTGAAAATTCGGAAGAAACGTGGACTGGCCGTGGCCGCACGCCAAACTGGATGCAGCAGAAGCTCGACGCTGGCATCGACAAATCGACCTTGGTTGTCGCCGCATAAACTTCATTTCGCTTCCCGGAACGGCCAGCATATTGCTGGCTTTTTTTTATTCCAAAATATTTCTGCATCCTGATAGAATGGCCCATGGTTACTCGTCACCAGCAGCTCGCACCGTCATCGACGGCATGGCCAAGACGAAAAAATACCCCGCCATCGTTTTGAGTCTACAAGACCAGCGACCGGCAACGCGAGCACCGAACCTTAAATGGATGCTGGTTTTTGGAGAATCAAATGAGTACACCGCACGAGGCCAAGCTGTCGGCCGAGCGTCTGTTGGTGCGCCTGCGTGAGCTGGGCGTCCCTATCAAGCTGCGCCAAGCCTATGAGGGCGTCGCCGCCGTCCACAACTACACAGACTGGAACCGGTATAGCGCCCATCTGGGTAAGGCACCGTCCCCTTCCCTTGTTCAGACTCCTGTCGCTGTGTCTGCGACAGCGCCCGCGCGCAGCAGCAGCGGCCGACGTGGGCAGAACAACATCCTCATGTTCCGTCCCGGCGAAGGGAAAACGCATATGCTGGCCATCGCGTTTGCCGATGCCCTGCTGCCCGGCAAAGATATCCCGATCTTTATTGATTGCGACGGTGGCATTGAAAAGGCTCTCCCAGAATTTGTGATGGGAGGCGTCTCGCATATTTCTGTACGCTATGACGCCAACGGCGATGTGCTTGATATGCCGCTACCACCGGCCAATGCCAGAGGAATTTTATTAACCATCTCCCCATTAGCAACTGGACCGGCAGGCCGTCTGTATCAGAAGACTCAAGCATTTTGCAATCTTGCTACGATTATTTCGACATGGCCAAGCCAGCTCAATAATCCAATCGGTCATGTGTTTGTTGATGATTTCCATACGGAAGTAAATTATATCAACAGCGATCTCAGCAACGACGCCAAACGCAGCAGTGTCGAGGCTGTAAAGGGTGCTATCAGGTCGTTGGAATTTTATGGAGCGCAATTAACACTAGCAATGCAGCCTCAAGGGGGCATTGATCTGACTGATTTTGGCTTCACAGTGATATCAAGTCGTCTCACAATGCAATATCATCACGAGCGCGTTTTGGGCATCGATAAATCAAATGACCCGGTGATCGTCAGCGTGGCCGAAGAACATCATGTTGTCGAGCCGCTTTTATCAGACGATAAAACGTTTCTGGAAGGGGTTGCGCTGCTGGTGAACTCCGCCCTTGCTGGAAATGCCATCGTCTTGATGGCTGATACTGTCCGCACCGCGCGAATCAATAAGGTGCTGGCTCATCATAGGGGCTCCAGTTTTAGAGCCAAGATAAGGGATACGCCAGCGTATCGTAGTGGCACTGACAATCGACTTAGTGTGTCAAAGCAGGACGTCATGGCCGTCAATATCAGGTCCTTCCTCAAAATAATCGAATCCCGACACATCACAATAGAAGGTCGCGATGTGCTTGAGCGGCGACTGCTCGAAAGCACAGACTGGTGTACCGACCTCGCCGACGTACTGCGCGATAGAAGCATGCATGAGATTCGATTTTGGTACACCAAAGGTCGTAAAGATATGCCTGAACATCTTGATCACGATCTGCGCGAGATATTCGGTGCCATGTTCGACCCGGAAGCTATCAAGGCCATTATCGAGCGCTGCCGCGAAACTCCGGCACCGGGCGAATTTGTAGAAGAGCTCAAAGCTGCGGGGATCAAGGTTCGTGGCGAGCAGGCGCTGCTCGCGCAGCTTCAAGCCGCTGGCACCGGCTGGTGCGCAGCGCTCGGCGACATCATGCGACAGGTCGCAAGGCATGGCTTTGCGCTGCACGGTATCGCACTGAGCGCCAGCTCCGAGGATGTTCGGCAGCGTGGAGCCATGCATCTGCGAGGACTCCAGCTCACTATCCAGAGCATCGACGCATTCAGGGAAACTTGCACCATCGCCGCATAAATCGCTTGCAATAAGTATGTACTATAGTGCATACTTATTGCATATCAATGCGCTTGGGGAGTACCGATTCATGATCGCGAACAGTACCGCTGCAACACTTGCTGCCATGCTCGGCCTTCGCCCGCTGGACCGGGTACAACTGAACGATCCACATGCCATCCGGGAGATGCGCACCGGCGCACATTTTGGCGACCAGCAGGCCGAATTGCCCTTCATGTACTTCCAGCGCGTGCGGCCAGACGGCCTGCTGGAGTTGCGTAGTCCGGGCGGCTATATGACCACCGCCAGTGCGGCCGACATCTGCGACGTCGTGCCCGGTGAGCCGGTGCTCGTGCGCGCGATGACGCCAACGGCGTTTCTGTCGCGTACGAAGCTCTCCCATGTTGAGCGTCAGCCTGCCCCCGGGCCTGAATGCTACGCCAAAGCGCACGTGCTCTACGTGATGAAGGACCGCTGGGGGCGAGTCGATCAGATTTTCGTCTGGTTCGTGGACCCGGCACACAATGGCGACAAGCCCAAGGCGGCACCGCTGCATCAGGATGACCGCGCGCGGCTCGCCAACGTTCGCCGCACCGCCATGCCCGTCTCCAGCAACTACGCGGGCAACAGCTCCGCCGACCATGGGCTCATCGGCCCGGCCGACACCGCGCGGCGCGCGACCACGCTGTTCATGCAGGCTGCGCTCAAGGGCGAGCGCGAGCTGGTCAGCACGCTGGCCAGCGCTGGCATGGTCACCATGAAAAATGCGCAACTGAATCGCTTGCGTTCTGGCATGGCCAGTTGACCATGATCGGCGGCGACGGTGATGACGATGCTTTTGAATACGAGGACTGCCCGTGGACTGAGGACGATCCGGACGCCTGCACCTTTTGCTCCGGCGCGCAGTGCGCCAAGTGCGGCGCGGGTATGTGTGGTTTCCGGGAACATCCATGCGAGCACGATTCGCTGGAGCGCCATGAGAAGCACAACCGCTTCTTTGAAGGCAACGAACATTAGGAAAGCAATACCATGATCGAATTACCCATGGACCAGATGCCGCGCGATGTGCGCATCGCCAAAGCCCTGCTGGAGTATCTGGCCGAACCGGATGCGCACGGCGACGCCATGCGGATAGCCTTTACCATGTACGAGGACGATTGCGACGTCATGCTGGAACTGTGCAAGGCCGCCAACTGGAACGACTGGAAAAAGTGGGAGCACATGCGCAAAACAATCAGCGCTGTTGCGGCGACTCTTGAAAATTGGCGTTACCTGCGTCGCTTCGATTGTCGTCACAATCAGGAGGCAATGGAGCCGGGTGAACCCGCCAAATGGTACACCTACGAGCTGAATTACAAGCACCGCGCGCAACTCAATCCAACGGCATGGCCGCTATATAGCCCGAGCTGGCCACCGGCGCAGGAATTGGCGTACATACTGCGCCGGGTTTTTAAATATGACAACGCCCATGAACAATTGATGAAGGAATGTACCCCATGAACTCTAGTTTCGCAGCAATCGACACCTTGTTGAACATGCCTAAGTTTTTAGCTGTCGTCTGCGGCCTCGCGATTTTTGCTTGCGTTCACGCGCTAATTAACCGCGAAATAAATGCCGATAGTTTTTTGCCAATTTTTGGCCGCCGCACCGCCACCATCATGAGCTGGGTGCCGGTGGTGCTCTTCGGCTTGATGGCCGGTTACTTCTCAACTTCTCTCGTCCGCATTCTCGGTTAGGAGCGTCACATGAAAAAAACCCACATCGCCCAAATCGGCGTAGCCTTGGTCGCAGGATTACTCATCGGCCGGTACACAGCTCAGTTCAAGAATGCGCCGACCGTTTTGGCACGTGCAGAACCTGCGACCAATCGGACACTCAGCCAGCCCATAGCCTATACCTGCCATTCTGCGGGGAACAATTCAGGGCAGCGCGTCATTATCAAGCGAGCCACATACGGCGCTGTGAACTTGGATGTGCTGGATGAACTTCAGATCGCACGCGGGGAAAATCGGCCCCAGTGGATCGAGGAGATGTTGGCGCGGCATGTAATACAGCGCCTCGACGCAGGTGACTATGCATGTGTCATCGCCACCCAAGAGCACGTTGCGATGCTGATGAACAAGCTGCTTGTCCGCACAACCGACCTGACTGCGGCACCTGAAAAAACATCAACCGAGTATGAATAACAAACCCGCTCCAGCACTACTCAACAGGAACCACATGAACATCCCGACCGACATCAATCCTACTACGCCGGAAGACGCCACCAAATTCGGCATCGAGCGTGCACAGGCGGCCGTTGCCGCCACGCCGAGCGCTGTCCTCTTCATGGACGAAAGTTCCGACGACGAGATCGCCGCCGCTTACGCGAGAGGCTGGAACTCGGTACTCACGGAGTCGAACGGACGCGCTGTGATCGCGGCAAGAATCACGCATCATCTCACCAACCATGTCGGTCAGGTCAGCCCGGACGACGTCACCAAGCTGGGAAATATCGTGAAGAGCATCGGAGTCCCTACGCTGCTGTTTTACCACGACGAATACGGCGATTATATAGGCCGGAATAACGACGCCCTGCGCGAGCAACTGCGCGAAATCGACGGTATCCCTAACGCCAGCTATCTGGTCAAGGGTGAACTTGTCTTTGTGTTCGACAAGCTCGTGCAGGACGTTGCGCAGCACCAGCTCGGACAAGCACGCGATACCCCGCTCGCCGAACTGGCTTTGCGGCTCCTGCCGGACGCATTTGTCACTCCAATGGCGGCCGTGACCGACTGGAACGTGATGCCACAGCCCTACCAGCTCGTCGGCGTCGCCGGGCGCAAGGTGATCCGCCACGGTCCGTTCGACACCAACCTGCCCGGCACTTTTAAAGACGAGGCTGACGCGGCACCTGCGCTCGCCAATCTGCTAGTTGGCGGCGTGCAGGCCGGGCGCGAAGACTTCGAATATCGCGGCCAGCCCATGACGCTGTGCAATCCACTCGATCCTATCTTGTTGCCGGTCCGGCCTGACTTCCGTTTTGCCGCCATGCCAGCCGATATCGAATACGCCTATACTGCCCTCGGCAGGGTGAATTTCGAAGCGGGCTTTGATCCCATCCCTGAATCGCTGTTCACCCAAGTGAAAGAGCTGGAAGCGACGTGGGTACATCATCGTGAAAGCGCCACCGCGATGGCGCGCGATGGCGCAGCAACATTGTGGGCGACGACGCACATGCTCTCGCTGGCCAGCTTGAACAAATCTGCCAGCATCCCACCGGAGCACGATCCTGATGACGAGGATGAAGACCCTGTCCCCGCCCTGCGCTCGTTCTATCCTGAGCTGAACATGCTCAGTGACGGCAATTTGTACTGGCTCTTCGACGCCTATCAGACCGACTGCGGACACATTCGCAGCGGCTGGATGGCATCTCGTGATGACAAATTCCTCTTCTACCTGCTCGGTAAGATCGCCGTCGCCACCGGAGACGATGATCTCGGTGATAACGCGCTCCAAATGGTCGGGACGATGGTCGCTTACGCTCTGCTGCGCGGCGACGATCTGCACGTTGCGAACGCTTTCGGCCGCGCCGCCCGGCTCTACGACTGGCACATCTCCAGACTCGCAGGCCGCGTCGCCTCGGCGATCAGCTTTGTCGCAGTGGACAAGCTGGCCACTGACCTGCGCGGCTCCAAAGTGAGCACTTTCAACGATATGTTCCGTATGGCTCGTTCAAGCAACATTGCGACGTTCTTAGTCGCCGAGCAAAGCTTGTCGGACTTCCAAACGGCCGAAGACGGGACCGCAACATGACGACGGAAAACACAATGTCGATGTCCGATGTGATCGCCCAAGCCCTGCGCGAATATGTGCCAGATGACGAAGGCAACCCATTTGCTGCATGGGCAGGCGAATGCAGCTTGTTCATTGATGCCGCTTGCCAGATCGCGGACGAGCATGGCGTCCAGTACGTCATTGGGAATGCGTACAACGGCAAGCTTGAAGGCGGCTTCGAAATAACGCCGCCGCCCGGCCTTACGATGGATGAAGTGCAGTCCTTCGACATCATCCGGAACCTGAATCATATTTGGTTGATCCACGACGGTAAGCATTTCGATGGATCGACAGCGGATGGTGTGGAATCCATTTTCGATCTGCGGCTTGTGCGGCAGGTTGCGGTCGAATTGATTCGAGAGCACTCGCCCGAGCGCTTGCAAGACTTGAGCGCGTCCTATGGCTACTGGCGCGAGAGTGAAAAGCTGTTCGACGATTACTTGGCCGTAATCGAGCCTGAGCATGACGAGTCCGCATCGTTTGAAATGTGACCGAGGAAAACGGTGATGAAAAAATGGTTTTGCCGGCCACAGTTTTTGGGTGTCAAGCGGGCCAATCGCCAAAGGCTAATTGAGCGTTGCATCTTTGGCTTGGTCCTCGTTGCCATCTTGACCGGCGTATGGCTTTCTGACCCCTGCAATCGGTGGTGGAATGATGACGTTTGGTGCAAGATTAAAAACAACTACAAGAGCTAAGGAAAATAATGGATAACAATTTTATTCTGGCGGTAGGCATTACATTAGCAATAGCGTCCTATTTTCCAGTTCGCTTCGTGTGTCGGACGACCAAGAATTATCTGGAAGACCTTCAAGAAAATATGGAGCGTGAAAATATTTATGATTTTGAACCAGCCAATGAGCCGGCAAAAAGCATCTATTTGGCGTTCCAAACTGAGACCGCTAAACGAGAGGGCCGGGTACACGCAGAATGGGTGGAAGCCGAACGCGCGGCCGTTTATCGCGAAGCTATTAAACAAGCAAAAAGGCTGGGTCTACGTAGTCCGACTATTGAGGAAGTTGCTGATGCCGAGCGCTCGTCAATGGGGTCCAAATATTACGCTACCAACTGGTCACAGCAAGTGGCAAGCGTGATGACGCCACTTGCAACCACAGTCAACTGAACCTAGCCGGAAAACAGCGACATGATTTGTCCGTAACGCCAGCATCGCTGACCGATGCCGTCGCACCGTTTTTAATACATCACGCCATGACAAGCTTGTCTGGCGCGGTAGCAAAGTAACCCCGGAAATTTCACAGCTATGTCTGACTCCCTGAAAAAGCTCACCGAAGCGGCGGCTCGAAGTACCGGCCGTCGATATTGCTCCACACATGGTTCCGAGGTCGATGCGGCATCTGGCAGTACGATTCGGCGTGGCAAGACGATGAGGTGGGTTTGTTTTACATGCCAAGAGCGCCGTAATCTGCTTGTACGAGCCGCACCGACAACTTAGTCAACTCAGCCAACTCAATGCCCGGCCCGGCTCGACCGGGCAGCTGCCAGATTTGGGGAAGTTGGCCACCGAGGCGGCCATCGCCGGATAGGAAAATTCCACGCCACTTGGCGCACCGTACTGGCCGGAAGCCAGCAACTTTTAAAGGCCGCCGAAGCGGATCAGACTCATGAAAACATTGATTACTCTCACCGCTGTTCTTGCTGCCTTGGTAGGCTGCGCTACCAAACCCACTGAGTCTCAGTCGTATGCCATCGTGCTCACCACGAAAGCCGACATTGCAGACGCTGGCACCGCAGCGGTGATTCCCGGTTTCATCAGTCAACACGATTGCGAAGCGGCAATGTCCAAGGAGAGCGCTGGAGCAATGACGCAGCACGGGAATGCCGGCATCATCAGCGCACGTTGCGCGCTGGTCAAGACATAATCGTCACCGGAAATTAGCGCGCAGGAACCCGCCAAGCGGGCCAGCCTCACTGCCGCTAGCGCGATGCCCTCAAGGTCGCGTCAAACGGCCCGCAGGGGCGCGCAGGCGAAACGGTGGCGCTGCGCAGCATCGCGGAGCTGTCGGTCGCTCTGAGCGCCTATGTGCTCAGTTCTGACCGATCTGTCCAGCAAGTCATTCAGTGCAGTCTGAATTCCCAGCCTGCTATCCTTGCGCGGGAGCTTGAAATGCTGCTGCCGAACGTGGGCTACACGGAGATCGACAGGGACGGCACCATGACACGCGAATCCGGCACGCTGCACATGCTGGGTAAGGTGCTCGATATATCGCCCTGTTTGGACGACGTCGCGCTTTATGAAGCCCGTGCGGGCAGGCTGAAATAGCAGCGCACAAGGATGTCGGTCGCCAGAAGGCTCGGTATATCGCCAGATATCCCGAGCCTTCTGGCTTTTATGTGCAACATATTGCACATTTAAATTGAAATTCATAAATATGTGCGCTATATTGCACACTATGGACACGAAATACTTTGGCTCTCTACTAAATACCCGCCGCCGAGAACTTGGCTTAACGCAGGAGCAAGTCGCAGCTCGGGCCGACATCAGCCGCAGGACACTGATCGCGCTGGAGGCCGGTGAAGCTGATATCGGGTTGCGCCGCCTGCTACGCATTGTCATGGTGCTGGGCCTCGACTTGGAGCTGCGCCCTGCGGCCAGCCGCCCCAGTGAGGACCAACTACGAGATATTTTCCGGGATGATGAATGAATAAATTCAAAACGCTGCATGTAACGACGACGCAAGGTCAAACTGGTTTGCTTACACGGGAGTCCCAGTTCATTTTCAATTACACGACAGACGAGCGCGCTTGCGAACTGGGACTGACCATGCCACTGACTGCGCGCAGCTACGCGGCGAACATCCTGCCCGGCCCGTTGCGTCAGAATTTGCCAGAAGGCCATCAGCGCGAGTGGATCGCCCGTAACATGGGCAAGACCATGAAGCTCGATGACTTCAACATCATGGCGTTCGTCGGCCACAACATGATCGGTCGCGCTCGCTGTTTCCATAGCCCGGATATACCAGCAGCTCCGCAGGGCGAGGACTTGGCCGAGCTGCTGGCGTGGAAAGGTACCGGTGAGCTGTTCGAATACCTGTCGCAAAAATATGCTGCGACATCCGGCATCTCCGGCGTGCAGCCGAAGGTGCTGCTCCCCCAGCGCGAAACGGGAATTGGTGGTATCGAGAAGTCCTCCATCAAAGACAGCAAGTACATCGTCAAGACGGGCGGCATCGACTACGACAACCTGCCGGAGAACGAACATCATTGCATGACCATCGCACAGCAAGCAGGCTTGGATGTGCCACGGTTCTGGTTATCGGACGACCGGGAGATTTTTGTGGTCGAACGTTTTGATCTCGATGATAGCGGCAACTACCTTGGCTTTGAGGACATGACGTCGCTGATGGGCTTGCAGAACGGCGAAAAATATGAAAAGAGCTATGAGAACGTTGCAATGGCGATCCGACTCAATGCATCTGCGCTCCACCTGCCGCATTCGCTAAGCGAGTTGTTCAAGTCGCTGGTGGTGTCGATGGTAGTTCGCAATGGCGACGCTCACCTCAAGAACTTCGGCATGCTCTACACTCACCCGGCCGCAAACGACGTGCGACTCTCCCCGATCTACGATGTCGTCAACACCACGACGTACATCCAGAAGGACGTACCCGCATTGAAGCTGGCCAAGGTGAAGGCGTGGCCAGATCGGGACACCCTCGTTGAATTCGGTAAGGCGCACTGCATGATCGACAAGCCGGAATTACTTATCGACTCGATCTGCACGGCAGCGAACGAATACGTCCCCCAGATCGACACCACCGACATCTGGCCAAAGATCAAGGCTCAGATCGATACCGCGTGCTTCAGTATGTCCAACGGACACATTCACGGCAACGGTTTCACACCCGGCAACGATTATTCTGCGTAAGAGCGCAAGCCGCTTGCGGTGGTGACTCTTAACGTGACCAGCATCGAAATGATGCGCGCCCAGCGCGCCTCTTCGTCGGCCGCTGCCGACCTGCCACCTCAACCGATTGCATGGTCTTGAGGCACACCAGATAGTAGTAGGTGCTCACGGACTCGGCTCTACGATTTCCACGCTATCAAGCGCGGCGCTAATGTCGGATACGCGCTTGTGCCAATGCCCCCGCACAATTTCGTCCTCCTCGCACTCCAAAAAGTAACAGGCCATATCAAAGGTTAAGTGCAACTCGGCCAGCTCCGCGCTGCTCGATGGAGCCGTAATTGGTTTAGTCAGCACCTCTTCGTATTCTTTGGCCTCTGCAAACCCAGCTTCCCAACCAGCCAGTTTAGCCGCTACGACAAAGCCCTTTTCGATCAGCCCTCTCGGTGGTTCGCAAACCCGGCGCATTTTAAAGTCACGCCGACCAACTTTGACGGCGGCACCATAAGCGGCCTCGTATGCAGCTAAATTGGCCCCAAATATTATTCTCGCTTGCTCAAACAATTCGTCAAACTCATGTACAACGAGCTGGATACGCGCCGGGTCATGCATCACATAGCTATCATGCGTCGGATTCTCCCACCAAATCCAATGTCTCACACGGATGGCCGCACCGTTGACGTCAAACCATCCGAAGGCGTTCGAACTAAAGCCTCGCTCGCGCAAATGTTCTGCATTTTCAACCGGAATTGTCCGCGACGGATGCGGCTCATCGCACTCGCGAACAATATTTTCGCACCGCAACAAGTTGGACATGAACGACGCATACGCAATACTTACGCGCCGGTATTCCATCAACGCGCCAACGGCATCTGGACACTGAGCATATTCTGCTGTCAATTTAGCGAAACCGAACTTCGTGTGCATCAACGCACGCACGGCGGCGCGCACCTGCGAATACATTTTGTCTGCACGCCGCTCAATACGCGCGTTCATTTTGCGGGCAAAACTGGCGTTATCAGGCCAGACCTCACGCCTGCGCCGAAGGTAATTTTCCTTGATCTCTTCAGGCGTTAAGACGTGAAATGTCACGTCTTTCAGTGCCGGGAAGCACCTCAGCAATTCCTGCATGTCTCGCGAGCCGTCGCCGTCCATTCTTGCCTCGTCATTTCAGTTCAGTTTTCAGGGGCGCGCATCACTGTGCACGCATCCACACTTATCAAGCTGCTTGGCTACTGACGCCGGCGTTTTCGATATGCCTTCGCACGACATGCACACCTATTGCCCCGGCCGCGAACATCACATAGAACACGCTCTCAGCGATGTAATACGCAATAACTGCGAAAGCGGCCAACAATATCAGTTCAGATAAGCACAGCCATAGTCCTTTCCCCTTGCTGGTGCACGCTTTGTTTTCATCATAGTTCTCCCTGAATAGTTCACGTGAATTATCAGGGAGGTTGGCGTCAGCGATACGAGGGGGAAGATTTAGCGCTTACCAGTATAAGGTTACCATTACGCACCAAGCGACCGGAAAGAACGAAGAGTGTCAACGATAGCATCCTCGTATTTTTTCCAGTTCATCTCGGCTGTACTCATCGTCGCCGACGGAAACGCGACCCGCTCAACGAACGCGCGATAGTCTTGTTGGCACTGCTGCTCACCACGAACAAATTCCTCAAGCGTGTCAGGCCCCGATTCCCACCATGACGCGGGCCTTGTCCCCTTGGCATGCAACAACCGCTCGCGGATGGCGTCGGCATCGTTACTCTCTCTGTCGTCGCTGTCCTTTCCGACCACAAGGAAAAAATGCCGCATCTGAAAGCCAGACCCTCTGATGGTATCTTCGATGCAGGCGATGTGTTCCGCAGGCAACCTGTCATAGCTCTCATACCACCTGTCCACCAGCACGACATTCGCATCAGACGCCATCCATGAGCCGAGCATCGTCATCGTGTGCGCAACGATATCGCGATGGACAACCGGGTCAAGGAAATTGGCCTCGATGTTCCGACGGTCCAGTTCGCGGCTAAAAGCGCGTTCATTTGTGCGCTGATGGTCCGGCGTATGTGGATCGTAATCAATAGTACCGATGACCTTGCCGCCATGCCTGACAACACGGTCAGCCAGACGCTTGCACAGCGTGGATTTGCCAGCTCCGCAGATGCCGACGAGATGCACGACCACGCGCACGTTCTTCCAGAAGTGGGATTCCCCAGCAGATACCGGGGCGCGGTGGCTGTCACTGCTCATTCGATATTCCTTGTCGTGCGCCCAATTCGCGCAGGGTTTGTGTTGGTCAAGCTGTGTTTGGCGAAGAACTCGAAATTCCCGTTCTCCAAGTCTTCAGGCAGGCAGCGCATCAGCGCAAAGCGATTCTGCCAGCGCTCGTCCAAGCACTTGCTAAAGAAGTGCGCGCCGTCTTCGTCGTAAGCCCATTTAAAGCCATTTGCGGACATGGCCCGCAGCGCTTCCTGTGTCATCAATATGATGCTCCTCGAAGTCAACCCCCAGATACCAGCTTCTGGATGGCGGCCATATCCTCAGCCGAGACGACCACCTGTCCGTTGGCCTGCGCGGCGGCGGACAACGAACACACCACGCCGCGCACGCGGCAACGTTCGGTCGCCGCCGCGCGGACACGCAGCAGACCATCACAAGGCATACTGCGGCCGTCATCAAGCCACGGGTCGTCTCCGCAAACGTTGAGACAATCGCAGCGCGTCGGCTTAGCCATTGCTGATCGTAGCAGCGGCAAGATCAACATCAGCCAGCCAATTAGGCCGCTCGGGGTATAAGACCCCATCATCGGGAAGAGCATTGGGGCCAACGTGCACTTTTCGTGCACCGGTTGGAGGCGTGAAATATTCCATTGTTTGGGTTCTAAGCTAAGAGATGGGTTCGAGTAACCCTGAATGGTTGCCAGAATACGTATGCTATGTCGCGTATTATGGGTGTGATATCACACCACGTCAAGCAGCTTTAATACAGCCATGACATCAGCAACACCATCCCATCAGCGTGGATCAAATACACAAGGAAATTTCTTCACGATGGCAGCACGCTGCTCCGGAGTCCCGGTACCGGTGGCCCGCACCAGTTCGGTCCGGCCATCGGGGGAAACCATAAACTCCGCATTGCAGGCAAAGCAGTCCTCAGGTCTCTCTGGCAAGTCATCTTCTCGAACTGTCTCGATCTGGGTATCACGAATGGAGCCACATTGCGGGCATGGTACTGACATTGTTTCGCCATCCGGCCATTTGTTTTGTGTGGGCATAGCAGGGAGTCCAGTCGTATTATTGCGTGCTTTTCAGATGAATATCATGCTCGACATAGGTCATCGCGGGGGCATAGCCCATCGCTGCCGCGCGCTCGATCAGCGCCATGGCGGCGGCGTCACTGCCGTCCTTGGCCATGCGCATGCGCACGCCCTGCATGAACATGGCTTCGGCATTGCCTTTGGCTGCGAGCGCGGCGAGGCGCTGCTTGTTCTCTTCGAAATAGTGCTGCGATAGCCAGAGCGCCGCTTCATCCTGCCCCTGTCCGGCCAACAGTTCCATCTTGGGCCGCATCGCTTCGAACTCCTCGCGATGATATTTCTTGCTCACCGCGTCCATGAAAGGCCCGAACAACAAGAAGCCTACGACCACGACGCCAAGCCCCGTCAATAGGGCGCGGCGCGTGACCACGTAGGTCCGGTCGAGGCCATTGGCCCGGTGCTCGGTAATCGTCAATGCCTTGCCGCTACGCGGCGCTGTGTCCATGGTTGCAACGTTCATTGCGTGCCTTTTACCCCTGAATCCGCGAGGTGCCGGTCGGGCTACATGCCCTCAGATTTTGGTGGTCACTGCTCGGTTGCCTTCGCGGGCTTTACACCAAACATCGCACGCCCCTGAATATCGACCACCTCTACCGCCATCAGGAGCATTTCAGACGGCAATACTCCTGACTGGACGAAAAGATTCCGTACTTGTGAAGCAGGCACATGCAGCTCCAGCGACATATAGGAATTAAAGTCGAAAAATGCATCTCCCTTGGCGGTGATGCTGACCTCACAGCCATCGAATTCGGCAATGACTGGCTTCATTGTTTCACGATCCCGATTGTCCACAACGAACTGCACCGCACGACGCAGCGCGTCAAATCGTCTGAATCCGATCCGGTAGCCATCGAACAGGGCAGCACCGATTCGCAGCCTACCGGAGTAGGAGGGTTTGCGGTTTCCAAAACCCAACAAATATTGACAAGTCCTCTTGTCGATCTTTCGGTCCTGATGCCAACGCTCAACATCCGCCCGGAATTTCGGGCCTATGCAGCCTTGCGCGCGATAAAGACCGCCCACATAGGACGCCAAACCGAGCAGGGTCATGCCTTCTCCGGGGTCAGGGAAAGCCTCCTGTCCGACCCACAGTCGCAGCGCATAGGAAGCACTGTTCGGATGCCCTTTGCGCGCAGCAGAAAAAGCCCAACTCCACACCTCGGCACGACTGCCCCGCTGCAAATATTTCACGTGGCAGCGGATGGAGTCAGCGATGCCTGACACGTCGCCGTCCAGTTCACCCAGCAGCGTTTCGAAATCGTACTTATCATCGGTCTCATGGAACCGCTCGATCATGGCGGTATAGCGCGCAATGTCGGCATCGGTCGCTGGTGCATCCATCGCCGCCAGCATGACCTCCGGCACAGGCATCTCGCCGCGCAGCGCTGCACAGAACGCATCGCGCTCGCTGTTGTCGTCGATTTGCGGCATCATCATGCGCTGCGCTTCCGTCAAGCCTTCGTCAGCGATCAGACCGATATCGCCCACTTCCGACACGGCGACTTCGTTGATTTCATTTTGCATACGTTATCCTAAAAAGTGGATGCGATTTCACACCAATTATTTGCGGCAATACACCATCAAAATTGAGATCAACGCAACAGGGGCGTCAGGCGCACCACGCCGATAGGCATGGCTGCGTTGACCTCGACCCTATTGACATAACCGGCGTGATAGCCGGTGAGGAAATTGCCGCTGTAGTAGCACGACAGTGAGTCGCGCACAGCGCTCTGCTCGTCGCGGCCGTGCGGCGTGGCGCGCGCACGATCAAAGCACTCGGCCAGTATGGCACTGCCCGCACGCAGGTTGCGGCACGGCTCGAACGCCGTGACAAGGCTCAAGCCGTATCTCGGGAGCTGGTGCAGATTCACCTGCGACAAGCCCAAGCTGAAATTCCAGCCCCCGGCGAGCAACGCCTTGGCCGTCGCCACGGCCTCGTCGCGCGTGCGTGGCTGGCGCACCAGCGCGCCATCGACGACGCCGATGGCGAACGGGTTATACCCGGACTCGGTGCGCACGATGGCCGCCATCGTCTGCACGTGCACGTGTGGCGCGCAGGAACGCGCCAACACCTCAAAATCGATAACGTCCATCATGGTCAACTGTGTTCAGTACCAAATCGTCACGCTTCCGACGCCACCACTACCGTTTCCACCAGAAGTGCCGCCTGCAACACAAGATGGGCCAGCACCATTCCCGCCATATCCTGCCAATCCCAATCCGGCACCCCCGATAGCCCCTTGCGCACCACCACCCCCTCCTCCTCCGCCAGCGGCAATAACGGCTACTGTTCCGCTCGCCCCACCGCTGGCCCCACCGTTGCCGCCTCCACCTCCTCCACTACCAGCGCGGCTGTCGCCCGCATTGCCGCCATTTGAAGACGCATTCCCACCACCGCCGCCACCCGATCCAGCGGTCAAGAATGAACTCGCAGCAGAAGCGTTCGAACCGGTATTGGCCCCGGCTGTTGCTGGCTGCCCGCCAGTTCCCGCCGCACCACCAGCACCGGCAACACCACCACCGCCGCCGGTTGTCAGCCCTGAACCACCACCACCGCCACCACCAACACCAGAACATCCAGAACCACCGGAAGCACCAGCGCCACCAGTCACTGGCGCAGAACTATACGGACCACCGCCACCGCCACCACCGGCACCACCACAACTCCCAACAGCGTTGCCACCCGAACCACCGCCACCGCCATAGCTACCTCCACCGGGTGTGTAGAAAGATCCGCCGCCGCCGCCGCCGCCGCCGCCGCCGCCCGGCACATTACCCACAGACGCAGCTCCAGCTCCGCCTGCACCACCGTAAACATAGTGGCTCGAATTAATTGCGGTCCCACCAGCACTGCCTCCTCCTCCTCCTCCAGCTAAATTCGACCAATCTCCCCCACCGCCACCGCCGCCAGCTGCGCCCACAGAATTTTGCCCAACCGACCCGCCGGCGCCCCCGAAACCACCGCCATTCCCGCCAACCCCCCCGGTGGCACCGCTGCTATACGTGCCACCACCACCACCACCGCCACAAGCTCCAGCTATCACCGAGCCAGCAAGTGTAACGGTCGAACCACCGCCGCCAACTCCACCAGGGCTGCCGCCACTTCCGCCACCCTTCCCACCGTTGCCTCCACAAAATGCCGCAACAGTTGGCCCACCACCGGTGCATGGACTTGATCCACCTTGGTTGCCGACGATTATGCTTACGGTAAATGCGCCGGCCGGTGACAGAGGGACATATTGTGTAAGAACCTGCCCTGCGTTGCCCAGCCCCGCAGAGTCCGCGCCGCCCCCACCCACGACTTTAATTTTCAAACAGGTCGCGGTGATTGGGAACGGGGGCGAAGTTCCGTTAGAGGTAAGCGTGATCACATTTGTAAACACCCGCGTCGCATCGCATGGTAGGCCGCCTGAGGTCGCACTGCTGCTACTATTGGCCGCAGCAGCAGGCAGATAAAGGTATCCAGCGACGCGACCCGGCGTGACAACGATGGGGGCGGCCTGCGCCACCACCATCGACAGCAGCGTCACAGCCAATAGGGCTTTCTTCCAAAACTTGATCATCATGACTCCTGAGTGTTTTATTGCAGCTTATTGAGGGCTTGTTTTTCGTCGTTGGTTGTCACAACCGAACGGGCATTCATGACGTCGATCTTGCCCTCGCCGATGAGCTTGGTGAGCGAGTCGAGCATCGACGTCGCCCACTTGCCCCTGCCGTCGCCTGTGATAATCTCGCGCTCCAGCTTCGAGAGCGCCTTATACGACGAGTCGCCCTGAACGCAGTTGATAATCGCGCTGGCGACCCGGTCTTCGGAGCAATCAAGATATTCGGCGGCCAGATGGTTGTTGCCCGAGCCGCGCTTATCACGCACCAGCGCCTGCGCGATCACCGCTTCGAGCACCGGTGCCAAGCTCTGCAAGTCACCTTGGCTGTCCGACAGGTAGGCAAGCATTTTCCGGATTGCGGAAATAGCGTTAGGTGCGTGCATGCTGGCCAGCACAAGGTGGCCGGACTCGGCCGCGCGCAGCGCTTGGCGCATCGTCTGTGCGTCGCGAATTTCACCGATCAGGATGACGTCCGGCACGAAGCGCAACGCATCGAGCACACCATCGGCAAAACTCTTGACGTCGATGCCGATCTCGCGCTGATTGATAATGCTCTTCTTGCGCTCGTGGATAAATTCCACCGGGTCTTCGATGGTGACGATGTTCGCGCAGCGCGTGCGGTTGACCTCGTCGATCATCGCGGCCAGCGTCGTGCTCTTGCCCGAGCCCGTCGGGCCGGTCACGATGATCAGGCCCTGCGCCACGCGTGTCATCAAGGATTCAACTTGGAACGGCAGGCCCAGTTTTTGGACCGACTCAGGCACCGCCGGCACCTGCCGCATGACCAACCCGTACGACTCGCCTATCCCTTGACGCTGGATCAGGCAACGCATACGAAACGTCTCGCCCGTATCCAGATTGGTCAAGTTCAACGCAGGCTGTAACGATCCCTTTATCTTGAGCTTGTCGCGCCAGTCGCATGGTTCACGCTTGCCCGGCGGCCTCTCCTCGTCGCCTTCATGCATCGCATGAATAAACCCCTCCACTTGCTCCTGCGTGGCGATAAACTCCGCGCCGTCGATCTGCGCCATCTTCCATGCGAAGCTGGTTTGACGCAGCGTGATCGGATTGTCCGGCGAGATGTGGATGTCCGAAAACGGAACACCCATGGCAAGGATTTTCTGGATGCAGTCCGACAGCTTTGAGGGCTTGCTAATTCTTGTCGGCGCGCCGCCGTGAGCATCCGCCGTGAGCACAGTGCCTACTTCGTTTTGGTCTACCATCACACTGCCCTCGTTAATTGATAAAATTGGCCAAATTGACGACCCAGCCGTTCCCGCATGCCTGCTTCGTCGTAGCGTTGTATTGGCAGTTGCCGAAGTCCTTGCCGGGCGGGATATATCCACCGGTTCCGCCCAGTGCGTTCATACCCGCAGCAAGAGAGTCGCCCGTGCGTGCAACGTTGCCGGAATACGTCGCGGTCGCACCGGTCGTTAAAACATTGCCGCTGGTATCCTGAGCCGCCAGCACAAACAGGATTTCCTCGGCACCGGTAGGCACGGGCGTCGGGTCAGTGCTCATGATCTGCCGCGCCACCGCAACCCACCGCCCGCCACCGGCCACGTTGACACTTTTACCTGCGGGCCATACGCCCGCCGATGCCCGCAGGAGCGTTGCGTCAAATGTACAAGTGTGCGCTGTCGCGTTCGCAACCACCGTGCCGCCCGTGCCGTCCGCCGCCACATTGACCTGACACAGGAGCGCCGTCTGCGTCGGATCGCCACCAAGCGCCGTCTCGTAATTTGTTCGGTTACTGCTGTACCACTGGCCCGCCAACTGCTGAAAGTCGGCCAAGCTATCTGCATCATTGCGACCGGACGTTTGGGCGTCGGACACACTATTGAGCCCTTGTGCGGCGGCGAGCATTGTCCCGGTGACGACGATCCCGGCCATGATCTCCATCATGAAGTAGCCGCGCTGACGACGCTGCTGGCGTACGCGCGTAAATGGTTTTACATGCATTGCGAAGCCTTTCCAAGATCGGTGGATGCGCCCACCACGACATACTGCTGATTGTTTTGCTGCGTCGAATTGAGCGACATCCCGTTGGGCGTAACGAGCTGCTGGATAATACCTAGCGCGCGCTCATCCATCTGGGTGCAGGTCACCCACGACATGTCGGCGGCAACGTGCACTTTCCAGTTTGACGGCATCGTCGCGTTGGCCGCCCCCGAGGGCGCACCGGATGCGGTTTTCATCATGTCCCACGTCACGTCACCGGGACCGCCGGAATATTTGGCCATATAGTTGTTGGCCACGAACATGAACATCTGGTACTCGTTCACTTGCCCCATCACCGAAGTGACGTTCTGCTGTGAATCCATGTTGTGCTGGATCACAGGCGTCAGGAGAGAGCCGGCTACAAGTAGCGTGATAAAAGCGAGCATAAAAATCTGCATAGCATATTTCCTTGTCAGTCGGCCAACAACATCTTCCCCATTTGGAGCAAATTGTTCTGATGAAGCACTTCATTTTGCAATTGCGCCACCTTCCCAGCACGAATCATGGCCGCCACCGGTGAGTTTGCGTCCTGCGACGTCAGCACCTGTATTTTGAAAGTCTGGCGTGCGTTGTCCAAGTGCTGGTGCACAACAACGCGCAGGACGGCGGCCAAACTACTGGCATATTCCTGACCGAGCAGTTGGAAGAACGTATCGACCCCGCTCACCAAATCGCTGCCGAAGCTGGTGGCGACGACCAGAAAACCGTTCCCTGCGGCACGCAACATCGCGCGTGCCGTTTCCTTATCCCGCACTTCGCCGACATACAGCATCAACTTGGCACCTGAAGGCTGGCTACGCAACACGCCGCGCATGGACTCGTCCCAATCGGCTCCGCTGTCACCAGCGACCCAAGTTTGACTGCACAAACCCAGACCATGCCACCCATTAAGGGGCAACTCAGGCGGCTCCTCCACGGTCAAGGCAAACCCTCCAAAGTGCTCCAGCCGGCTCACGATCACCGCTGAGCCTGTCGTTGTTTTGCCGCAGCCCGGACCGCCGACGATCAAGACAAGCCCTCCACGCGAGATCGAATTGGACATCAGAATCCGCTTGATCTGCGACGGAAAGACCGACGGCAGCGTGTCCAACGTCGGAGCCTTCTCTTCCATCACCCGTAGCCGAAACCACGCGCTATCAACTGCGTTCCTGTCATGCCGACCGCGATAAAACTTGCCATCATGGTCAACCATAAAGTCCACACGTTTGATGGCCTCCAGCTTGACCAGCAGCTCCTTGATCATCTCCACTTCGCCACCATGCACTTCGCGCGGCGTTCCGTCTTGGTAGACGACCGAATTGCTGGGGGAACTGACCTTGATATGGATATCGGTAATTTTCATTCTTGTAATAAGTCTGTTTTATGCGCAGCACAAGCTGCTTGAAACGCCGCCATCAACCCATATGACGGCGGCTACCGCCACATGGATCAATGCATCTGGATAACCACGACTGGAGACGTGTCAGCGCAACCGGTCGCGAGGTTCGCTGCATTGACGACGCCAAGCGCAGTCTTGTACGCGTTACCAGCGCCGGCGATCCCGTTCGTCGTGGTCACCGGCGTCGTCGTGCCGCCGACGTAGATTGCATCCGCGCCCTGCAAGAACCCGCTGGCAAACTGCGCGCACGCTTCCTTCGTGATCGGCTTTGTGGCTCCGCCATACGTGACGACGTAGGAAGCTGCCGCGCCCGATGCATTGCCGATCCAATTCATGATGTTGCCGTTAGGGTCGCGAATGTTCGTACCATCCCATACCAGCGGCGAGAGCGTGCTGGCAACGGTATTGACCATCGCGGCCGACATGCCGAAGTAGGTACCGGACGATCCGATATAGCTGTGCGTCTTGCCCATCATGGTCTGCACTGTATTGACGGCGTTCTGCGTATCTTGGCCAGTCGATGCATTGGATTGATACGCAAGCACAATGGCCGTGCCGACGCCGGTGATAGCGAGTGCGATCATAATTTCGATCAGCGTAAAGCCTGCCATCGACTGTTTTTTGAAACCTTTTTTCATCCTGAACTCCTAGTGGTTAATGTCGTTTTTTCGCGAACCAAACTGCCTACAGGTGCGCACGGGTTCGCTCGCCGCCACCTACAAAACCTATCCTCCGAACATCGAATTACCAGCCAACGAAATGGAGAACATCGAACCATAAATCCACAGCACCATGCCGGCGATCCCGATCAACATCAAGTTGCCGACAATGAGACCGAACAACCGCGCCACGTATGCCTGCACCCCACGCACCATCTCTGCCGAAATCGTGGAATAAGCTGCTGCCGGGTCCGAGGACATCCCGTAGACTTCGATAATCCAGTGAAATTTCACCGGAATCACCGACAGGGAACACAGCGCTTCTTCTTGCGTCCTGCCGCCCTTCATTATCGTTGCCACTCGCATGCACTGCCCCTTCATGTACGGCGTCGCAGTACGACAAATGTTTTCCATGGCGGTGACAAATGGCACGCCAGCATGCGTATACGCCGCAACTGAAGTCAACAGTCCCGCGCCGGAAATGGCGGCGACGATGTTAATCGGGAAGATATAGCGGTCACACCACTCGCGCACCTCGCCCTGCCAACGCGGCAGCACGAACTGCAACAAAGCGAAAGTCGCTACCAGAAAAGCAACCGTGCCAACAGCAATGACGATCACGTGGTCGGCAACGCTGCCCAGAAGCTGGGCGCTATGAGGCCAAATCGCGCGAGGTTTGGTCGCTTCGAACTTCGGCATCAGGTTGAACGAGAAAAACACCAGCAGCAAAATCATCGCGACCAGATAGCCGACCGGCTTGGCCAAGGCCGAATAAACAGAGCCTGTCAACGCTTTCTTGGCAGTCACCATTGTCCCCGCATTGCCCAAGCCGATGCCGACGTCCCCGCTCTTCTCGCCGGCCTCGATGAGCATACGCTCGTCCTCGGGCACCATCCCGGCGAGCGCCGCGCCGAATGACATTTCGGTCGCGCGCACGCCCGCACCACCGCGCTGGCGCAGCAGCAGAATTTCAAGCAACGGCACGAGTGGATGACTCGTCTTCGCCATCGCCTTCGCCATCTTCTGGACCGCGTTGATCACTGGTATGCCGTCCTTGGAGACGATGGACATCGCGCGGTACCATTCCAGACGATCCGAAGTCGAGATCGCCATTTTTTGCATCAGCGTCAGTTCCATGTACTACTCTCCTGTGGTTCCAGTTCGGCATGGCCGACCATTTCAGTGGTGAAGTCGCGGGCGATCATCGGCGGTTCCCGCATCGCCGCGCCGGGCACCACATCGACCTCGATATCGGAGATTGCGTTTTCGATGTCAACAGGCGAGACCTCCCCTTTGCGCATTTTCTGCAATGCATGCGCCAGCATGCCTACGCCCCAGCCATCGACGTTCAACGATGGCGCGCTGCTGGCCCAATAGGCGTCAGCGCCAGCGTAGTCGCCCTTGGCGATGAACGACATGTATTTCTGGTCGGGCACCAGCATTTCAGCCACGGGCGTGCGACCGATAATGCCCGCATCTTTGCAATGCTTGCAGCCATTGCCACGGATACGTACGTTGTCTACGGCGAAATTGGCGACCCGGCTGACACGATCAGCCAAACCTTGGTCCACCAAGCCTTGCTGGCAAGCATCCACGAAGGGGATCGAACATTCCGGGCAGATGACACGAACCAATCGCTGGCAAATGATGCCGCTGATAAAGCCTTTCATGTACAACACACTTTCCGGCACGCCCAGCTCACGCAAGCGAGCAAACGCCGCCGAGGCTTCAAAAACGTGCAACGTCGTGAGCAATTTCCGACCAGTCAACGCAATCGTCTTGACGTTGTCCGCGCTCTCGACATCACGCACCTCGCCCACCATCGTGGCATCCGGGTCCTGTCGCAACATACCTTTGACCAGCGTGCCGAAGTTATCTGCCGACGCGCTTTGTTGGATCGCACCGGGGATGACGAACTCCACCGGGTCTTCGGCTGTCTGCACCTTGATTGACCGACCACGCTTTTCATACAGCAACTCAATCATGGCCTGCATGGTGCTGGACTTGCCACTGTTGGTCGGACCGACCAAGATCACCAGCCCGCTGCCGCCGCGCAACATCCGCCCCACCATTTCAACCATCGCCATGGTGTAACCGATGTCCTCAATGCGCCGGAAATTTTCGATGCCGAGAATGACGATACGCATGACCGCCGCGAAATTTCCACTTGGGAATCGGGGACCAGACGACCACCGCAATTGAACTATTGGGCCGCCCGGCACCGGCCGGCTAATAACGGTATCGAGCGTTTCCTTGACGGACCAGTCCTTCTTGGCTCCCTCTTCCCCATGGAAGCCATAGAGAACTTGACATACCGCATTCGCGGTCGCCGACGACATACTCGACTGCTCGATACGATCACCGTGGATACGGAACCAGATTTGTGCGTGCGCACCCAACGTCTCAACGTGAATATCACTAGCACCCTTGAGCACGCCATCATCGACGAGCATCCAAGCGGCCTTTTCCACATCGGTTTTTTTCGTCGTGGTCGTCGCGTCTTTGTTCTCGTCATGCACGACAATGATGATTTCACGCGATACCGCACTGCACTCAACGTCAGTGAAGCCGGCATCATGCAATCGCCGTTTCATACTGAACATGGGATGGCGCTGGAAATCCTCTTCGGCCACCAGCAACAGACCCGCATTAGTGCTTTTCGCAAGAAATGCGAATGATTCCCGCTGGCTCTCCAAAGCGTTGAAATCACTCAACGGCACGTAGCGCCGCCCCTTGGGCACGTCCTTCACATCCCGCATCACCTGCACAGGCTCCTTCACCGCAGGCTTTCCTCCAACAATCACATTGAGGCGTACAGGTGGCGGAGCCAACGGCTTCCTGTCGCCAATGACCATACTTTTGAGCCGTTCAATCGACTTCGGCGTTCTGGAAAACAGCATTATTTACCTCCCAAAAACACATACTCACCTTCGATGACGACAGCAGACCCGTTGGTGATCTTGATCGAGACGACCCGCACGGGCCACTTCGATATTGCGCCAAGCAATTCCCCGGCGCTGATGAGAGCGCCAGCACCGAAGGTAGCGTGCCATTTGCCAACTTCTCCCACCACGACAGGCTGCAAACCAGAGCCTTGCGGTGGGGTTAAAGTAACCGGCTGTGAGGCGTCAAACGTGACCCCCGGGAATCGCTGCGAAATGGCGCTGTAGAGCCAAAAATGCAGTTGTTCTGCGGATACAATCGCATCCGCCCGGGCCGGCATCGGGCTTACAACAAGCGCGGGATCAAATGGGAAATTGGACACTGCATTCCGGTCTGGCATGTAATTGGGCTCGACATTAGGCAAACTGAGCTTGTCGCCCACCAATACATCATCGCCGGCACCGTTCCACTTCACACGGCATTGCTGCACATCACACTCGAACTCCTGTGGAAGATAGCCACGAATGCTTACACCCAACGACCGGCGCAGATGCGCCGCACGGCCCCAAAGCTGCGCCGGATCAACGCGATTAGCCTGCTCCTTACGGCTGCTCTCAACCTGCTGTTGAAAATTGGCGATCTGCGTCTGGATATTGGCCTGCGCACCCATCTTGCCCTGCATTGCCAGAAACGCCGCCTGCGCAGCTTGCATCGCAATATTTTCTTGATCACGCTGCGCTTTTTGCTGATTCAGGTGGTGCTGCCACGCGAAGAACGCCGAACAAGCGATCAGTGCGCCCAACACCGCGAACCCCACACGTCGTCCGGCTGACCGTGGGTTGTGCAGCCGAAATTCAGCAAGCTGCTTTTTCTTGATGGTTTTCTGCGCAACCTGATCTTCGATCCGGAGCAAAATATCGTCGATCCCCATGGACGCGCCGGGGACATCCCCGACCATCTCCAGATCGTTGCCATACATACTGTGCCACTCTCTGGCTTTATTTCGCCCCTCTTCAGTCGGAAGAATCAGATCATGCAAAGCGGCCGGCATGCCATCGCGCACCATGCAGACCCATACCAAATCCTCTGTGATCGGGAACAAGATCACCGCATTGCTGACCACCAGCCCCACCAGCGGCGCAGCCGCATACACGTCGCCTTTCACCGGCTCATGAAAGCCCAGCCAAATCTGGTATGGCTTTCTGTCGATGTGCACGCGGGCTTGCCCGCCATGCTTCTTGGTCACGCCGGAAACTTCCGACTTGCCCGGATTGAGCCAGTCAATACCGACCGCAACCGCCCACTTACCGAAGCGCACCAGCATGGCTTACTTCCCCTTCACCGGGGCTTTGACAACGGCCGTCTGGGGCGTTACGGCAGTGACGGTGGGCGCCATTGGAGCCGCCGCCGGCACTGCCTTCGGGATCACAGCGATGGCCGGGACGTTGACGTCAGGAACCGACGGAAGCAGTTCGTTGGGTACAACTGGCTGGCCATTCGGGGTCTGCGCGGCAGCGCCAACGGCCATGAAGTCGAGCGGCAACGGCACCATCTTTCTGCCAGAAAGAACCGCGACGATGACCTGCTTATGCGAGATCGTCGTCACCATGACGCCTTGACGCAACATGTCGCCTTCGTGGACGTATTCGGTCGTCCCGTTCGCCAACTGAAGCAGCGCAACATTGCGCTGCCCAGCGGCCGAACCCGTCGAGGAGATCGAGAGGATGCTGGGCAGGCTAAACGCGGAACTACCCGCCACGTCACGTTGGGCTTTGATCAGATCACGTTCTTTGTTGAGCAGATCGATCTGGGCTTGGTACTTGGCCTTGCGGTCCTCGACCGTCAAGGGCAAATCATGTTGTGCCTGCGCGAGCGCCGACGACGCGATCCACACAGCCGCCACGGCGGCTACCACCTTAAATCGCTTCATCTTTGGCTCCAGCATTAATTTGCATTACGATCACGACCATCTGCCGGGCCGACTCACCGGCTTTCGAGTAACCACCGACGGTGGTGGCCGAGTTAAGAGAGTCACGTTGCTCGTCATAGCCGAACAGCACGACGGTTTGACCATCGCGCAGGAACACATCTTGTTGCAGCGACTGGGCGGCCACGTTCGGCGACGAAAGACCGTCGGCATCAGGCGTCAGTGGCGAAGCCAGATTTGACAGGTTCAGTGCGTACGTCAAACGAATCCGGTTATCTTCCAGCACCTGCGGCAGGAAGAAGCCCGTCAAGCCGACTACGATCTGTGATTGCGTTGTCGCCTTCGTCACACCTGCGTTGGCGACAACGTTGACGGTCTGGCTGGATTTGTAGCTGATCTGATTGGCCACCTGAATAGGCGATGGCTGACCATTGACCGTCATCACCTGCCCTTGGCGCATCAGCGCCGCGTCGCCGAACTGCGACAGGGCCTCAAAAACCAAACTCGAACCCGTCCATGGGCTATCAGGTGCCTGCTTGGCGATAGTGAAGATACCCGGAGGATTTCCTGCTTGTAAGCCGGCAGGGGTGATCAGCGAGCCGCCAATTTTGGCCACTTGCGAGCGCAGCATGTTGAGCGTGATGCCGCCCGAGGACTGACGGTCAAGGCTCAAGCTGTAGATCGTCCAGTCCACCTGAACGTTCTGCGAATATTTCGCGTTGATCGACTCTATGTAGTGCACGATGGCCTCGACCATTTCAGGCCGGGCCGTCACCGTGACCATGTTCAGGTCCTTGTTGGCCACGGCATAACCGTTGGCCGACGATACCGACAACGATGCACCGTCGCCTTGACCGCCAGACGCCGGCTGGGCACCACCGCCCGCCCCCCCGGCCATCTGCGAATTGAGAATCGTCCCGATGCCCTGCATCACCGAGGTCCAAGGATCAACCGTATTGTTTTGGGTTACCGAGACATTACCCGATGTGGCGGAAGCCGAGCCACCACCGCCACCGCCACCGCTATCGCCGCCGCCACCACCAGTCACACCGGAGAGTGAAATATTGGCTGAAATCGTCTTCTTACTCGATGGCAGGACCAGCTGGATTGAGCGCGTCTCGAAACGGAAAAATTCAACCGCGTGCGTCACCTCGTTATATCGGCAGCTCAAATCGGCTTTGGCACCGATGGCCTCCAACAAGCCACGACGCGTGCCGTTATAGTCGATATTGATATTGGTCGGGCCAACGCCGCCGGCGGGCGATTGCTGTCCGATTGCGCCTTGCTGCGCCTGCTGAATCAACTGCGCCACCTGCGCCGTCTTGATAGAAATGCCTCGCGTCGCGGCAATATCTTCGAGCACTTGGACCAGCGATTGACTACCTTTCGTGTTATACCAATCAGGTTGATCGAACGCCTCAGGCCAGTTGCTGGTGCGCAGCGTGATCTCCTCGCCGGTATAGCGTGGTCGCTTGGTGCGCGTTCCGGACCCGGTCGTCGCGTTGGCCAGCGCAGTATCGCGCGCCTTGACAGCCGCCGCCTTAACGTTGTCAATTTTCGTTCCGGCTTCCTTGATGCCAGCGCAACCGGCCAACAACACAAACCCGGCAACGCCCAGCAGGCGCAATGCAGACTTAATCATTGCGCACTCCCGTGGACAGAATTTCGATCATCTTGTTGCCTTCACTGATACGCCATTTCACCGGACGGCCTTCACGATGCAGGCCATCGACAATATCGACAATGGCTTCGCTCACGTCCTTGTAGGGCTTGCCGTCGGGGTCGTGGAGCAAGTCGATATCGCCCGGCGCGGTCCATACCGTGCGCACGTACCATTTGAACTTCCAGCCCTCGGCCGCCGCAGCGGCCTTCAGCGCGAGGTCGTATCGTTCGCCTTCATGGACCATGGCGACACGCGGGATCACAGGCGCGGCCGGCGCGGTGCTGACGGCACCCACCATCACACCAGACACACTGCGCGAGCCCGCCGCCAACGGGGTAGCAGCAGCGCCGCCCTGACCGGCCTCCAGCACGTTTTTGTCGTTCGAGCGCAACAGCACCGCTTCCTTGCCGGCCACCCGGGCAAACACCATCGGGTAGAGCTGCGGCAGAACGTAGTATTTGCCGACATGGCGCGCGCCGACGATTTCCTTGTTCTCAGCGTCGAAAAACCGCACCACCTGACCATCGCTGCGCTCTTCGAATTGCAAGACCGTGTGCTGGCCATCATCGAAGCCGCATTGATAGCCGACATTGGTACGATTGACGCTCTCGCAGGCAACCTGCAACGAACTGAGCCGGTGCTCTTCGCTGGCCACCGCCTGTATCATCGACGTGCCACCGCTGACGACGACAGTGCCCGCTTGCGCGCCGCCAACGACGAGCGTCATGGCTGTCAACATCCATTTCACAATCCGCATATCCACCCCTTAAATTGCCCCCAGCCAACGCGGCCCACCCGCGCCGCGCCAAGGGCTTGATTACCTGCCGTTGCCTCATCGTAAGTTGCAACATGCCAATGTCGGCAAGTATATAAGAAAAAACGTCTTTTTTGTCAAAAACGTTCAATCACAACTTTTTTTTGTTTCCACTTGTTTTTGTGTTTTATATTTGATTGCACATACTGCACCGCCCAGCTTTACAGCCAGCCACAAAGATGATAAGTGGAAAGACATATCAACCCATGGCAAAATAATATTATTTCTCGTAGAGTGACGAGAGCCGACCAACCGCTAGGCACCCTGCACGCCTTGATCTGCGCGGCACTGTTATAAAAATATTTCCGCTGTCGATAATATGGACCCTACCGCTATGGGGCCGCCTCCAAATCCCAACCTAAGCCCGAAACGCAGCAAGCATCTTGACATGGTGCGATTTCACACTCATAATTGACCTGCCCATGACACCTCTACGCGCACACCTCAGTCCAAGAAAAAATATGCCAATGACCAGCGCACAAATTGCAGTCGTGATAGCCCTCGCTCGATGCGGGATCGCTCACGAAACACCATCGGCAGCGTACTTGCATCAGATGCGCAGGTTGATAAAAGTGTTGCCACTGGAGCATGGCGAGAAAGTACAGGCGATGTTGGTGTGGCACGAAGAGGGGCGGAAGAAACGCGATACGATGCTGGCTGCGGCGACGGCAAGCCCCGCTCCGAGTGCTGCGCTGATGCCACACGCCAGCGAAAAGAAAGGATTGAATGAAACCTTCTGACTATTGCCTGCTAGAGCACGGGTGCTACTGCTGCGGCATGCCACTCCACACCACCACATACACATCGAACGGCTATCAGGACCCAAGTACCGGCACCAGATTCCGGGGCGGGCTGTTTTGCAGCGCGCCCTGCGTCAAGCGAGGTCCCGAGAGAATCATTGCCTTTGAAGCGGCAGTTGCTGCCGAGCTGGCCCGTTGGGGAGTGCGATTCCTGCCGCAGCAATGCATCCGCAAACTTGCCCAGTCCGAATTCAAATACAAGGGGCCGACAGCAAGCAGCTTGACGCCTATGCCATCAACCTAACCACAAAAGGAAATCCCGTGTCCGACACTCAATCAATACAGGCACCGCAGCACAATCCAGACGTTTTGACGACGAAAAAAAAAGCGAACGCCGTGCTGAACATCGGCTCCTTCGTGCTTCTATTTATCGTTCTCGGGATCATGATCTATTTTTTGGTCGCTGAGCACATCGCCAACAATCAGGCTCTTGAACAACCAGAGGCCAACATCCAGTTGGCCTTTAAACAGTATCGAAATACCGTGCAAAGCCCCCTTATCAACCAGCCCGCCTACGAATTTCGGGGCGACACCGCGACAATTCTTCTGCTCGAAAAGCGGCACCGCAGCAACAGTGATGATACATACTGGCAGCTCATCGCCCAAACCCCGTCAGGTCGTTTTTACGAAGCTGAATATGTGCTGTACTGGAACGCACGCCTAGAGGCCAAAGGGCCAGATCGATTCGTGGCGATACGCAGTGGGGCGCTGGATCGCGCAGATGCGCAGCGCGAAATGGCAGTCGCGTGGCGTGGCCAGCCCTTGAAATTCAAAAACACATTCGGAGTCGATCTCCCTCCCCCTCCGGCCCCACCACAGCCGTTCTGACCAGCACGGAGCATCAATGAGCCGGCCCCAACGTGATGCGAAAATCTCGGCTCTGATCAGCGACATACGCGCGAGCAAGTCACTCGCGCGCCGCGATGACCTGTTCGACCAGATCATCGGCGTCTGGGAGGATTCGGCACCGTTCGTGCAGTGTGAGTGGACACCCGATGCACGCAAACCCGCCACGTGGTCCAGTTCGTGCGGCGCGTCGCGGACATTTATCGAAGGTGGCCCCAAAGAGAACCGAGTAAACTATTGTCACCACTGCGGCGGCAAAGTGACCATCAGCACCTGAACAGGACAACCATGAGAAAAGAACAGCAACAGCAGTGGGCCTATGTAGCCCTCCGAGCCACAGCGGCTCCCCAGCCATCCTTGGAGACATTCCAAGCTGGGGCGCTGGCCAAGATGCCATACCGGCTTACTCGAACCGGCAACGCCGTCGCCACGCCGTGGCCACCACAACCGCTACCGCCCAGATACCGAGGTTAAATTGTTTGACAAAATTATCGCAGCCCACATCGACCAGATCGGTGACGGAAAAAGGCCGCATAAACACGTCGAGCAGAATGGCAACGCAAAGCGTAGTCGTATCGGCAAGCTGGACAACGGACAGCAACTGCGCAAGCTGATCGAGGACGCGAAGATCACTCAGAGGCAGGCACTGGACCTGTTCAACGCGAACCAGCTCCGCCCTATCTCCTTAGGGCACTGGAAAGCATTTATGGCCGGGCCCGGAAGCGCTCGCCGCTCCCCGTGCCCAGATCAAGTCCTGCTGCACGCACGTGATGTCCTCGTGCGTGACGTCCTCGCTGGGCGAGCTACCAGCCGGACAGGATGCAGCGACAACGTCGAGTCGCCCTCCACCGCTGCCGAAATGGTGACGCTCATCAGTGGTCTCGATAGGCTGCTCCATGAAGAGGCCATCGCCTTGCTACACCCAATAGTTGACGGCCGAATAGTTGGCAAGCTGCTTGACCTGCTACTGACTAATAACCGAATTCAAGAGCTGCTTTATGCCTACACGACACTCATTGTCGCAGGCAACAGCGAACCGACGCGGGCGCTACTGCCGGGCAAACCACCGCACACAGGATAAGTCAGCATCGCAAGGATGGGCGCACACGTCGCGTGCCCCGTCATGGAGAGGGAGGTAATCACATTTGCCGGACACAAAGCGAAGGCCGAGCCACGGCGGGCACGGGCAGCGCATTGCTTATAAACACTAGGGTGCAGAAAGACCAAAGGGGCCACGAGTCGCCAAACTCGAAACCCCTTGCATCTTGCTTTGTCTATGAAGTGGACAAGTCAAGTATTGCTCTTTCCCCGCCTCCTGTCAACCTGCTTGTCTCCAATTTCGGACAACTTGGTGGCGGAGCTCACCCTGCGATTTGCAATTCAACCGCCGGCCTCAAGCAGGCCGAAACATGCACTACAAGCTGCATTTTGCGTTTTTAACTTCATCCCAAAGCTTCAGCATGTCCATGGAAAACAACCCGTTCGCAGCATTATCATAACGTGCTCCTATTTCTTTAAATCGTTCTTTATATACATCACACGCTGGAAAACTGGCCACCTTCGTTTGCCAATTTTTTACAACGTTATCTTTATATGTTTCGTTATACGACTCCCCGGCTGAACTCAAAGCTGCATTAAGCTCGCCCCGAAGATATTCGACGTTCATAAGAGCCATAAAACCAAGTATTCCGAATAACAAAAAATATTTCATTTATTTAAGGCTTTGCAAGTTTAATTGGTTAATTTTTAGGTCGTGGAGGCTAAATAACAGCCCGCAAATGTGGCCGGATTTGCTCGCTCCCCCTCACAAGCATATCGGGTGTCATCGTCATAATATCGAAGCCCATCTTTTCAAACCACCGTCGATTTATCAGAGAGCGGTCATCCGATGGCAAATCGAAAAAGCCGTTGTCCTCTGACCAAAAACAACGGCTCACTGGATGAACCATATCCAGCTCGCACCCACCGTCCGGATAAACACAGACGACAACTTCCCAAGCTGTATCAGGAGGAGACGGCCAGCGATACGACTCAGGAACCTTTCGTTGCTCTACTGCGTCGGCTCCATTGCACGCCCACACGAACGTGCGTACCTGCCACATCGAAATTGGCTTGGCAAGCGAGCGGAATTTCCGGCAGAGGCGTCTAAACGCTTGCCGGACGAGTGGCCTTGGCAGGCCCCATACAAAGCACTGCAACCCCATTTGATACCAAGCCTCGAAGTCCATGCGCGGATAGCCCGCATCATCCTCCGCAAACGATAGAAGCGTTGCTGTGCATTGCGCAAAAGGTCGCATATATTCGCCTCGATTTATTCTGCGACGTTCACAAACACGTTGTAGCCGGCGAGCACGATTGCCGGGCACCCCTTGGGCGGAGCGGCTTCGTCTAGCTGCGTAATGATGACGTCCACCAATTCCGTTTTGGTGACTTTCATCTCATCCAGTTCGGCCTGCGTAACAATGATATTAATTTTCATGATATCGTGATCACATTTCTAAGTTTTTACGCATCCTTTGAGACATCTCTCCCTTATTGCTTCGGTATGGTATTTTTTTCACCAAAGCGACTTCTTGCGAGGTCCATCATATGCAATATGATTAAGCAAAAACATGCAACACCAAATGCCCCCCCAATAAAACAACTACCAGTTACAACAAGCGTGGGGTCAATAATCCACATAGTGTACACTAACCATGCAATACAACCGACCATAACAATCGTTGCGCTCCATGCGAAGAATGCTACGAACGCATACATCAGCCTCCATAGTAGAAATCCGGTAAACGCCAAAAATTTAATTACGGTATTCTTCGAAATGAGTTTCATAATAGCTTGGGCCTATCAATTTTGTTCGTGGTCTTTTCTTTTAAAGCTGCATACGATCGTATCTGCCACATCGAATCCTGAGCATAATCGTGAATGGCCAATTTCCCTATTTATACCGGTTACCGCTCTTCCGAGACAGGCGCTTTGGCGTCAAATCCAAATTCTGCGCTGCCTTCAACAATTCAAATGGACCGGAAGCACTTGTTACTGAAGCGGATATCTCGCAATGAGGGACAGGGCAGCTAAAAATACCGACCCCGTCAGCACCGCGACCAGCAGCCGCGAGCTTGACTCCGTGGATTGGACACAACCCATGTTTGAGCCGCGTTTCGGCGGAGTCAGGAACGACAATGCCCACTGGACGCTTCATTATTATTTTCCTCGACCGTTACAAGCCAGCGGCATCGAGCGCCGCTTGTAGCGCCTGTTTCACGCCAGTGTAGTTTTTCAGGTAGGTGGCCTCGTCAGCATGCTTCGGCAGCACGCCGGTCTCGACCAACTTTTTCATCGCCGCAGCGAGCATTTCATCCGTGACATTCATAGCGATTCGATTTCCCTTTTAGTTCAAACCCAGCGCACGCAGTGCTTCTTCGCGCGTGCATCCGATGTGATCCATGTACATTCGGATTGCCAGTCCACGGCAATCTCGGCGGATGAGCCCTTTACATTGCTGCATCAGCTCCTCTTTGCTCAAGACCGATTCCATGCCGTTTTCCTTTCAAGCCGTCCGCGCGGCCAATGCCTTCTTGCAGCGGGCGCATTCGCTGATCGTCTGCGAGGCATCCTGCATTTGCTTAGCCTCCGTGTTGCGGCCGCACAGGCTCTTGCGCCGCGAATATTTTTGCTTCTCCCAGTAGTGGGCGACGCCGCTTGCGCTGTCGGACGTCGTGTGCCATCCGATGGATTTGTCTTCGTTGCTCACAGGTGAATTTTCCTCGATCAAACGCGGCGCAGCAGGCCCGCCAGCAAACCAGTCGCTTTGCTCGACGGGGCTTTGTTTTTGGATGCAAAGGCGAGCGACATGCCATCTCGCGTACTGCCCATGACCAATTTGTGTGCGTTCAATGAGGACATGCCGTGATTGTCTGGCCCCGATAGGATTACGCCCCCATTCCCAACTTGGTTATTCAGCGCTTTGGCCTGCTCAGCCGTCAATTTCGGTAACATTAAATTCTCCGGCTATCTGGATTACTTGGTGGAAAGTGCTGATGCTGATGTATCTTTCGGTCATTCGGTCAGTCATGCATTTTTCTATCCGGTGATGGCCGCTTCGGTGGCCAACTTTCCCAAATCCGGCAACGACGCCGCCAGCGGATGTCCTTCGCCAGCATTCATCAAATTCACCGCCAGCGCCATCTCCAATTCTTCGCAGTTATCACAGCATTTTTTGGCGTCGCCATATTTGTACTGCGGATGCCACGGAAAGCGAGGGTCGGCGACAACTTCTTCAGGCAGCATGCCACCATGAAGGTATCCGTAGTGCGCCTGTACTTCGATTGTGCTGGCGCGACTAATTGCATCTTCAACACGTAAGTAATGCGCGTGCGCACTTTCGGAAAGGCTTTCGATTGCGCCCAGCTTCTCTCCGAACTTCTTTTTCGCTTCAATTACGTTCATAGACAATTTTCCTTGGCCGTTGCCCGCTGACTCCAGCGAGAAAAGCATTCCCTCTGAGCCTCGCCGCGTGTACGGGCGTTGTAAAACAAGCTCGCCCCGCATTCGCAACTGACCCTCGTCTGATAAACCGAAGTCTTTGAAAAATCTGGCGTCTCGTTAACACTACTACCAATCACCAACGAAGTCGCACCACAGAAAGCGCAACCCGGGAGTTTTTTCCCGAGCATCGCGCTGATCTCAACAGCATCCTGCGGAAGTGGTTCCAGTGCCATATTTTTTTATCCGTCAAACTAACGTCCGCAGTATGAGTGCGATATCACACCATGTCAACCCAATTAACCGCTCTCAACCGCGCCCAAAACCTATCGGCCGAATACAACCCATCCGGCCGCATTCGTGGCCAACGGCGACGCACTGGCGTCTGCACGCTGCCTGCGCACGGCCGCACGATGGTCCTGAATCAGGAAGCCTTCGCGCACCGCCAACACCAACCCGGATTCGTAATACCGCGTACGTGCCGGGCGCGACTGGCCACGGCAAAATATGTATGCGCGTAAATCCACGAATGGCCGGTGAGCGACCAGCTCCCTGCTGTCGCCTCCGGCCAGCCATACGCCCAAACGTTCGACCTCGGCATCGCCAAACGCACCACACTTGGCCACCAGCGCCGTGACCGCGCCGAAGCGTCTGGACGCCTTGGCAACGGCCTGCGCGAGGTTGACGCGCTCGACATCGTGGAACAGCTTGGGGACATGCATCCAGCGCGGCGTAGCGCCCCTGCATTCGTCGTAGATGTGCGGCGCGGCGGCGAGCATCGCCTCGGCCAGCGTCTCGCCAAAGGCCGCCACGTCGTCATGGCCACCATAATAGATCGGCAGCTCGCCGTATTGGGTCAGCCCCTTGGGCGGCCAGTGCTCAGCCCGCCAGCGGGCCAGACGCTGGCCGGGCAGTTCGTTTGTAGACATGGTTTGTCGGTCCTTCACGCTTGCCAGTTTAGGCTATTAACCCTATTGTAAGCCAGAACAAACAGAGGCGGTGCGCGTCCACACACCCGACTTAGTCCGGTTCAGGCTCGGACGGGCCGCCCTGCACCATCGTCTGCTCGGCGAACTCTGCCGCCGCCCACTCCCGTGCGCCGACCAACGCCTCGTTACGCCAGAAATCACGCTCGCCGGCCTCAAGGTCACCCCACTTCCTGCCTGTCGCTTGCTCGCACCAGCCGCTGGCGCTGAAGTCAAGCATCAACGCCCCGTCATCGATTGGCACCTCGGCCTCACCAGCACCGGCCGGGCCCGCAACGTGGTCCAGATCACGATGCAGCGCATGCTGCACCTCCAGCAGGCGCGCATAGTCGGACAACCGCATGACGGCCTTCACCGCCACGTCGCCGCGCAGCCGTGCCGCTGACACCCGATGGCCACCATCATTGACGCCTGCGAACTGCACACCCCGGCGCGCCGCGCGCGCGCCAAACAGCAAGTGCACCGGCGCTTCGACGCCCTGCTGCGCGTACTGCTGCATCAACTCGGCACCGACGGTGCCATCGTAGCGGTCCCCGGCCTCATTGGCCCGCACCATCTCCAGCGGCACCATCGCCTCGACGTACCCGGTACCGTCATCGCTACCACCGTAATCATGGTCAACGCGGCGCTGGCCAGCGTTCTTGCCGCCCCACCACGCGTCGCCCAGAACCTGCTTAGCTTCATCCTGCGTCAGCAGGCGCAACACCTGCGCCACAGGCCGTGCCGCCACAGGCGACACCTCCTTGACCGGGTCGATCTTACTGATGCGTTCGGTATGCTCATATCGGACAAACCAGCCGGTCACTTTCTTCTTCTCGACCGTCGGCGTTTTGCGCGCGCCGACAACGCCTGCCTCGCGCACGCGCGCAAGGAATTGAACCGCCTCATCCTCGACGCTGAAATACTCGGAAAACGGCGAATGCCCCTTTGCCATCTTGAAGTTGAAGTGCTGCGGCGTACGCGAACCAATCATGTCATCTCCATCAAGCCTGTACCGGTGCCGTCGGCCCGGCTGCGATGCCCCGCAACTTCGATTCCCGCCACGCCTTGAAATGCGCCGCTATCGGCCGTGGCGCAAACGACACATCGTCATCGAGCACATCACCGTTCAAACCAATGACAACGCGAGCATCATCCGGGATATCCGAAGGGAACCGCTCCCAGCGGTCGATTTCGTCCACCACGATCTCCCAGTGATCAATAAACCGACCCTCAGGCCAGAAGATCGGATCGTTATAAAATCCGTTCCATTCCGCCCCGGTGCAATTGACCTCTCCGCGCCCCGGCCGCGTCAGGTCAACAAGCTCGCCGCGCAGCAGCGTCTGCCTTGCGTTCTCGATGGCCTCTTCCTCCGAGTCGCCATCGCTTTGCGCGCCATTGGCCCACGCCATCCAGTATTCGGGGCGAGAGTCCGGCCGGTGGGCTGCGACCTCAGCCCACCGGCAAGTGCGCACGACGACCTCACCCGAGGGAACAACTTCAACAGCCCACTTTTGGAATCGCCGCATCTGCAAATAACCATTCGGGCGCTTGGCCCGATCCTCATCGTCGTAATATCGCTTGTCGGAGCGCGGCACGCTGTCCCACGACACGCTACGTCCGCTACCCGGCTTATGGATCAGCACCACATGCCGGATTTCTCCATCAATGCTCCGATACGCGGCACCTTCTTTCACCAGACTTTCTGCGATCACGAAATACTCCTCTCACGCCTGCATGTCAGGATCAGCAGATGTGATCTCGGCGGCCTGCTCGCTGTGCATGCGGGCCACAAAGTCCTCAATCCGGTTCGCTATCGCTTCGCACTGGTACGCCTTGACCGCACCCGGGCTATGTTCGAACAGGACAGCCTGCACCACTTCTCGCGGCTGGCCATGCTCGCCGATGGCGGCCCGTATCACCTCGTCTTCCACCCGCTTCCAGTTGACCATGCTGGCGTCGCCGCCAGCGGCCTTGATGGCAGCGCTCGCGCTCTCCCACAAGCTGTAGGCAGCGCCTGCCTTCTTCTCCAACGCAGGCAAGACCAGCACACGCGGTTCAACATCCTTCATGTACATGCGCAAGTACACAATTTCCCCCAGCACAGTGCCCTCCGCAACTTGCCGGTGACCATTCTCGATCCGCGCGTGCGCCGGGTCCCCCTCGTAGACGTCCCACCACCGTTTGATCTCTTCGAGCTGCGCGAACGCTTCCGCGTAAGCAAAATAGCCCGCCTGATCGAAGTTCGCATAGCTCACCGGCCGATAGCCATCGACCTCAGGATGCCCACGGACCAAACCATCGAATGAGCACCAGCGGATGGTCCCGTCTTCGTCTTCGCGATACTCGCGCAACATCGACTTCACCAGCACCGCCTCGCGCTCCGAATCCGGTTTGATATTCGCGTGGTATACATCAGCCGACATGTCGCCCGAGTAGCGAGATGGCTTGCGATATTGCGACAGACGAAGGTCCACCAGCCGCCAGCAACCGGTGCCTTCAAGGCAGTTCATCGCCGCCAAGATGCCGCGCTCGCGCGGGACGACCTCTGGATCGTCAAGCACAAGCGCCACACGCCAGCCTTCTCTTCGAATATACGTTTTCATGCGCCCCTCCCGCCTTGTCGGCTATGCCTTGGCGAAGCCGCCCAGCGACTCGACCACGTCACCCATCATCTTGGACAGCTCGCCCGTCATGAGCATGAAGTCACCATCGAAGCGCTCGTCATCGTTCTTCGTGGACGACTCCTTCTCGGTGATCACATCAAGCGGCTTGATGATCTTGATCGCCAACGACTCGGTGAGCACGAACGAAATCTTGCTGTCCCACGTCATGGCCAGCCGCGTGCACTGCTTGCCGGCCGAGATGTGGCGGCGAACCTCGTCGCCCTCCAAGCTATGGCGCACGTAACGCACCGCAGCGCGGCTCTCCCCGGTGGCGCGCAGCTCAGTGTCCATGTCCACCGTAAAACCGGCTGGCGCGTCGTCCTCTTGCAGCCATGTGGTCATCGCACTGACTGGCGAGGACTGCACACGCAGGCTTTCTAACGGCAGCTTGTCTATCGCCTTGAGCAGCGCCTTGACGATCTCGTCGGCCTTCGATGGACTGGCCGAATCGACCATCAACCAGCCATTGACCGGATCGATCCACGCCCAAATAGTCGAGTACAGAGAAAACGCGCGCGGCATCAGCTCGTCGGCGACGCGCTCCTTTAATTCCTTCATCGCCTTCTTGCCCGGCGCGAAACCCTGCGCCTCTTCCATCTCGGCGGCGCGCGCCTTGGCCACCTGATTGATCACCGACGACGGCAGCAATTTTTTCTCCGAGCGCAGGCAGATCAGCATCTGTTTGTTGACCACGTGTACCAGCGACTCGTTCTCGCGTGGCGAGAAAAAGCCCTGCCGCAACAGCTCGGACGGGCCGCACGGCGCGAACTTGTGCGGCGCGAGCGCCACTTCCAGATCGGCGGCGCTAAAGGCCCAGTTCTTCGGCAACACATACACCTGCAAGTTTTTAAACCACATACCATTCCCTTTTATTGAGGCTGCGAACAGCCATGTAGAACCGGCCAGCTTCAGCGCTCATGCGCGGAAAACTCGAAACGTTTGTCTTGCTGCGTCTGGATGCAATCGAACACGTCGCCTGCGAAGCGCGAACTCAACATCGTTGCGCGCTGCGCATCGACACCGGCCTCAAGCAACCGTGTTTTCAGCAACACGCCCAGATCAAAGCAGTGTTGCCCACCAATGCGCACGTGCCCTGTTACCCATTCATCCACGGCCGCCAGCAGCAGCCCTTCACGCACGTCCGGGCACGTGGCCAGCCGCGCGCTCCACATCGCGCGCAAATTATCTGGCTTATCTGGCCCTGTTGTGAGCAGCACGCTGTACCCGATGTAGAGCAGCAGGTGAAATTCGATCTCGATCTGCTCGGTCATCTTGACCAAGCTGCGGTCGCCAGCGGCGTGCTGCATCGACGGCGGCAACGCGCCGATCTGGAACGGCTGGGCGAAACGCCCGCGACAATGCACGCGAACGACCTGCGTCAGCAAAGCCCGCTCGACGTCCGTGATGACAGGCCAGAACTTGCGCCACCGGTCAGCGTAATGGCCGCCGTCCGACAGCGTCCAGTTGTAACGCTCCAGCAACCGAAGCAAATGCAGTGCCGCGTCCACATTCATACCAGCAGGAATATCCGTACCTTCGCACAAATACATCCGCACGGCGACTTCGGTATGGGCATCGCCATCAAGCCCGGTTTCGAAATCGAACTGAAATACCGGCCCCAAATTAGTCTCAGCTTGCATACGGCCCCAATCAGTAAGCGACGCGCTCGGCGCTCGTCTCCGGCTTGGCCAGATTGACCACCAGCGGAGATTCGTCGTCAATACGCACTTCGACCTGTGCTTTCAATGCGCGCGCCACCGCGCGGCCGACGGCGTCCACCGCCAGTGACTGCTCACGCGGCGGCATAAACAACGCCGCACGGCCTCTGAAGACGTCGAGCGACAAACCGGCCGCCTTCGATCTGGCGAAAGCCTTCGTCACCGATTCAATTGCCTTTTTCTGGACGTCGTCAAACATACCGGCACCCGCACTGGAGCCGCTGCCCATCGCCTCCGTCGGCATCACGGTTGGGTCGCCGACATTCACGTCAGCATCCGGCTCGCCGTCATCCCGGACAACGCCCAGCGCGATAGCTGTTTCCACAATAGAGCGGAAGCCCTTACTCTCAGGTCCCTCGACACCGAAACGCGTGAAGCCGCTGGCAAACACGGTCTCGCAACGCCAGATCGTGGAGCGATGTTCTGGGGCGCCTGTAAAAGGTTTGTAGCCCAGTTCCTTGTCATGCTGGTCCACAAATCGGACATAGCGGCATACCAGCTTGAACGACTTGGCCGCTGCCACGTCACGCAGCGACGCGAAACGGATCACATTGCCCTTGAGCAGATTGAACTTCCCGCTCGTCATGACATGAGCCCGACGCGTCTTGGCAGACGCCTGAATGGTCCAGAAGGCACAGTAGCGATAGCCGCCGCGCACGCGCTCGATAAACGCCTCGCAACGGCCCATCACGTTAGCCGTAACACCCGGCCCGTCGAAACAACCGACCCAGAACACGTCGCCAACCTTGAGACTGCGCAAGGTGGCGACGCGGTAGTATTCCAGCTTGAGTTCACGCACCCACGCGTGTGCGTCAACCTCCAGCGACAGTGCGTTCATGTCCATCTCGACCCTTTTCTTTTCGATTACGGCGAAGGCGATTGATCGTCTTCCACTGCGGCCAAGGCCGACGCTGGCACGGCATCATCAAAAGCGATCCCGGAGCTGAAAGGCATCAGCAACGGCTCGTCATCGAAACCACCACCAAGCCCTGTTGGAGCAAGCAGAAAATCATCGTCATCAGCCGCGCGCTCAGGCTGCGCGCCGGACAAGAACTGCTCACGGATGTACTGCGCCGTGATCGGGCGACGCCCCAGCTCGCCGTAGATGATTCCACGCACCGCGTCCTCAATGCGCTCATCCTCCCAGCCCTCTTGACCCGAGGTCAGCAAAATCTGCTGGTACTGCTCGCCCATCTCCTGCAACTTCAGTTCCACGTTCTCAGGCGTCAGCAGCCCATCGGAAGCGACGCGCACCTGATCACAATATTTTGACCACTGCTGCTCGCGTTCCTTGTTCACGCGCATCTCCTCGACGAGACGGCGCACGAACATATCGGTCATCTCATCGACCGAGAAGCCATTGCGCCCGGCCGCCTTCATCACCTCGGAGAACTGCGACTCCAGCAGGGCCAACGTATCGACGACGGTACCCTCAGGAATCCCATACTTGACGGCCTCGCTACGCACAGTGGTCTCGAATGCCGGCCAGCGAGGATCGGCGCGGCCGACACCAGCCGGCGCTGTCACCACTGGCGCGCTCGGCTCAGCCGGAGCCACCGGCTTGCGAGCACTGGCGGGGATGAAATTCGGCATCGGCTCGATGTCGTTGCGCGGCTTCTTGACAGCTTCCTTGATGACGTTCGCGTCGTAGCGCGCTTCGCACACCTGCTTGATCTCAGGGGCGTATTCAAAGATGTGCTCAACGATGGCCTCGGCGTCCTTGGCCGCGCGGAACAGCTCGTGCTTGTCTTTCTTGAGCACCTGCGCCCAGTGCGCCGTGTAGCGCGCATGGTTGAGCACATCGCCCTCGACGCCCAGCATCGACGACAGGAACATCGACGCGATCTCGGCGCGCAGCTCCTCACGTGCATACTCGGGCGAACCGAATTTCACATCGGCCGCCAGCCGGTCCAGCCGCGTGCTGTGCCCGGTCCAGTGTGCCAGCTCATGGAGCGCAGTCGCGTACCAGTCGCTCTCGCTACCAAAGCTCGAACGCGGCGGCAGCACAATACGGTCGCGTATCTGGTCGTAGTGCGCGCTGTTGGCGACGATGCCGCCACCACCGGTCTTGACCAGCACCCGGTTCTCGATCTGCGCGCCGGTCGCTGCAAGCAGCTTTTCTGCCAGCAGATTCGGTTGCCACGACACGTCTTTCTTCAGCGGCGGCAGGCCGTCGATATCGGCGGCGTTGAAGACCGCCGCATAGAACAACAGGGGTTTGCGCGCGCGCGATGGAACCTGCCCGTCGCTCTGCGCGTCCTTGCCGTCCTCGGCCACCTCGGCGTTCTGATCCGGCTTCTTGCGCTCGTCCCAGTCCCAATACTCGACCAGCACGCTCTTCGCGCCACGGCGCACACTCATGCCCTTGGCCTTGGCCTGCTTGAACGTCATCCAGCGCGGATCGTCGGAGCCGCGCTCCAGCGCCGCGTGGATCAGCGACAGCACATTGCCGCCACGGTATTTGACACCGCTGCCCGGGTTGAACGGCCGCACGCTGACGTCGCTCCAACCCTTCTGCCACGGCAAGCCGTCGTTCTCCTCCATGAAGGCGACCATCTTGTCCGTCAACTGCTTGCGAAAATCACCTCGGCCCATCGTTTACTCCTCGCCTTGGACAACCAGCTTCTCGCCGTCAAACACAACACTGCCGCCGACCGCATCTTCCGACAGCAAGTCGTCTTGCGCCATGCCTTCAGGCAGACGCTCGCCGCTTGCCATCACTTCATCCAGATCGCTCTGTTCCATACCCTATCCTTTCGCCTGCCCACACATCAGAATCAGCCCCTGTCGGGCCACACAAAATCCACCTTTGCCTTACCCGACGCATCCACGCTGGCGAGTTTCAGCCCGGCCGAGAAATGACCGCTTTTCCCTTTGAGGCCATCGATAGGCGGATGCGACCGCTCCTTGATCAGGCGTTCCGCCTCGGCGGCCGTCAGATCGTGTCCAGCAATGTCCTTCCAGAGCGTGAAGTCACCCTTCTCGCACGAGAACGTACGGCCTTTATCACGGATGGCCCCGCTCTTGCAGCGTGGGCACGATACGGTCAGCGCCGCACCCTGAGGTGCGCCAGCGCCGCCGGCTTCACCATAATCCCATCCAGCCTTGAAATTCTCGTCCAACCGAAGACCCGCCGAGAATGCTTTATTGGTTTTCTTGCTGATAAATCCGTCCATGGACGGCAAGACTTTGTCGCGCATCAGCGTTTCCGCTTCCTGCTGCGACATTGGCCGGTCCAGCAGCACGCGCGGCACGCGGAAGTCACACGCCGTGCACTTGTAGTCGAACGCCTGCGTCATCACTGCCGCTTGGCACTTCGGACACGGTACGCCCAAAGGCTCCTGCGACGCGCCCTCGGGTGCCGGGGTCGAGCGGGACTTCGCTTTGATGGAGTCAAGAATCGAACGAGTCGTCGTCTCGATCTCCGCCATGAATTGCTCGCGGGTGAACTTACGGTGCTCGATCAGCGAGAGCTTGTATTCCCATTCGCCGGTCATGCGCGCGGAGGTCAGCATCTCCATCCCGTTATCGAGCAGAAACTTGACGAGGTCCATTCCCTTCTTCGTCGGCACGAGATGCTGCTCCTTGCCTTCACGCGTGATGTATGGCTCTTTGTAGCCGCCCTTGCCGTTCTTATCCCACAGCAAGCCTTCGATGATCGCCGCGCGCGTCGCTGGCGTGCCCAGCCCCTTGCCCTTCATGGCGTCGCGTAGATCAGCCTCGTCAACGCCTTTGCCAGCATGCTCCATGGCAGCAAGCAACGTCGCTTCCGTATAACGGGAAGGCGGTTCCGTCTTGAGCGCCTTCAGCTCCATACCCACGGCGCGCACCGCCTCGCCCGGCTCCACCGCGCACAACGACTTGTCCTTACTGCCGCCGACAGAGCGGCCGTAGACTTCCAGCCAGCCGCTCTTGATGAGCACCGTACCCTGCGACTTGAACGATTCGTCGGCCACAACCGTAATGCGCGTAGTGACGTTGAATTCGGCCAACGGGTGGAAGACCGCAATGAAACGACGCACGATCAGCTCGTAGATTTTTTGCTCGTCGGCCGACAGATTGCGCGGCTGCACACCCGTTGGGATCACAGCAAAGTGATCACTGATTTTCGTATTGTCGAATATGTACTTGTCTGGCTTGACCCAGTTATTGGCCAGCACGCGCTGGGCATGTTGGGCGAACTCGGAACCGTTGAAGGCGGCCAGCACCTCCTTTGCAGGTTCCACATAATCTTCCGGCAGCGCGGACGAGTCGGTGCGAGGATAGCTCGTCACCTTGTGCGTCTCATACAACGCCTGCGCAAGGTCGAGCGTTTTTTTCGCGGAGAATTTGTAACGCGTGTTGGCCTCACGCTGCAATGTCGTCAGGTCGAACAGTGCTGGCGCGCGCGTGGTCTTGGGCTTGCTCACGTCCGTCACAGAGCTTGGTGCCACGCCCCGGCATTTCTGCAAAATCGCCTCGCCCTGTGCGACCTGCCACAGTTTCGACCCAGCCTCGGCGTCGGCCGCCGCCCCGTCTTCGCCCTTCGGCGCTCCGGGCCTGAACCATTTGCCGACATACTCGCCAGCCTTGGCCCCGAAGGTGCCATGCACTTCCCAGTAGTCCTTGGCAACGAAGTTGTTGCGTTCCAGCTCACGCAACACCGTCAACGTCAGCGTCGGCGTCTGGACACGGCCGACGGGCGAGCTTTCGTAGCGGCCTGTTTGTTGCTGACGCAGTTCGGTTACACCACGCGTACCATTAATGCCGATCAACCAATCGGCCTCACTGCGGCATCTAGCCGCGCCGCCGAGCGCATCAAACTCGCGGCCATCACGCAGGCTTTGGAAGCCATCGCGAATCGCCTGCGGTGTCATCGACTGGAGCCACAGGCGCTTCACCGGCAAACGGGAACCTGCGTGTTCGTACATCAGGCGGAAAATTGCCTCGCCCTCGCGGCCGGCATCACATGCGTTGATCACGCTGTCGATGTCGCGCCGCGCAAGCAGCTTTTTAATCGTGCGCCACTGGCTAACCGTTTTCTCAATCGGACGCAAATCGAAACGCTTCGGAATAATCGGCAACGAGCCAAGGCCCTTACCACCGGTGTCAGCCTCTGGCGAGAAAATCTCGATCAGGTGGCCAATACCAGAGGAGACGACATGGGTCGCACTTTCCTGCCAGTTTTCGACAGCGGAAAAACCACCCAACACCTTGGCGATATCTTTTGCCACCGAGGGCTTCTCGGCGATGATCAGAACCTTGCCCATAATGCGCTCCTTACGCCGCTTCCATCTCGCAGAACCGCTTCGTGTCCGCGTGCATGCGCTCGGCTGCGACCTCCTGAGCCTGCGCCGCCGCGATAGATGCGTCCAGCTCTTCGTCGGTAGGAATCCAGTCACCGCCGGGCGAGACGGTGGACAACGCCCACAGGCAGCGCATGACGAACAGTGCATCGTCACCGCGTTTGTCGATGCGCGCGCGCAGCGTCTCGCGCAGGCGCGCCGCTGCGTTGAGCAGGCCAGTGCTCTTGATGTAATCGACCGGCGAACCCAGCTCGACCGGCTTCATTACTTCGTGAATCACCAGTGGCGTCACCTTCGAGGTATCCACCGAATCCCAGACGGTCACGCCGTCCTTGCCTACCATGCAGACCTTACGGCCCCCGGTCAAATTATCGACTTCAAGGAACGTACCCGCTGGAAATTTCATCGTTTTCATGTGCTATTAACTCCGTATTTTGATCGACTGACGTCTTGATGGTATGCAATGCGAATAACTCTATCATATCCTCCACCATGGCAGACGGCAACTTTCTATTATTTTCGATATATTTTTCGATTTCCGAGGACAAGTTTCTATGTCCTAAAATGCTATCGATATTAGCGCTCCATTCGCGTCCTTTCCTTGTTAAATCAAAGTCTTGCGTGACAAGATCACGTGTTAGAAATTTCGTTATATGTGAAATGACTGTTGATGGTCGACCGAGTTCGTTTTTCATCATGAAATGCAATAAACTTTGCTCTTTCGACCATTTTTGCATCCCGGCGACCGTGGCCGGCTGTTCCCACAGGCGGGTGCCGACGGCGTTGTGGCGGCTCCAGTCCAGTCCCTGCGCCTGCTCGGGCAGGCCGGCCAGATTCGGGCGGTCCACCCGGCTCTCGATCCCAGCATCAATCAGGTTTTGCGTCACCACCACCAGCACCTGCTCCTCCAGTGTCAGCAGCTCGAAGTTGCGATTTACGTGCACGTCGAGCACCTGCGGATTGGGCGCTTCGTGGCCATGGGCCCCGGCCGCGCCACGCACCGCCGTGAACAGGTCCGAGCGAAACATCGCGCCGTTGGCGCGCGCCACCATCGTCAAGCGCCTCAACGACTCGGCCGTGATCGCCGCATCCTTGGCGCGCGGATAGCCCATACGGCCCTTCTCGTAAAGTCCCTGCATGGCCCGGCTGATGTCGGACACGTCAGCGCCAGTGCGCAGGCTCGCCGCCAGCACAATCTGGTCGTGGTTCATCGGCCCCTGCGACATCGTGGCCGACTCCGTCGAGGCAACTCCCACGGCGTCAAGCAATGCCAGAACGTCAGGGACGCTCTGGCCAGCGAACACGGGAACCTTGGCCACGAAATCACCCTTGCCATCGACGGCGGCCAGCGTGTGCGTCACCACGCCCACCACCGGGCGCTGGTCCGCCAGCGCGAGCAGGAGCGAACCCTGCACGCGACCCACCGCCCCGGCCCCGCTCGACTGGGCACCGATCAGCCGGTCGATCACGCGCCGCGCATCGCCGTGCGCCGCCAACAAGGTGTCAAACGGCTGCACCTCGCGCAGCGCGCTCTGCACCTCTTGCAGCGACAGCGCTTTTAAGCGCAGCCGCACCGCCTTGTGCCGGTATTCTTCCGGGATGCAAAATAGCAGCACGTCGCGCGCGATCACATCGCCTTCCTGATCGTCATCGGTGGCAAGGAAGATACGCTTGGCGTCGGACGATTTGGCCGCAATAGAGGCCGCCAGATGCTCTTTCTCGCGCTTGATGCGGTACAAGGTCTCTCGATACTGCCCATCGATGCCAAGGGGCTTGAAACCGTCAGGATTCGCACACAGATGGCCGACCGTGGCGTCGATGTCGATATCGCGCACACCGGCGCGCCGCAGGACCTCGAAAAGGCTCTTGCGCTTGCCGGGCGCTTCGATGATGAAAAGATTCGCTGCCATTACGCCCCCAGTTCAAAGGCCGACGCCAGCTCGGCCTGTTTTTCATATCCCGGCCATGTCCCGCAGACGACAGACCCGCAAACCCGACCGTCCGGCCCCAGCACCCCGAACGTGGCCCCACCGTCTTCCAAATGGCCCGCCACCTGCGTCAAGAGGTCGCGCACGTTGGCGCGGGCATCGATCACGATCAACGCCGCCGCGTCCCTGCGCATATCAACCGTATCAGCGCACCACAAAGCGCCGACCACGTTACCGTTGGCGTCGCGCAGTGCGACCTCGCCTCCCGGCTCGGGCGCGCGCACGGAAATACACTCGCGAGCAATGCGCGCCAGCTCCGCCGCGCCGCCAAGGTCCTCGAAAGCCGTCGTCTGCATCGTGTCGATGCGCAGTACGAGATAACGCGGACTCTGGTCGGTCAGCGATGCGCTCAGGCCGTCGTATGCGCCACTGTTTCCCACGGAAGACTTGATATTGCCGTCCGGGCGGTGCATCACCACCCACTTGCGGCCATCTCCCCGCTCCATCACCACGCCATCAAAACCGGCCGCGCTTAAATTGCTCCAGCCAACCGCGTTAAACAGCGTGAACGCGTCCTTGCCACTGCTGATCGCAACGGGCGCATCGAAATCGGTGAACTCCACCACGAAATCATCACCCTCTACAATGGCCTCAGGGCGAGCGCGGTCCATGCCGTCACCGAAGGCCACCCAGTTCTCGCGCTGCGCGTCGAAGAACTCCCGGGCATGCTGCACGTCGCCGAAACGTCGCCGCGTGCGACCGATCTCAAAGCGCGCCTTGTCCGACGGCAGCATGATCTCGTTGGCCAAGCGCGTGACGCGCGCCGCTTGCGGCGCAGTCAGCTCAGCATCGACGTCCAGCAGCTCGCCGCGCGCATAGACCGGGAAGACAGCACCACCCCCTTTCGCGAAGTGTGACGCTTCGTAGGGATCGCTGGTGAGGTAGACGGCGACGCCGTATGCGTCACCGCTTTGCACGGATTGCTCGCCGCCACCGGCGACGAAGCAGTCGAGCAAATCTGGGGTTTGTGTGCCATGGTAGAAAACACGTGGTGCACCGGTTTCCCCCATCACCGCGCCAGCGCTGGCCCAGCGGTCCAAACTCGGTCGTAGCGCAGCAACAGCCCTTGCCGACTCACCGTCCGTAATAGACGTGCTCCGCAAATCGAACACCCCGCTGTTGCCAATCGCGGACTTAATGCGCTCCGGGAAAAACACAACGATTTCGAGAAGGACTCCCTTGTCTGAGTAACCGAAAACACCATCATGGCCCAGCGCAAGCAACTCTCGTTTCTGCTCGACCGAGATACTTTGACTGTCGAGTCCGCCCCGAAAAATCTTCGGATTTTGTAACGAGAGGTAGACCGGTACCAACAATGGATTTCCGTCACCGACTTCTGCATCCATAGCCGCATAATCAGCGGCCGAATGCGCATCAGGCGTAAAATAGGCACCCTCGCCCATCCCGTTGCGAGTATTAAAACGGTCGCGGCCATACTGCCACGAAGGGTGCGACGAGCCGTGGAACACCACCATCGGCTGACCATCCTCACCGACAACCTTACTCTCTCCAAACCACCGCTGAAATGCCTCTGATTGCGTCACCGCCTTGCGGATTGCCGTCATACCTCGCAGACCTGCTCTACATCGCTCCTGCTCAGCGTCGCGGCCAACATAGCCTCAGGTGCAAGCGCCGCCAACGGGCGCACCACACCGAACCATACGCCGTGGGCGTCGCACAACGGCGCATCGAGCTGGCCACCCTCGACCTGCGCTACTAGCAACTCGGTGACCTCGGGCGAGATGGCATCAACATCAAGAACGATCTGCACACCACCATTGCTTGGTGCCGCCGCCGACACAAAGTCAGAGCGCGCCATGGTGCCGACCACGTTACCGTTCAGATCGGTCAGCGCAACAGCACCGACAGGCGCGGTATCACCGGCCAGCGCCTCGCGCACGACGCGCGCGAGTTCGGCATCCCGACCGATGTCGGTGAAAGCAGCCGTACTGGTATCGAAGATCGTCAGCACCAGATACCGCCCATGGCTGTCCACAAGGCTGCTGCTGGCCGGATCGAATGCACCGCTGTTTCCCAACGCCGACTTAATTTGGTGTGGATCGAAAGCCACCCAGTCGTCACGCACGCAATCCCCGTCCGTATAGCAGCTCCGGATCACGAACCCATCGTGACCATCTCGCAGCATGGCCTGCTTGAACTCGTACAGATTGGGATACTCGTCTCGTTGATCCTGAAAATCCTCGAACCCTTCGAACTCCATCGGGTTGCGGATATTGAGGTACACAGGCAGCACCTGCGATCCCGGCTTGTAGCCGGTGTCTTCAACCAGCGACGCCACGAACCCTTCGACCGTGCACTCAACATTGCCCACTTCGTAGTTGTTGTCCTCAACCGGTGGCGTGGCGAACCACGAGCCCATCGGGCCGCTGTAGTTGGAATTGAACCGGCGGCCGGCCGCTGGCATCCTGCCAACACGCAAGCATTCGTCGTCCCCGGTCACAAACTGATCGAATTCGGCAGCGGTCGCGTGCAGCGCGACAAGCGGCTTGCCATCAGCGCTCACCACCTTGCTACCCTCGAACCAGCGCTTAAACGCCGGGCCATGCTGCTGATCGCGCTGCTGACGCACGCAATCAGCGTGCGGATTCTCCGGCGGCATATACGCATCAAAGTAATCGGTGACGAACGTGCGCAGCGCGTCGCGTGCGGCCATCACAGCGGGCCACTTATCAGGACCAAGATTCTCTCTGGCCTGTTTCATGCGCAACTCTCTGGCCATCGTCTGACGCAGCGCTTCGCGCTTTTCCGCATCGAGACCTTCGAAGAAGAACTCTTCCGAGCCGGGCTTTTTCAGAATCTCATCGAACAACCGCAATGCCTCGGCTTTGATGAGACTGTCGTGCTTCTGCGCCGCGACAATGGCTACGGCTTCCGCTGCCTCCAATGCCGCATACTCTGGTGTTGCGATGGCCAGCTCACGCAGCTCGTTGTACATCCGACTACGCTCGACCTCTTCAATGTAGGTCACGTCGTTCAACGCTGGCTTAATAGAACTCAACATCAGCTCTTGAACGGCCTCCTCATCAAGCACGTCATAACACCATAGATGGGTTGCTCCCTTGGCGCGGGCGCACCTCAGTCGATGATTCCCGTCGTCCACCACACCACCTTCGCAGACAAGCGGAGGCATCGTCTCTAGTGGCAGAGCCTCATATTTCCGCGCCTTTTCAGCGGAGGATAGATTGCTGTCTGCGGGACCCTCTTGCAATTGGGAAATGGGAACGAACCGCAACACAGCGCCGGCACCAGTGTAGTATTCGACAACGAACTTCGCATCTACATAGTCCGATGATACTTCAGCGATATACGCCGCAATCTTTTCCCCATTTTCCAAAAACGCGGGCCACTTCACGCCATTGACCACGGAACCTCCGCTCATGGCAGCACCTCGTCGGCAACACGCATATCAGCGTCAAGCACGCGCCCGTCGCGGTCCGACAGTTCTAGCCGCGAGACGCCGGTGCCGTCCAGATCACCGAACCAGACCTTGCGGTACACGCCCGGCTCGTCCGACATCGGGTCGCGCACAAACACTTCCTTCGTCAGCACATCGCCCTCGAACCACATATCGCCAACACGTGTTGTCGTCCACGCAGAACTCGGTTCAGCACGCTTCTCTCCACGCTCCGCGCGATCCCGATTCAAGCGCATCAAGTCCTTCACGTCGAGAACCGGCAAATGCAACTGGCGCAGCGCGACCTCGGCGTGCGCGATAGGCCCATAGCCACTCGACGAGACCTTGACGATACCGGCCGAGTGCGCGAACGACACTTGCACGTCGTCGTGGATCATCGCGGCACCGGCCAGTTCCTGCGCCACAGCAATAGCCTCGGCGGCCAGCTCGCGCCGCTCGGAAACGCGCACATTCGTTTCCAGATCGAGCACCATGCGGATCGCCCCATCACCGTCAACTAATGGCGGCAAGTCACTGGGGTCCTTACGGTAGCTGAAGCTGCCGACCACATTACCATTGGCATCTTCCAGATCGAATTCTCCATAGCCCTCAAGGGCCTTCTTCGCCGCGTCGAAAAACAGCGTCTCCAACGCGCTGCGGCGGCCCATGTCCGTGAAAGCGGCGGTCAGCGTGTCCTTGATCTCCAGCACCGCGTACCGTGGCATGCGCGCCAGCACTTGGGCCTCGATCTCGTCGGTCAGCTCCACCGGCACGTGATCAGCGCCAACGCGCTTGCCGCCGTAGTTCGTCAGCGTATGCCCGCCTGCGCGCGCAGCCCGGTCGTACTCACGCACGCGCATTGGCGAGAGCGCGCCGTCCACACCTTCGCCACCGGCAAAGTAACGCACCAACACCGGGACGTATTCCCAGCCGAGAATGTCAGCCACCATCACGCGATGGTTGCCTTCGTTCATCCACGGCTTTCCATCGGTCGTGACCTGCACGAATGGGTTGTAGGTGTCTTCTGGGCCGCCGGTCGCCGACGGCGGAAAACGGCCGTTGACGCGACAGTATTCCAGCAACGAGCGCAGGTCCTGCTCGCGAACCAAATCCTGTTCGCGGCGCAGGCCCGGCACATCCGCTAGTACCTTCACGGGCAGCATCACGTGACGGTCGAACGAACCCGTCACCGGTCCAACGTAGGCCGGGGCACCGAGGCGCGTCAGGCCATCTTCGGCGATCTCGCGCCGCTTCGATTCGAGCCAGCGGCCACCCGGATTGTCGATGCGCAGTGCTGGGTCTGGCAGCAGACCGCTACTACCAACCAATTGCATTCCTTCTCGCCGTTGCTGAGCGCGCTCACGCTTCCACTGAGCCACCAATTCAGGGGATGGGCCGTATTCTTGCTTCGCATACTCCATCACCGATGGCTGCGCATTAGCTATATCGTCCATCTCCTGCTCAAACGTCCCTCCTGATCGTTCTTGCATCAGCCTATTTACGTACTCAATGCCAACTTCACGAGACCGCCAATCGTTTGGATTAGATTGCATGGCTTGATTTTGAAGCCATCGAGCATGCAGAACGTCTTCAGGCTTCAGATACTTTTCAAATACGCGTATCCGGCCAATGATCCGGTTTCGCCCTCCCCATGGATAACTGTCTATCGGATTGACGAACTGATGCTCGCCTATATCACGAAAGCACTCAGAGACTACTTGCGAAAACTTGTGATCCATCGAATATTGGCTCATACTCAACTCTTTATCAGGACGGTTCTTGGCCGTCGTTTGCGACTTCGTTTTTCGCTTCAGCTTCCGCTTTCAGCTCAGCCACCAGACTGTTCACCGACAATGCACCGCGCTCGATGCAATAGGCCAGCCGCTCGCTATGGTCACTTTCAACGCCGACAATCTGCTTGCGTGCATCCGCCGGCAGGCAAGCCCACGCCGACTCGGCCTCTTCGAACAACGTCTTGATGTTCTCCAGCACCTGCAAAACCGACGGCAGGGGCGTGGTCGCACCGGTCGCCTGCCACGCCGCGCCCGCGTCGCGCAAGGCGACTTCCTCATTGCGCACACAACCATAATCAGGATGCATCTGGAACGGCGACGCGTCGAGCAAGCGCTTCACTTCAGCATACCGCGCGTCGAACCCGTCATCAGCGTCCTCACCCTTGGCTGCTGACACTTGCATGCTCTCGGCCAACGCTTGCAATTTCATGAACACGGTCTCATTCATCTGGTCCGGATTGATGAAGTCAGCCGCGATAAAGCCCAGCAATTCAGGATCGGTAATTGTGCCGCGTACACGGTTCAGTATTTCGCCCGTGATATCGCTCAGCGCCAGAAACCTTTCGCCGCTGGCGAATCGCCGCAACAACCCGGCCTCGGACTCCTTATTCTCCGGTCCAAGCGAAGCCCTAAGGACCAACCCGTTTTCCCCGTATTGATAGTATTGTGTCGATTTCAACGTCCCGTCCACCAACACCACCGCCTGATCCGTGACCCATCCATCGACCACCTCAGGACGATCCAAATATGGTTGCAGCGCAAAATGTACCGTGCCAGCTTTCATGATTTTCCTCGGAAAAAGTTCTTATCGCGCGCGCCAGACTGGCGCGCGCCGCAATGCCTATTCTGGCCGTAGCTCGTCGGCGTTGAGGCCAGCAGCATCAAGCGCAGCGTTAAGCGCGATCTGTGCCGCATCACCGTCAACACGCATGACCGTGTTGCCACCGGCGCGCAGCGACTCCACCAGCTCGTCGGCCTCGACGTCCGACGCCCCCGGGAAGGCCAGCACATAGCCTGCAACAGCGTTGGCCAGTGCATTCTGCCCGATGCCCTTCATGTGCACGTTGGGCGTGATCGTGACGTACACGTTGAGCGCGTCACCGAGCGCCGGCCCGATCACCGCTGCGCCCACGCCGCTGGCGTAAAGGCGATCCGTCATCGACTCCAGCGCGCTACGGAACGCCGTCACTTCGGGATCGCGATCCGGGATCAACTTGCGCAGCGCGCTGACCAACTCGTTGGCATCGCGCACCGGGTCACCGAGCGACGCCATGAACAGGCCCGACACCTCGCGGCCCGACTGCATCAAGGCCGACGATACCTTCGGGGCTACGCCCAACTCGACCGCCGCCGCGTCGAGGTCGCTTTGCAGCGCGGTGATCATCTCCAGCGAACCGCCTTTCGCAATCTCCGCCTTCACCTCGCGGATTTGCTCGGTAATCGACGCACGACCACCGGACAAAACTTGCTGGACCGGCAGCATATCAACCGGCATGCCCGCATACGCGTCCATGGCACCACGGATCGCAACATCGATCACAGGGCCACGAACGCCGCCCGCGACCAGCGCACCCGTCGCCATCTCCAGCGCTTCGCGAAAGGCCACCGAATCGGCGTCATCGCCATCGGGGATAGCCGCGCGCAGCGCGGCGATGGCGCGGCTTCCGAGGCTTTCCAGCAAAGCTTTGTTGTCGGTGCTCATGATGATTCCTTCTTATTCGATTTCAGGGGTGTCGTCGTCGAAGCGCGCTTCGAATTCTTCAAAGGACAAACTGCCGTCGATTACCTGACGCAACAGCTCGCCCTCATCCTTGGTCAGCGCGCGAAATTCCAGCTCACGCACCACCTGCGGATCATCGTACGATGGAGCCTTCTCGCCATTGGCGTTGACCAGCCACACCGGGCCTTCGCCTTCGCCATATCCCGGCGTGAAATCGCCCGAAGTGACCACAAAGCGATACTCGCCCTCAGCCAAGGCCATCATGCCGCTGTCGTCGGCCCAGAACACTTTTCGGTCGCCCAACGCCATGGCCATATCGATGCGGCCGTCCTTTTCCAGCGACGGCGGATCGCGCAGCTCGACGCTGCCGACAGCGTTGCCATTGGCATCAAGCAGCTTGAACGATTTGTCGCCATCGCGAATCTTCTCAGCAGCCACACCAATCAGGCGCGCCACCTCCTTACTCACGCCCTCAACGAACGCGGCCGATTGCGTTGCGATGACCAGTCGTACAGCGCCATCGGCAACAGCACCATTCGGTGGATTGCGTTCGTACGACAGCTCGCCGACGACGTTGCCATTCACGTCGCGCAAAGTAATGCTGTCATCGGACAGGTCGGGGGTATCCTCGACTTTCCACGACAACTCGTCGAAAATACGCGCCACTTCCTGATCGCGGCCAACATCGATAAACGCCGCGTTATCGGTAGTTTCAATCACCACCACCACGTGGCCACCGTGCACATCGGCATATACGTCCTCGATAGTAAGGCCCGCTTGACGCGCCGCAGTCATGTACCGAATGTTAAAGTCGGCCAGCACCGTAGAATCGAACACCCGGCGCAGCTCTTCGTCGTCCAAGCTGGTCGCACGCTCGACGATCATGCGCGCATGCATCTGATCGTCGTAGGTCTTCGAATCGAAGCCGATGGCGGCCAGCTTCTCACGGACCTGCTCACGGCGATCCACTTCAACAGGGAACGAATCACGCTCGGCGAGCGAAGCCTCTCGCTGCACCATGACCTCACCGGCTAAACCACCGGCAGCGATCTTCCCTTCGAGCTGGCCAATCAGCCTGTTCGATTCCGCAATTTGCTCGCGTGCGAAATCCTCAAAATCACGAGCCACATACGGCCCGAACTCAGGGTGGTTCTTTTGCATGTCGGCGCAAACAATGGCTGCTCGCTCGGCCGTCAGGTGGTAGACACCGATAAGCGACGGGTCGGGCAAGCTCAACTCCACTTTCGTGCCTTCACGATCTGCCGACACGACCAGCTTGTAAGCACGCTGGTGCTTATCGATGATGATGAAACGGTCGCCGATCAATGCATTCTTCGAACGATCCACGGTCTTTTGCCAGATAGCCTTCTCATCGCCGATAGTCTTGATCGTTTCCTGTATTGCAGCAATGCGTTCAGCATTCGTGGCAAATACCTCCGGTGCGCCTGCACTATCACCAGTTCCAACAGCCATAAAATTCTCCAGATAAAATATTAAATGTTCTCAAACACGAATAGGCCCGGCCTGCGACCGAGCCTGTCAATCAGGGTCCATCAGGCCCGCTATCGTCTGCAACAGGCGCGTGGCCGAACACGTCGGCCTGCGCCATGATCGTGCCAGCCGTCACCACTCTCTCCCCCGGCAAAGTGATATCGCCACCGTCCTCCTTGAGGTGGCCAGCCACCGCTGCGGAGAACTCAGCCTCGGGTTTGCGCGCTGCGGCGACGGCAAAGGCATACAGGGCGCTCCCGGCATCGACATACTCCAGCACCAGCTCGCCGCTGCACTGATCGTTACCGATCACGGTGAACTTGTTCGATGGAGTAATCCAGCCCTCTTTCAGGGCGGCATACGCCTCGTCGAGATCGTCTTGGAGCGCAACGCGGATTTGCAAAGAATCCTCCTCTGAAATCGCCACTCGCAGATTCTCGATCTGCTCTTTCAACGACAGCCGGGGTTCATCGACCACCAATGGCGCGCGCAGCGCCACCTCGGCCGCGACCAGCTCCGGCACATCTTCAGGCTCCCAATCGGGAGCGTTGTTGTCCATGTCGCGGCGCACATACGCCGCCAGCGCTTCAAGCGCTGCGCGTAGCGTCGGCTCCGACTGGCCCGCATCGCGGTCCGGGGTTGAAATCTCGACGTCCTCCAACACACGCGCATCAGCCAGATCAGACCATTCCTTGGCCAGTCCCATGACTTCGTCTGCCAAAGCAGGGCTAGGCTCCACCACAGCCCGGCTGCGCAGGCTGAGCAGTGTATGGCCCTCGCCGGGCATCGCGCCGGGATCGAGCTGCATGGCAAAGCCTTTGGCGGCCAAAGCGCTCTCCACCACGCGCGTACGATGTTCCGCATCCGACAACCTCGGCCCAGCAACCACCAGCTCACTGCGCGCGCTCACGAATGCAAAATGCGTGATGCCATTCCAGCCGTCCACTCCCTCAGGCATCCAGCTGGCATAGCGGTCATTGACCGAATCGTGTTGGCAGAAGCGTCCGTCGATGTTACGGCCCAGCATCGGGATGCCCGAGCGCAGCATCACCACCAGATCGAATCCGGCCGGAGGCGGGTTATTGCCCAGCTTCAGCCATTTCATCTCTGGCAGCTCGGCGCTGGCACCCGTATTGGCTTTGATCATAGCTTTGAGATCGGCGTTAGAATTGATGCGCATAGGGTCTTTCATTTTTTGATAGTGTCTGGGAGCACGCGCGCGCCGCAGCGGCGCACCAGCTTGCGCATGGCCTCCACTGCAACGGCATTGACTTGCTCGCACGTAAAGGCCGGATAGGAGCTGGCCCCGGGCATTGGCAGAACCGGAATGGCAGCGATCAGATCGCGCTCTGTCACGCGCGGACGAACCGCACGCACATGCGCGCGTGATGGTGGCGCATGCTCGCCACCGGCCACGTAGGCGCGCCACGCGCGCTCCACGCCCGTGTCACGGTACACGTCACACTTGCGCTCGAAAGTCGCATCTGGATCGATCTGGGCGGCATACCACACCTGAAACTGTGCGAGGCCCGAAGGCGCGCCAGCCTTCGCAACGTCGGCCGGGCTGTCTGTTGGCAGATGCACGCTGCCCTCTTCCGGCAGGTCCTCGAAATAACAGTACACACCAGCCTGATAGTTGATGCCACCCACCACACGATTAAGACCAAGTTGATAGAAGACCAGCATCGTCTCGCCCTGATCATTATCTCCAGCGGCACGATCTGGCCACGCGATGTCCAGCGCATCACGCAATTGATGGCCAGTCAGCCTCAGCAAAGGCTTCCCGTCCAAGCCGCTCGCAACATCAGGCTCGCTAAGCGGCAAGCCTTTTACACGGCCATCATGATTTACGTCCATCGTCGCCTCCATCGCATTTCGCCTTACGCTTCAAATCCGGGCGCGTTGCGCTCAGCAGCGGCGACCTCCCGAAGCGCCGTGGCGGCCGTAGCCGCCGGCACCCGGTGGACGTTGTTGCCCGCCGCACGCAAACTCTCGACCAGCTCCTCGCCTTCCGCGTCAGACGCTCCCGGGAAGGCCAACACGTAGCCAGACACCGCCGAATCAGCACCATCGCGCCCGAGAGCAACTTTAGCGGTGCATTCATCGCAGGCGACCTTCATCGCGCGCAACTGCTCAAAACTGAAGTTAGAATCGGTCAGCCAGCTACGCAAACCTTTCAGCTCCTCGCGTTCACGAATACTGATCACCAATGCTGGCGTCGGCATCGAAATAGTGCTTCTACGCCAACTATCATTGCCGCCGACCATACAACCGTCACGCTTCCGGAATGCCTGCTCATAGTCTTTAATTCTGCCGACGTTAACAAACACCTGCGCCGGGGTCACACGTGCGACCTTTCGAATCGACAGCTCAACACCGTCACTAAAAATGACCTCATCACCAGCCTTGATTTTCTGAAGCCATTCGGAAAACGTCTCTTGTGGATTCATTACACTTTCAGGTGCAGATTGGCGCTCATCCGGCCGGATGCCTTGCAACACATCGCCCACGATAAATTGATCGTTTTGAGCCTCGAACCAGTGCCAGATTTCCTCCCGGTAGTCACCAGCCTCAAAGTCCAAAAAATCCACTTCAATGCGGTCTTCATCGTCAACTCGCACCTCGGAAAACTGGTCCCATAAAACATACAGTTCGGATAATGGCTTCTTCCATGTTTCGCTCATCTGCATTTCCTTTCTTTTAGTGCGCATCCAGTTTCAGCGCTGCGTGCGCACCAGATTTCTAAAGCGCTATACGGGCTTAATCGCATTGCTCAAAATACGCAGTGCATGGCTTCATAATCCGGGGTCGTCATCAACGAAAAATCAATCATGGCACCAATGATCAGCAAAATTAAGGCTGCAAGCCATCGATATGGCGCTCACTCTCTGGCGTGATCTCGACTTCCTGAAGCGCCACAGCAGCTATTGCCGTCGGCACCTTGTGCACGACGTTGCCCGCTGCGCGCAGGCTCTCGATCAGCTCGTCGCCTTCCGCATCCGATGCGCCCGGGAAGGCGAGCACATAGCCAGCCTCTGCCGGGGCTGGCACAACAGAAGGTCCAACCTGAACCAACAACTGTGCCACGCGGGCTCGCATCGACTCCTCCACAGGCACCAGCGATATGTTCATCACCTTGTCCTTCGGTGTGAACGGGCTTCCATCGATAGACACCACACCGCCGGAAGACGCCCCCACAACCATCTTCCCGTGGTCCATAATGACATCGGCATACTCCCACGCGTGCTCGGGCGCATAATTTACACTCCGTCGCCACGCTGGCGCAGGCAGGCCAAGCTTATGCATCGCCACCTCAGCCAGCTCTTTGCCCTCAATCAGGTTCAATGCCTCACGGCCAGATTCCCAGCTCTGGACACGCGAGCGCAAAACGTCCGCTGGCGACGGTGCGCGCGCGGTATCAAGGCGGTCCAGCAAGAATTTCAGATGGCGCGCAGACTCCTCGCCGAACGAGCCGATCTGCTTGCGCAGCCACAGCTCGCGTGCGTCATCCTGCTGCTGCGGCGACAGCTCCGACATGCGCTTGTCCGCAACCGCCTCAAAATCCGGGGCCGCAGCGCGCGGCGCGGCATGAACGGCATAGCCAGCATCCACATGCGCAACCAGTGCCTCCCACGCCTTCGACGTTTGCGGCACAGAACCATGCATAATCGCTTCGGCATACTCATAGGTCAGCTTACGGAACGTCGAGGTATCCACTGTCACCGCCGACGTCTTCGGCTCAGCCACACCGAACGCGGCCGGACGCATTGCTTCGGGTTCCGTCGGTACATATTGAGCCCCGCTCAGGCGCGCGACGTCCTCGTAGCGGATCATCTCGCCTTGCGGCGTCTGATGGCGCGGCAACGACAAAATCTCGTCCCGCGTTGCATACAGGCTGTCGAGCGCTCCACGCTGCATGCCCACCAGCTCGGGTACCGAATCACTACCGCGCGCAACGACTTGCGCCGCCGTTTTAGCTTGCGCCGGGTCCGGATACCAGTCCACCGCGTCATTGACGGCGGTCTTCAAATCAGCATAGGATTTTTGATCGATCCAGCGCTCGCGGCCCGGGTTATAGGTCTCGACCTCGAACCACTTACCGCTCTCGCTCTCGCGCTGCGAGACGCGCATCGCTTCTGGCCGGAAATAGGTCTTCGGCAGGAACAGCACAAGGCTCGATTCGACAGGCGTCGTGTACCGGTCTGCGTCCTTGAATTGCAAGGCGAACGAGGGCACCGACTCGTCCGGGATGCTCATCTTGGCATTGACCACGCTCTCGGTTGGGAACACGTCCATGTCCAAACCGGCCTGCTGCAACGCCACGATGCACTCCAGAATCGCGTCGTTGCGCGACGCCGAGCTGCCGGAGTCCGAGCGGCCATCGTCTTGGGTGTTGGCCTCCCAAAACCAGCCCGAACCGTTCTGGCTGGGCTCAACACGCATGTACGCGCCGGAACCATCCACCGCACGGCAGTTCCAGCCATCGAAGGTCCCCGGCACGAACAAATAGCGGCCAGCTTGGCGCGCTGCCTGCATCTTGTCGGCCAAGCTGCCCACCTCGTTCACGCCGCTCACAGCACACCGCCTTTGAACACGTCCACGAAATAGTTGAGCGCTTCGACAAGCAGGTCGATCTCGCGCGGCTCCTCCGGCGAGATGATGACGACAGGCCGGGTGTTCATCTCGGCATTCGCATCGCTCGACACATACAGCTCACCGCCGTCGTCATCAAGCACCAGCGTGGCCAGCAGCACGTTGCGGGTACTCTCGCCATCGCGCTCGGTCAGGCCGAATTCGATCACGTCGTCGCGGTCCGAATAGGTGGCAAAAAGGCCGCTATCAGCGGCCTCGCCCCGTACACGCCAGTTCTTGTAGAACTCCAGCACGCCGTCGTCTCGCAACACTGGAGCCTCGCCGGTGGCCGTCTCGACCGGCACCGCCAGCGCCGACATCACCTGCGCAATCTGCGCACGCAGCTTCTGGCCTTCGGCCGTCGTTATCATCATCGATTCCATGGGGATCACCTTCAGAAATTGGGTATGGCGCGCTTACAGCTCGCCGGTCTCGACATCGGGAAAAATACGCGCCCAGTCGAACGGTGCGGCATCGCCCACCATCGCTTCCATGTTCGCCATACGCACCTCCATGCTGTGCGTCTCCATCCACGTCGCGCGACGATGGTATTTATTCAGGAACGAGACCAACTTGGCCATGTCCTCCGGCTTGGCCGCGTCGATCTGCATCGACAGGCCACGCAACACACCCAGAGCGACCATCTCCGGGCCGAAGCGGCGCTGCATGAGCGCGGCGGCGATCTGCGGCGCACGCTCATGCACATCAGAAAACATCCCGTGCACGACAGGTCCCATGTCTTCGTAGACCATGTGGGCGCGCGAGCTGTCAGCGCCAATGGACATCGCCTCGCAGCCGATCTGCTCGATGTCGGTGAAGTTGTAGCGCAACGTCTTGGCCAGCATCGCGCCCAGACCATTGCGCTCGTATTCCGGCACGGCCAAATCGACCAGCACCAAGTTCGGCAGGTCGATCAATTTGCGGTCCGGGTCGATATAGTTGCCAAAGGCGGTCGTCTTCGCCTTGATTGCCTGTTCGGCCATTACTATCTTCGTATTCATGTGTGGCACTTCCTCACGCTATGGGAGATGGGCCCATTCTACACGCACAGATAGAAGAAATCAAATTTCTTACATGAATGTATTGGGCTTTGTCAAATTTTTGTCATTGCAGTTTTCTAACTACATAGACAGCTCATTGTCCGAGCCTCGGCGCGCTGTCTCGAAGTCGTACGGGGCGGACTTCGCCGGGCCCAACTTCGCGGGATCAACGAATTCGATATAGCGGTCAGGGTCCTTGCCGATCTCGTTGACGATCTTGAGCAGTTCACGCCCTGCGTGCAGCCTCGTGCCTTCCGTGGTCACAACCGTATAGTTGATCAACTGGATCGCCTGCCGCATCATCTGGGCGCTCTGCTGGGCCCCGGCGCGCGCGCCAAGGCTTTCAAGGTTCGTGATCGCGTCGGACATGCGCGCCATGCTGATGTAGGTGTCGCGCGCGAAACGCTCCAGATCGGGCTGCACGCCAGCCTCCAACGCCTTCTTGATGTACTCGGCCAACTCACCGAGATGACCAGCGTAGAGCGTCGATTCGGCCTCAAAAAACGTGCGCGCGGCGTCAACATAGCTCTTCAAATCCACGCCGCCGCCCTCGAACTTGATCGTGCTGTAGGTTTCCTTCGTGATCTTGCCCAGAAAATCGGTCTTGCGCGCCCAGCGCTCATCGTCGGACAGGCCCTGCTCCCCGGCCAGCGCGCGGTGGAAGACGACCAGCTCACCGGCGCACTCTTTCATCGCCCGGCTCACAACCGCGTCCTGCAACCAGAGCAGCACATTGATGTCGAATTTGCCCGTCGCCGCCATCTGCTGCAAATCGGGCAGCACCAGCTCGCGCAACGTCACCTCACGGCGCACTGTCGCCCCTTTGTTACTCGCATCGGTCGTCATCAGGCTCTCCCAAAGGGTCACAACTCCAAATCATTATCGTCACCAGCGGCGCGCAGCACAAACTCTGGATTAACCAGCCGCGCGGCCGTCTCGAAGAGCCGGGCAAGATCGAGCCGGCAGTCCATCATCTCGCCGTCGAAAATCTCAACGACGAATGGGGCCACCTTCGAAAAAGCCACGGCCCCATCGGCTCGCTGCATGACCAGCGGCAACCCGTCGGCAGCGCTTTGCGCCAACGAAAACTGGTAGCCGAGCGATCCGAGTCCCAGCCGCACGGCGACGTCGCTGGCCAAGCACAGCACGCTCGGCAGCATCAGGTCCGCAACCTCGTCCGCATACAGCTTGCCGCTGTCGTAGACGAATTCCTTGCCCTTGATGATCTCCTGATCGACCAAGCCGATCAGGAGACGCTTTAACTGATGCCCTGCATCATCAACCGACATATCCATCGTCATCCTCCACAGGCTGCGAGGACATGCTCTGCGCCTCGATAATCATATTGGTCGTGTCGAGCATCCGATCCATCACCTGTTGGTGCCTGCGGATGATGTGATCGAACCCCATACCGATCTGCTCGTACTGGGCCACCATCACCGACCGGTCCAGATCAGGCATGGCGCGCAGACGCTCCACATCGCGCGCCGCCGCGTCCTTGTACAGCTCGCACATCAGGCCGCCACTCACGCCGTACATGCGCTGCACAATGGCGCGTACCGCGAACGATGGGCTCTCGTCGGAATACAGCAGCCGGGAGTGGTACTCAGCCTGCTCCGAAATGGCCTCCGCCAACCGCGCGATCACTTTCTCGTGGTCGCGCTGGTAGTAGTCGAACATGTTCATCACGCTCCAGAGTTTGGGCAACGACTCCAGCACACACAGTTGCCGTAGCGTCGCCATGTCGCCGCCTTCCATGACGTCGGCGAACACCGGGCCATCCTCGGCGACCAGCTCAAGCAGCTTGGCCAGCTCGCCGCCACCGAGCACCTTGGGCATGCCGCCCACCCGGGCCCACTTCCACTCCTCAGTGACGATATCCATGGCGACGTTGGTCGCCACGTTGAACGCGGCGGCGAAGTCGCCCGAGCCGCGCTCAACACCAGTCGCCTCCAGCACCGCCCGGCGCACCACGCCCAAGCGCGACATCAGCGTCTGCATCTGGCGCAGCAGCACGTCATCGTCCGGTTCATCGCGGCCAACGGTGGCCATGCCGACGATGCGCGCGGCCAGCTTGATACCAGCGCACTTGCGCCGCACCTCGGCACCGGCGATGCGCTTTAGCTCGTCGTCGCTGACCGCCACCACCTCGGATTCATCGCCCAACGACGTCCCGAAGCCCATCAATGCGGCCGGATCGAAACCGCTATCCATTACTGCTCTCCTGTATCTGGCGATATGCCTTGAACCTCGGCGATCACGCGCGCGGGCACCGCCCGGGGCTCGCGCGCCTTCAGCACCGCAATGTCGAACTCCTCGGTCACTTTCAAGCGACGCCCTGTCGCGGTCTCGCCGACGGCGAGGCGCAGCGGACGTGACGAAGCCGAGCGCAACAATGCGCCCGGCGCTTCAGCTACGGGTAAATCAGGCATAACGCCCCCTCTTGATAACAGAATGCAACAAAAATGGCATTGCCGATTCTACTCGACAATGCCATTTTGAACAACAAGAGGTAATCGATTGTCAAAAAAACGTTATAACAGATTTTATACTTAGAAAGACACAACCGCCAATAACATGCTGACCTTCCTCGGCGGGGAGCCTTGATTACCAACGCCGACGCAAAGAAACGTCCCTTTCACTTAGTTGACACGGTGCGATATCCCACCCATACTTGGGAAAAACCCATCTAAAGAACCTCATCGATGAACAGCACTGAAATATTACTTGCGGCGCGCCGAGAAGCACGGGCGCAAAAAGCTGACCGGGACCGCAGATTACTCGCACTTCACGTCACCGCAGCCAATATCCTTGCGTCCGGTGATCAAGTAGCACATCGCCGCGCACTAGAACAAGTCGCGAAATGGCAAGACCGAGCGCTATGCAGCCTCAAATACATCAACGCATGGAAGCGCATCCTAGCAATGCCGCCAGAGCAAATGCGAGAAGAGATGCTACGTGACGACGCCAATGGTGTAGCGCTGCGTCAAAACACGCCTTTCGGATTTATGGGGGCACCGATATGAATCGCGCCGATATCGGCAGGCTACTCACCGAAGCCAAGCACCTCATTAAACATCCCGACTATGTCATCATTGGAAGCTTGTCTGTCTTGGGCGCAAGCGCATATCCACCAGATTCCATGACCATCTCAGTAGACGTGGACTTATATCCAAGAAGTGACCCCGGCAGAGCCTCAGACCTCATATCATCACTTGGTCTCGGGAGCGAATTTGAAAAAATGCATGGGTACTATGCAGATGCCGTTTCACCCATGCTACCCACCCTTCCAGATGGCTGGGACGAGCGGCTAATTCCCGTCAACTTCGACTCCGGCGTTACCGCATGGTTTCTGGATGCAAACGACGCCGCCATTTCAAAATATGTCCGCAGCGAAGACCGTGATTTGGAATGGATTCGCGCAGGGCTGGCAGCAGGACTACTGTCAATGGCGACAATTGAATATCGTATGCGGGAAACATCAATGGAAACCGACGAGCGCATACGAGCAAAGCAATCAATAGAAAACGACCGGCTTTGGCTGGGGTTATCACAGCCCTCCGAGGCCACCCCTAAAGAAGGCTACGAACCGTAACCAAACAACCGAAATGAAAACATACATGCCCCGACTCGCCGCCACACTCTGCACATTCGCATTCACGTGCGCGACCGCCTATGCAACACCAGCCCCAACCTGCACCATCACATTCGACAAAGAGGCTCCCGTCGCTGCGCATAGCATCGAAATACCCGGCCAGCACATGGCGCTGGTCGCGGAGTCGATAAAGTGGCCAGACAAGGCCGCAGGGACACGCATCGAAATCGACTACAGCACACCCACAACCGCCGGACACTATCCCATCACTGTGTACCATCGCAGTCTCGCACGCATTGAGCAGATCGACAGCCCGGCCGCCTCGCTTCAGGTACCGGTCATCCAAACATCACGCCAACAATACTTGCTCCCACCGAACGGGGAAAGTTTGAACACTATCGGCCCGACTGGTGAGTCGGTCGCATTTGCTCAATGCCGCCAAACGGCAAACTGAACAGTCCGCGCACGCTGGCTGAGCAACCAGCCAGCACATGAATGCCGATTACACCAGCCGGTATCATGTGGTGAATGCGCAGGCTGATGCGCAGCGGATGGAAGCGAACTGGCGACGACAACGTACTAGGCCGTACCACGAGAGTGAGCGAAACGGCTACGATAAAAATCACCGCGTCCCTGAGCCGGAAATGCAGCACCGGCCACCACTTAAAATCTTGCTTCGTTCACCGCCACGCGGCCTGCAACATTTCCACCGCATCAGCAATGACGGCGATCTTCCAGTTCCGGCCTGACCGCAAAACAGTTCCATGGCGAGCTGGGTCAGGGACGCACCAGCCAGTGGCCGTTGAACGGCGTTTCAAATGCACAGAGACTGCACCGTGCTCCGGCCAGACCACATGCATCACATCGGCGTCAACGCAATGCGGCTCGTAGTGCCATCCATCAGGTAACTTCGGCAGGCCCGCATCCAAGGCGGGTTTAGCAGCGAGATTCAAAGACATATCCATCCCATCCAATACGCACGTGTGCTACCAGCCCCAATAAGAACAATGCCGAGGCCGCGACTAGCGACTTCGGCATTAAGGATTTTATTCGGACGGAGGCGGCGTATCCTTGATCCACGCCAGCGAGTAGCGCGTGATAGGGTAGCCGGTCTCGTCCTTACCGGACGCGGTGTCGAGCATAACCCAGCCCTTTGCCAAGAGCTGATTTGCGCGCTGCTCATCGCTTGCACCACGCACTTGCTTTACCTGTGTCATGTCAATAACTGCCATCTTTACTCCATTTATTGTCTGCCGACGTCCGGACGGCAAGCGGGCACCTCGCGGTGCGTTTTCTTGTCCGAAGCTCCTACTGGGACCCCGGAAATTAAGCCACGGCGTTGGTCATTGCAAACCATCGCTACCGGGCTTGCTTCTTCGAAGCTTCCCGGTTCGAATATTATCCAATACCCCGCCCTGCCTGTTCAGATGCAGTTGCTGCGTGACCACCGCCGGAACGAAACAGAACAGCATCATCCACGGCCGCCCGAAGATTGCGACAGACGCCTCAAGGGCCAGTGTCGATACCAGCCACAACCGCCAATCACGCAGCAGCAACTGGGTTCATACGAAAACCCCCGGGCACCATACCGCCACTCAACGGCTTCATGCGCCCTCCAACGCCACGGCAGCAATCCGGTCCACGATAGGCAGCGCCGAATGCACCTGAATCTCACGCAGCGCATCTTCAAGCTGCTTGATGCGCGCCGCCGCTACCGCCTTCTCGGCAATCAGGTTGTCGCGCTTCTCGCGCAGCTCAGCCATCAAAGTGACCGCCTCGTCGCTCAGCGCTTCGAAATTCGCGATGCGCTCAACCAGCCCATCGTGTGCATTGCACGCCAACTCGATCTGGCCGGCACGCTGCTGCCCGGTGAGACTTGGTCCGCAGTTCGCAACCTCATGATCGTTTTCGTCGAGCAGCACATAGGAGCCAGTAAATGAGCGCTGCACCGTGATCATGCCGAATGCTTTGTCCACATTTTTCGGCACGTCGTCAACGGAAATCGGTGAGTCTCCGAATTTTGGCAGAACACCAGAAATTGGCGTGCTGATAGTCACCTTCCCCGCTTCGACGCGAAGCATATTCGCACCCACTCGCACCCAGTCCGGGCGCGGCAGCGCCGCTTCGATAGCCTCGGCCGCCTGCTGCGATACCGCCATTTGAAAACCGACTTCTCGGCCCCGCTCCAACATCGCCACACGGTTCTGGCACCATTGCGCAAGCTCGATAATCGAGATTCGCACCGTGCGCTCCTCTTGCGAGAGAACCGTCACGTTTTCTACGGCTACGAGGTCTTTTAGTGTTCGCATAGATTTCCGGTGCCTAACGCTGACGTCAGGCTAATCCGCCTCATCAAAATACTTCTGAATAACTCCCGTTCGCTCCGACTCTGGCAGCTCACGAACCATCGTTTCCATGTGGAGGCGCTTTGCCTGCTCCTCCTCATCAATTCCGGCTCTTGGATTCCAATCGCCAAAGACAATCCACAGGATACCAGCGAAAATCAAAAAACTGCCGTCGTTACCAGACTGGCCCCATATCTCCAGCGCCGCCCCTGCGGTGAGCAATCCCGCCAACCCAATTCCCTTGCCTATGGATACCATGCCCAATTCCCCTTTCCTGTAAATCGTTTATACCGTTTCCGGCTCTCTTATTTGGAAGCCTGAGAACACCGCTTGGACATGTCGGCATCGAAAGCTGTATCGGCACGCACTTGCAGGATCAACTCTCGCAGCCAAAACTCGTCGTAGGCCAACCGCGCCGCGCCGCACAAGGCAAGCACGACAATGGCCGCCCTTGCCCAGCCCTGTGTTTTATCGTTATTGCCCACTTAACGCCACCTCTTCTGAGAACTCTGCCGGCTCCCCACCAGCACCAAACCGCACCCATATACCCAACACCAGCACACTGAAAACGCCGTAACTCACTGCGAACAAGGCGTGATGATCGATTACAATAAAATTGTAAATCCCAAAAAACCCCGCAAGAGCAAAGCAGGCCCAGCCGCTCACTAAAAGAAGCACGCTTGCTTCGAAAACGGCAGTTACGCACTTTTCAACGACATCATCCGATGCGCGGATCGTGCCAAGCGCGACCACGCCTACCGCTGCGCAATACAGGGCGTAGCCATAATTGGCGGTGTCAAAAGCCTGATAGCACAAGTACAACGCTATCAGGCCAGCCCCGAGGTGGGTGAACCATGCCATTGCTTTCTGCGCATAGAGTCCGATCTTGCTCATCCTATTCTCCCGGCTACCAAATCTTCAATTCCGGTTACGCGGCCAACGCCGCTTGATTTTTCAGGTGCTCGCGCACGTATGCCAGTGCTTGGGCCTTGGCAGTCACATTTTTACAGCACCCGAACCGGGACCTTCGGATCAAAGCCGATCCACAAACCGCGCTCGGGCACCACACCTTCCATCATGCGGCCCCACGTACCCTCGAACCAGTACGCACTTATCTCAGAATCGGACGGCAACCGGCCACAATACTCTCCGATCACCCGGCGCGCGTCTGCACGGCTGTATGCCGCCACATACGCATGCGGCGCACCGTTGAACTTGACAGTCGCCCACAACGCGTCGTCTTGCTTGCGACAGCAGAACGCGTTACCGTTCCAGAGTTTAAGTAACTTCGCCACGATAGTGCTCCCGGGCGATATCAGTACATACCCATTTGGCGGCGCTCAGCGGCGCACTCGCGCTCATACTGGCGCTCATCGCGCGCCTCGCGGCGCTTGAGCACCAGCAGGCGACGCTGAGCGAACGTCGTGCGACCGATATCGGGCACACGCACCATGCCGCAACCCGAACAGCCGGTACAGGCCACGTCATACGCCCCGGACATGTAGCGGTCCTGATCTTCGCCGTCCATTTCATGCCACTCGGTCGAAGTGAAACCGTTGCTGAAGGCTGGATTATCCATCTTGCCCTCACCCTTGCACTTGCTGCAAATTTCAAGCATCGACGGGATGACAACCGGTTCGCCCGCATCATCTTCGATGATCAGTTCTTTGCGCGTCATGGCCAGCTCCATATTTTCTCAAGCGGGCAGCACACAATGCACTGCCTATGCTTCACACTATAGTCCGTTTAACGCTACAGTGCAAGCGTTTTTATCTGGCACACCTTGAGCAACCAGATCGTGCACGGCCTGCCGCTTGAGCACACCCCACGACAAGACCGTGTAGACAGGCCCAACCTTATTGATCTGGACACCAAACTGCGCTTGCGCGATCTCAATGGCCCGCTGCACCTCGGAACGGGTGCACGTCAGCTCCTGTGCCACGTAGTGCAGCGTCGCGTGACTTTTCAGGCGCTCAAGCGCGAGCAGCACCACAAAGTAGCGCCGCGCGTCCGATTTCGGAAAATCCTTGTAGCTCAACATTGAGTGCCCTGCAAAGGTTATTCGTCAGCACGCAGGCCGGTGGTCATCGTGATGAAGCGAATCGCAACCTTGCGCAACACCGCCGACTCAGCCATCTCCAATGACGACATGGCATCGACGCCCGCCTCGGCCACCAGACGGGCCGCCAGCGCGTGCAAAGTCCCCTCGGCGAGGGTATGCTTGTTCTGCCATTCGATCACAGCCTGCGCGCACGCTGTCAGCTCTGCGCCGGACAGCGACTTGACGATACCGCGCACGGTCGCTGGGGTGAATAAATCCATTGTTCGATTCCTGATCAAGTCGCTAATTCGAAGCACACTCCGGCCGCCGTCACGACAGCAGCTTGCGCTGCCGCCGGCTTGCCCGTGCATTTCGCTTCCATTACATGTCCTGTACGTGCTTTTGAATATCGGCCAACCCAACCCAGCGCGTCAACACGCGCCCGGGCTTACCATCGATGAGCTCGACGCTGGCCGTCGGCCCGCACGGACCGTCAAACAGCTCACGGATCACTGCCGCACGCGGAGCCACCCACGGGGCGCTCCGGTATTTGATCAACACCTGCTCCCACGTGGAAAATCCACCAAGCCGCTCCAACAGAGCGGTGCCATTCGGATGATACCCAACAACGGCACCAGCTCGCCCGGCAAGTTCGTCGAGGTAGCGGCCCAACTGCGACCGCTGGAAACCGATGCCCCCGCTGCACTCATCGACAAGCGCATCAGGAGCTGCCAGTGCCACTGCTGCCTTCATCACCCTGCGGTACTGAAGGCCACCCGCGAGAAACACCCGCCGCACGCTGCGCGGCCACTGCACGCTCCCCATGAACTGCATCAACCCCGCCACCATCTCGTCGGCGCGCGCGCTGGTCATCTTCTGCTCGTATGGGGAAATAATGCGTTCCGGCTCCACAAACCCATGCAGGGCCGACAGGATAATCACGTTCGGCCGCGCATGCGATTTCACATGCGCCCGGAACGTCTCGTACATCACGCCCTGATAGAGATCAAACGCCGGTGAAGCAACGCTCAGCTTCGTCGCCGAACACGCCATGAGCACCAATGAATCCATGTGAATGTCCCCGATCCTAGTTCATCGGTTCGTTCAGGTATTCCGCGCTGTCCTTATACTGCTTGATCAACTCATCCACGGCGCGTAGTGCAGCCTCGGTGGCCGACTCGATCATCGTATCAACCTCCGCCCACGGCTCCGACAACTTCGCGATCTTCATACGAAGCGCGGTCAGCTTCTTTTCAGCGTCGCGCGACAACGCCGACGCCTTGATGCCATAGTAATCAGCCCGGGTCTCCTGACGCACTTTCGCAATTCTAGCCATTTTCCATCCCGTTTATTTGTCGCGCAAAGAGGCGCTTTCCGGGAATCATTATAGGTGCGATTTCACACCATGTCAAATTCACCTTTGCTGAAATTCGGCCACTGTTATATTGCACCGCGTCACGCTGAAACGCTCCGATCACGCCAGCGGCGTCTCCGGCTCCTTACGCCTCGCCCGGGGCAGCGCGGTGCCGGATGCATTTTCGATGTTGCGCTGGGACGCGCGCAACCGGTCATTGAGAACGTCGCACTGCCGGGCCAGCCGGCCGCGCTCCAGATTCGCTTTCTTCAGGCTCCGGTGCAGTGCCTCCACATCACCAACCCGGCTCAGCATGGTGGCCAGCAACAACCACTCCCGCTCCACAGCCCTCTCATGCCGCCATGCACCCTGCTCCCGGCGAGGCAACAGCACATGGCCAGCACGCACCGTCAGCTTACCCTTGGCGCTCACCTCGATCAGACCCCAGCGCTCGGGCAGCTCATCGATGCCGATCATGCCCTCAGGACACATGTAGTAGCGATAAACGCCCATGCCTCCGCCCGGCTGGCGGTGCGGCTTCAGAACATCGGACTTAAAATCGGCGCGCGACACTTTCACCTCCAAGACCACTGACGATTCGTCCTCGGTCACCGTGCGCGCACCGAATGCATCAGGTATCTCGCCATTCCACCCACCGCGCGCCTCCGAAAACGCGACGTTGCAGGCCGGGCCGCCCCGACCGGGTGCGCGCCGGAGCCAATTCACAGCCAGATCACACACCTCCTGATGCGTCCACACCATGGCTGACCTCCGGCGCTACGCTGCCGACAAGGCGTCGGCAGCGGCTTCCGGCGGCGCTATACGCGCACGCAGCCCGCCCCCCATCAACATCAACACCACGACCCCAACAACGGCCAGCCCGCAATTGAGCTTGAACAGCGCACCGAACACGGCACCGACCTCGTGATCGGCCAACAGCAGGCTCACGAAACCCTTGACCAGCGCCTGAGACTGCTGCGCAGGAACGCCCTGCAACTGATGCAGAAGACCGACCTGCTGCGTCATCACTGCACTCGATGCAGCGAGATACTTGATCTGATACAACAGCACCACACCCGGCAACAACGACTGAACCCCGATCACCATTTTCAGCCAGCGCGGCAATGCTGCGAGCGAACGACTGGCCAATTTAATTTGCGACACCATCTTGACACCTCCTGCTTAGTTAAAAAAATCCCACTCCCGCAGCCCCGTCACTCGACACACTCTGGATCGTAGCCCGGCACGCCGCCCGATATCACAGTCCGAGTGCCATCCTGCGTGTAGCGCACACGCACGTTGCCAAGATCGAGCACGATGTGGGCCGCGATCTCGCCGAGCATCATGTCCGGGACGTCGATCTTCAGCGGCAGGAGCATGAACCGAATCTCCTCGGCAAGCGGCGCTGCGACCGTGATCTCGGTCGGACGCACGTCTATCTCCTTCCACACATCGAGCACCGGCTCGATATCCTCACGCCATTCGCCCTCATCGTCCAACAGGGCGACCTTGACGAACACCTGCGACTCCATCGGAGCCCAACCCGCCATGATCTCCACCGGCGCGTCGCGATAGGTCGCGCGCATATACACCTGCGTCATTATGCTGCCTCCAAAGCTGTTTACCAAAGAGAGTCGCAAACGACTCTTACGAAAAATGACCGAGACTGTCGTCCGTCGCGATGACCGTGGCCGCGCCAACGATTCCCGCACCGACGTCATCGGCATATACCGAACCAGAATAAGTATGGCCGTCGTTCACAGCGCCGACATTGGGTTCAATCGTTGCCGCGCATTGGTCCGCTGATCCATGAATATGTTGCACCTCATCGGCCCGCTGGTGCTCGATGACGGCACTATAAAGCAGCGTGCGCCAGCTGGTCGGAATATCGGTGACCAAGTAAAACCAGATGTCGGTGTCGTCATTGGCCGACGAAGACGCCGAGCTGACATAGCCGGAACGCGCGACCGGGCGACTCGGCACGGATGACTGGGCACGGCGCACGATCTGCTCCACACCGGCGCTTACTGCCGGAGGCAACGGTATCCGCTGCTGCACGGCCTTCTGCAACAACTTCACCAGTTCCTGCGTCTGCGCAACCTTGGTCGCAATGGTGGCCAGCTCCTTGTTCAGCCTGATCGCAGCAACATCGAATTCGGCCAGCCTGCCGTATTGCTGCTTGTCCAAACAGCTTGCCAACTTCGTGCGCAGCAGCGTCAGGGTGCGCCGGTAGTCCGCGCCTTCGAACAAGCCGAGAAACTTACGGTTGCGCGCGAACGCCTCTTGCACTGCCGGCGTCACGAACCCCGGCAGCTCCCGCTGAAGCACCGACATAACACGGTCGCTGATCGCCGGCAACAATTCAACTTCCACGGCTCGCGCCAAGTAGGCATGGCGCTCGTGCACGATGTCAGCCAACGACTGGCTAACACGCTCTTCACGTCTCGCCATTGCAGCGAGCGCACTCGACAACGCCGAAATGGCATCGTCAATATTGGGTGAATATGTCATCGACAAAACTCCTATTCAGATGGCCAGCGCTTCGTCTTCACGACGGCTGGCAAAATAAGATACAAAATATTCCTGCAACGCCGGTTTGTTCATACCTGCCGCCCACTCCAACGGAGCGCCCGGTGCCACGTGGAGATCGGTCCAAGGATCGAAGCCAAGATCAGTGATCTCATGCATCCGCAAAAAATAGCGGCGATTGACTGCATCGCCATGCCACAGGTGCTGTATCCGGCCGGGCACTACTCCCAAGCTTCCTTGCACCAACTTGTAAAACCGCTGGCCCCAGTGCTTCAGATGACTGATTTGCCGATGGTCGTGCTTGAGCGCGTTCTGGATGCAAAAATTGTAGTCGCCATAAATCGCGTGGCTCATGAAATGGTCCGCGCTTCCCGACACCGCCGATTCATACAGGCCGACCTCCGCGAAGATTTCCCGGCGCATAGCCCAGCCATAACCCGTGTGCCCATGGGCGTCGTAACGACCGGCCATGAGCGAGGCACTGTCCGAGTTCATCACCGACGCAAACGAGCGCGCCACATCTGGCTGCTCGCCTGCCATGTTCCCCACATCGAGTCGCAAGCAGGTTTCGAACACCTGCGCAACTTGTTTGCGACGCAGCACCGAGACAAGGTCGCCTGCCCAGTTCACATTATCGAACAGGATGTCGCAATCGAGCCAAGCCACGTACTTGCATGTGCGCGGCAACCACGATGCGGCCAGATTAAGCAGCCGCTCTTTTTGCCAAAGCAGCGTCTGAGATCGCACTTGAATAACATCAAGCGACTCGGGCAGCTCAAACGCCTCGTCGCCGAACGCGCATTCGACCGTGATACACGGTATGCCTGCGCGTCTGATGCCCTCCATGAACAAATCATAATTCTTGCGCCGGGTGACATATCGGCATGGATTGAAATATGTTGTGATGACGACCAACTCGCTCATGCATTAATCCCTCAAGCTCGGTAAGTAAAGTGTTGGTGGCTGGCACGCGAAGTCCGTTCAGCGGTTCCGCATCTTTCCCGGCCTTTCGTTCGAACATACTCGGCGATCCATCATGCGGATTACGGTACCACCAACAGGCAGTTCGCTGACCGGGCAGCGGGATAGGCATCAAGCTCTGCCCCACATGCACATCGCAGCAAACTGCCTGTTGGCCCTGACAATCACCCGGTCAGGATCGGAGCACATCACCAGCTCACGCGGCCAAGGCCGCCTGCGGTACCTTGCCAAGGTGCGCCATCAAGGGCACCCAGATCGCGTCCCAGAAGCCAACGCATTGCGGGTCATACACGAGTTTCGCATCGACCGCGCTACAATCGTTGTCGTACAGTGCGGCCAGCAACGAGCTGTGGTACATGTTCGACTTAAACTCGTTGACGGTGCTCGCTTCGCACACCGACACGACATCATCGGACTGCTCGCGCGCCTCTTCCGCGCTCAAACCCTTGCTGCGGCGCGCCGCCAGCACCTGCGACTTCAACTCGCGCTCCTGTCCCGAGCGGTCATAGACCTCGTAGTCGCGCCCACGGAATTTCATCATTGCGTAGTCGAACGAGATGCGCCGCAGAAAAGCGACCGGATCAGCACCGGTACGGCTCCAGTGGTAACCGAAGCTGCCGAATGAGCTTTCGGCCAGCACCGACACCGAGCCGTCGCCGATCTCCAGCGCGACTGTACCGAAGTCCCCCCCCACCGGCATGAACCGTGTAGCTGGTGATCTGTTTTTCAGAAATGGTTGTCATTGCTACTCATCTCAACGTCAATCAGGCTGTTTGCAAAACGGGCTGTTCGGCCCTGCACGCTTGGCCAGCGCCGCGACCTCACCCGCGAACTCCGGGTCCGTGAGCATCGCCTTGCCCGCGTAAGCAAACAGCGCCGCGTCGGCGTTCACGTCCTTGAGCTTGATCGGCCAGAATTCGTCCGACTCACCGGCATAGCCAAATTCGACGCACTCAGGCTGTGCAAGGATCGCGGCGGCCAGCTCCTGCGCCGTGCGCGGCTAACCAACGATCTTGCGCAGGTTGATCAAAACGTACTTGCCCTTGCCATCAGGGTTGATGTTGCGGTCAAGTTTCATGTCCAGTCCTTTCGTTGATTTTTCAGCCGCTATGCATGCGCACCGGCAAAGGAACAACAGGCCGCATCGACGCCGCAGGCGTCGGTGCGGAACTTACGCTTTATGCTTGAGCACAGTGTACTCACCCGATGCGTCGGTGCCCTCGGCGACCACGCCGCCTTCCTGCATCGCCGCGAACAACTTCATGGCGCGGTTATGCCCCACCCGCATCTGGCGCTGGACCAAGCCCACGCTCGCCACCTTCTGCGCCGTGACAAATTTGACTGTCTGCTGATACAGCGGATCGTCTGCGCCATCGCCGACAAACGGCGCGACGCCAGCGGCATCCGCATCCGGCGCGGCGGCATCAACGCCACCGCCCAGATCGAGGCCCTTTTGCGATGCCTTCGCTTTCGCCTCTGCCTCGCGCAGCTCCTTGGCCGACTTCGCCTCGGCCACCGCACCGTTGGCCTTGAGCAGTTCCACGAACGACGCGGCGTCGATCTCGATCTTCTGGCCATGCAGCTCGGCCTTGATCTGCTCCGGCTCCATCTTCTCGAACTTGGCCAACATGCGCCGCGTCTTCGAATCCAGATGTTCGACAACCGTCTGCATCGAGCCGATTACGTGGTGCACGATCTTCGGTGCTGGTGCCCACTCCTTCAACGTGCCACGGGTCACACGTTCCTTGCCCAGCTCGGCCAGCTCTGCCGACTTGCCCAACAGGACGTCACCGGCCTTTTCCTTGTGCGCACGGATCACCTCGATAGCGGCCTGCGCATCGACTTTGCCAGAGCGCACCAACTCATGCACCACGCTGTCAGCTTTCGCCAGCAGCAGCATCTGCTCGACGTGCTGCGGCGTGCGCTTGTGTTTCTTCGCGATGTCAGCGTTCGTGTCGCCCAGATTGTGCAGACGCAGGTAGCCGATGGCAATTTTCAACGGCTTGAGCGCCAAGCCCTCGGCAGAGCGCAACATCACCGAAACACGTTGCGCCTCGGTACCCGTGAAATGCACACATTCGAGTGGAAGAACATTCACACCTCGCGAGATGGCCAGCAGAGCGCCACGGCGACGCAAGTGACCTTCGATTGGCGACGGAACGCCGGTTTCTGGGTTCGTCCAAACCAGCAGCGGCGGCACGTAGATTTTGTTCTCGTACGAATAAGCGAAGCCTTCAATCTGCTCAATCACCTCGGGGTCGTCATAGTCGCGCAAGTTGAAATCATCAACCTCCTCCATCGCGGTCGCTTCAACGCGGTAGCCGGTGAACTTGCTGACAGCTTTGTCCGTGGTGTCTTCAGCGCGCGATTTCAAGGAAATTTTCTGTGCAGCCATGTTCGTTTCTCCTAAAGGTAAAACTGAGTTAAGTGCGATTCGATATGGATCATAGTACATAGTAAAAATACTAAAGTCAACACTATAGTACATACTTTTCTAATTTATTTTACGTAGAAAAATTCAAATTCCCCCGCCAATGTCTAGTGCGCCATCGCATTCATGCCATAGAACCCGCTCCATGGTAGCCAAGAACATAAATAAGCAGTATGATCCACATTATTACGTACTCACACGCATAAGGCATGCGTGTCGCGACAACCTTGAGATCAGGAATGATGCCGTGACAAATTACTACAAACTACGCCCGGACAACCCGCGCCCCAATCCCATCTATGCATTGGGGCCGAGCCCATGGTAGACCACACCCAAGACCGAATGGCACCGGACGAATTCAGGCGCGAAGTCAAGCGGCGCGGCTGGACAATCCGCGCACTGGCCGAGCGCTGGGATGTGACCGAAGGCTATGTCAGCCGATTGGCCAGCACCGCCGAGCGCCCAATGCACTGGGATGACGCTGTACGCGGACTGCCGACGTTGATAATTCAAAAACAGCAAAAGCCCCCCAAGAACAAATGATGCACCCCAAAGTCGGGATGCACTGAGCATATAGCGGCCCTCTCTTTCGCGCACCACGCGAAGCAGGCCGGGAGAAATAATAATGATGGAAACAACCACACCAAGCGCGCTGCCAAGCCGCTTTAAACGCAAGACCAAACAGCTCATTCTGCCTTTTGGCACGCACGCGCGCTTCACCAATCGGCATTTCACCTTCGACAGCCGTACGGCGGTCAACCCTCACATGCTGCTGGCCGGGCCCAGCGGCAGCGGCAAATCGCACCAGCTCAACCGGATCATATTGACGCTCGCCGAGCAGGGAGCGCAAGTGTACGCTGTCGATATCCACGGCGATCTCGGCGACTTCTCGGATATCGCACCGTTCCGTGACGCCGATAAACCGATCCCTGACGATCTCGTCCACACCATCGATTTCGGCGACCAGACACAGCACGGCCTGCCGCCGTTGGACCTCCTGCCCGGCATCGGTCCACGCAAGCGCGCCAATTCCTTCATAAGCCTGCTTGACCGCCAGAGCTTCCTCGGCCCCAAGCAAAAGACCGCGATGCATCGCCTGCTGATGGACCTGTACAAGCATCATGGCTTCCACCAAGAAGATCCGAAGACTTGGACGCTCGACAACGATCCGCGCAGCAAGCAAGCCGCCAATGTCACGCCACGGCCGGGCATGGTCGCCATCCCCGGCCTGAACTGGTTCGAAAAAAATGCCGCTGAAAAGGCTGCATTGAAGGAGACCTACGCCCTGAGCTTTAACGGCACCGGCACGATCAAATTTTGGGAGGTCCCCGAGGCGCATCCGATGGCGGCCGACGCCGCCGCGCGCTGGGGCGTCGCCGACGGCAAACGCTACCCCACGTTGGCCGACGTGCGCCGCCATCTTTGGGACCGCTTCGTGATGATGAAGACCGGCCAGACCGAGCAAGCCATCCGGGCTCTCGACAAAGTGATCACGCTCGCCTCCAAGCGTGCGCGCCTGCGCACCCGCAAGATGACCGACGCCTTGGCCGAGGAGATGGAGAAGATCGATTCACAACTGTCGAAAGCGCAGGCAGACTCACTGGCCGCGTTCGAGGAAGGCATGGAGAAGATCGACAGCGGCCAAGAGCTGGAAGAGCTGCTGCTCTGGGATAGCGCCGACGCGATCAAGGGCCTGTTCGACCGCATCGAAGCGTTGGAGCGCAGCGGCATCTTCCAAGGCAACCCACCGCCGTTCTCACCCGACATCCCTGTCTGGCGCTATAACATCAAAACGCTGTCGGACGAAGAGCAGGTGCTGTTCGTCGATGTGCTTCTGGAGCACATCTTCGCACAAGCGAAGTCGCGCGGCGAGGCCGACGGACCAGACACTTTTATCCTGATCGATGAGGCCCATAAATTCGTCACCGACGACGGCGAGCACATCATCAACCGGATCGTCAAGGAAGCCCGTAAATTCGGCTTGGGAATCATCTTGGCGTCGCAGGCGTTCGTGCACTATTCCGACGACTTGATGATGTCAAGCGGCTTGAAAGTCGTTCTTGGCTGTCCGGAAATGTATCGCGAACCAATGCGCCGCAAGCTGGGCTTGGACATGATCGATCTCGGTGGCAAGAAGGTTAATCCGCTGGCACTGATCCGACAGAAGAGTACCGCTATGATCAGCATCTCGACGGCCGGGGAGAACGCACCCATGGCCGACATTCGCATCGTCGCGGCATGACGACCGAGCAATAACTGTGGCCGTGCTCTGGTGCTACTGGACTCCCTGCGCCTTCAAGCGCCGAGACCTCGCCAGCGTGGCGATGCCTCACAACGAACGCGGCGAACCTGTGGCGGCCTACTGGCTGGCATGGCCGCCATACATCGAAGCCGGTATCGAAGACCGTGTGCTGCGGCGACGCTTTAAAACCGCCAATGCCGCCATCGACTTCGCCGACAAAAGCTGGCCACCGCTTGAGAACTCACACACCTAATTGGAAACCCCATGATCAAAGAAGAACTGATCGAGATCATCGCCGCTAAAAACGGCATCCCGAAAACCAAATCCGCTGACATCCTGCGCACGATACTGGAGACCATCCAGCAGCGCGTCGTTGATGGCGAAAAAGTCTCGCTGGTCGGCTTCGGCGTCTTTGAAGCCGTCGATGCCAAAGCGCGCATCGGCAACAACCTGAAGACCCGGCAACCAGTTCACATTGCAGCGACGCGGCGGCCTCGTTTCACCGCCGGCCGTACGTTCAAAAACGCCGTGCGCGGCGACACCACGGAGAGCGAAGAGTGAACAAGAAAACCCCTTCCGTGATGCATCCCTTCATCACCAGCCTGCTCGACACCTACCGCAACGCCTCGCGCGAAGACCTCAAGGCGACAGCCGAAGAGGTGTGCAACCTGCTCTCGCTGTTCGCCGCCATGTGGGCCAGCGCTGGCCAGCGCGCGGTGGCCGAGAGTGCCGAGATCACGACAGCGCTCCAACCCATTGGCGAGCCGCCAGTACGCACCCCGATGGCCGCCGCCACCGCCATGTACAGCGACATGCAGAATCACCCGGGGCTGCGCAACAACAAACATCTGGCGGCATGCGCTCACGCGGTACTGCGCGTGATCGAGCTGCTGCTGTCCCGGCACGATGAAGGCGACCTGAGCGCTATCGTCGCAGGTTTTGTTCCGACGCTCGCCCCAGCGTTGCTGGTCGAACGTCGGCCGATGAACCCCGCTTGAGGAGCTGCCATGCACGCCACAACGCCCTTATCCGCGCAAGCAGCACTGACCCTGTCCCAGATCGCGCCAAAGCGCTCTGCGGCGTTCTCGCCCAATCTCTACCGGTGGATGAAACACAAGGCCCACTGGTACACCAACGGCGGCGTGCTGCACACGGTGTACCGGGTGCAACCGGGCACGCGCACCGCAAAGGATTGCGGCGAAGATGCCCTCTTCCTCGGCTACATGGATGGGCGAAACTTCATCGGCGTGAGGCTCATGGCCGCCCTGTGTCAGGGAACGAAAGCAGGCAGCGCCTGCTACCTCGGCATGGGGCAAGACCTGTGTGTCGTGGAGAACTTCTGGAAGCAGTATCTGGCGGTCGGCCGGTGCGCCATCGACCCGGGCCACCGCGAATACTTCATGGCGGATCGATACGCCGTGGTGGATGGGCAGAAAACCTGCCGCTGGTGCGGCAAAAGCACGCACCAAGCGATGGAGGGACTATGAATCTACGTTGCCGAATCGGACTGCATTCACTGGGTTTCGTCGCCCCGTTCGAGCGCAAATGCGAGCGTTGCGGTGCTGAGTTCTGCGCCGATTATTTCGACTGGCGCGCCAAGGGCTACGCTGTATGGCGGCGCGTCAATCCAAAGCCCACGCCAGCGACTGGTACTTGAAGGAAAACACGCGATGTCGAAAACCCGAATTTACGAGGCAGAATATTTTGCCTACCACTATGGCTATGCTGCTGCACGCGGCGATACTGAAGCTGAGGCGCAGTTCAAGCAGAAATACGCAGGCAATGCTGAAGCCGAAGCCGAGTTCCAGCGAGGCTTTAATTCTTATGCCGCCGAATGGGAAGCGGTGGAACGCGAATTCCCGGAGTATACCGACGCCCAGCTCATGGCCGTGGTGCAGCAGGAATACGCAGCGCCATGATCAAGGCTAAATGGCCGCCAAAATAATCACCCAAAACAACAATATCAACATGCCTTCAACTCAAACCCTTTTCGATACACGCCCTCTTCGATTTGCCATACAAATAGAAATCGACGGCAAGTGGCAATATTTGAAGTCATCTGTTTGTTCTGATTCGGCCAACATTCTGGCTACTATCGCGCCAGACGCTGTTACGCATGAGGCACATGAAGGCCACCAGTGGTCCCGGCGTGGCGGGCAGACAGCACACGCTTCAGTGATAAGATCACTCCTGATTTGCGGGTACAGGGTGCGGAGTGTCGCACTGCGGGGATATGCTAACCAGCTCGAAGTCGATGAAACACAAAGCCGAGAATATATTCTCGCGCCGTCGCTCGTAAAATCAATTAATTATCTACCTCGCGTAGTGCCGAAATAACAGATTCACGAATATAGGTAGCGGGCCTCCAAAACGCCCGCTACCGGCTCTACAGGCGACCCCACCTACCACCCAACCACCAATCCGTATGGGTTACACCGCCAATGGCCGCGTGATGTACCCGGTCAGCATGGCCAGCGCGAGGCACCCAATATTGACCACACGGTGCGACTGGATGGATGCATCCCGCATCGCCCCAAGCTCCATTGGCAGGCGCGCAGTATCGCGGCAGGTGACGCAGTAATACACGCTGACGATGGCTGCATAAAAGAGGAATTTCGCCGGTGGCTCACGCAGGAAAATGGCCAACGCGGGGATCAGGAACAACATCGACGTGAACGGGCTTGAGCGCGTTCCGCCCGTCCAGATGATCAGGAAGATGGTCGCGACGATGTCGAACAAGAAGACCAACATGAAAGCGTTCGACCGGGCGATGGTCGGCAGGCTGATGTCACCCAGCAGCGGCGACCAGACGGGATAGTAGTCGGACGACAGCGCCACCGACACGATAGTCAGGATCGCGAGCACCAGCGTCAAACCATACGCGCGCTGCTTGCGCCCGCGATGCTGGTCGATCACCGTCTGGGCGTCGCGCTCTAAGGCGATCCCCAACGCGATGATCGTCAACAAGCACACCTGCACCACTATCGTGGCACCCGCCACATTCACCGGCTTCAAATCCATCAATCCCCCTGAGTTTATTTATGCCAACATTCTACGCCTTTGGCGAACGTCGGCGAACTACCTCCGGGTGATAGCGGATTTCCGCTCAAGGCGTGTTAGGATCACCAGCAGCAAGCTGCTGGGCGTCGTGCACAATCTCAGACATCAAGTGCCGTGCACCTTCACCGGGTTCAAGCAATGCAAAGCCGGTGCCTGCACTCGGTACATGTAGACTCTTCCCAAGACAGTACGGGCAAGGCGTCACCAGTCTGGTCCAACTGCTGCTTGACGAGGATAGCCGCTGTCTGCGCCGCCGAACTCGTAACGGATAAATCACCAAGCAGCTTGAATGGAAGCGACTGCAATACCATTGGCGCTAGATGCGAACGCGGGTAGCAGTGCATTACCAGTTCGATACGTGCGCAAGTCAATATAATGCACAACGGCCGGCTGGCCACGGTGCCGAGCTATCTGCGTCACCTTGCGATCTCCCTTCCAGCGCCTGCTGCTGTAGGATATCCCCACCGTAATCTCAAAAGTTTTCATCATCGTGTCGGAGCCCGCTTAGCTCAACTGCTGTGCCGGGTCCACGGCGACCAAAGCTCCGATGGCTGAAGCCGGGTCAAGAATCCGACACCACGTCGCATCCGTCGTCGCTTCTGGCAAGTGGCCGTCGCAGTACAGGTCCCACAACGTGCGCCAGCCCTGTTCATGCTCTGGTGCTGCGGTGACGATTTCGGTCAATTTTGGCACGCCTTTATTGCCCATGGATTATTGATCGCTCATTGCTGCTTCAACTTTCGAGACCAAGGTGGCCAGCCCATCGGCGGCGGGTTGCAGTTGTTGAAGCACTTCGAGCGCCTTCTCCCCACGTCCATTCTCAAGGTAGAGGATCACATCCTCAGGCACGCCTACTGCCTGCGCTTCACAGACCAAGGCAGACAGCGCTTTGTCCCGCGCAGTCGTGCCTTTTCCCCACATCCTATCCCTCAAAATTCCCATTGCTTCCTCCTTGCCGGCCGATACAATACCAACCCTCTCAGCGCCTAAGCCCGGTCGAGCCGGGCGCTTGGTGCTGCTGGGGATTTCACTTGTTATCTGATGGGAAGCGGATCGAGCTGCAAAATGGTTTTCTCTACAGTCATGCGAGACCCGATCACCAACACCATTGACGTCTCACCGTTTGGCTGAAAAATATGGATTGCTTGCGCGCACTCCATGCCGGCTTCGTTCATCAGCCGGTGGATTGCTTCAGCCATGATCGTCTGCGCTTTCTCAACGTCCAACATAGCATTTTCCGCTACAACAGATTGAACACGCGGCAGCGATAGGCGCGCACTCAGCGTGTCACACACTTCATGCTGGAACATCACCGGCAACGCATTCAGGCGAAAGCCGCGCCACGTAATCGCACCTTGCCGACGCTCACCGAATAAACTGACCACCACGTGGCGCAACAGATCGGCAGGCATGCCTTCGACCTCTCCGGCCACGACACTGCCTTCGCCACGCACCTTGGCCAAACCACTTGCCCCCTTGAATACGACATCACTGATCCCCAGCGCCTTACGGCGCAACAAATCACTCTCGAACACATCGAGCAACGCCGCCGTGTAAGCCGGCAAAACCGACTGTCCACTTTGAATAGTGGATATATCCATCGTTGCATCACTCCATTCTACTGAATACATAATCGACCGCCGCGTACCAAGCATCCGCAGCAAGCTTCCCACTGCCTAGTCGTTCGCCTAACCCATCCCGCTCAGTCCAGACTGACCAAGTATCGGCTCCACGTGCATACCGCCGACGAATTGCAGCGCTAGGATACACACTACGAACCCGATCTATCGCCGTCCGAACATAAACAACAGATACCCAGCCAGCACTCACACCGAAACGCACAGCGATATCATTTAATGCCACACCACTCTGTCTCAGTTCGAATAAAACATCAGCCTTCAGCGTTTTTATCTCAGGCGTCCCTTTATCAACAATAGGGGTAGGAATATAATCAGGATCACGCGCCTTACGCACACGTTCTTCGAGTGTGCCAACATACATATTCGGCACCAAAAGACCATCGCCCTCTACCGCCAATAAAAACTCTGCTATATCAGCCTCAGTCAGCACCTCGCCATACGCCTGCGCAAAATGATCCTTAATATTCTCCGTGGTCACACGAATCCGCTTATGCTGGGCAACAAGAGAGATAAGCATCAAACGAAGCTGTCGATTCATACTTATAGATTTCGGCACAGACTGAATTCCCCTTTCACTTCAACACGACTTCCTGTCATCCATTGGCGTGGAATTTCCGTTACGCCAATATCTTCGAGTCGTGCCCCCTCCTTTTGAAGAACCTCAACCTTATTGCCAAGACTAGCTAGAACACACACGAGCTTCACGGCAACTACGATTTCTCGCCATTGACCAATGATCTCGCCATCACGATCAGCAATCATGTTCCTCTCCATCCATCATCAGTTGACTGAGGCGCCGCCCAAGCCAGATTTCACAATGTCGCTAACTTCGCGTACTACCAATTCCCCCATCTGGTCATGGGTTATTGCCGGGTCATTTTCCTGCCGAGCCGGGCAGGCATTTAATTGCGTATTTCACCGCCTGCTTCGCGTCCCGCAAGGTGGTGAATCCTTTTACTGCGACTTCGCCGATCCGAAGTTTTTCTGCGGCCGAGGCATCAAGCGACTTTTCCCAAACCCAGCCCGGCACGTTCACGATGAAGCCACGCTTAAAAGGCTGTGCGCGGATCGTGGCCACCACTTTACCGGCGAGGGTTGCGGTGTGCGTACGCAGTCCCGATTCACCGGGATCGAGCCACGCAAGCTCACCGACCAATACTTGCCCAAGTTCCCTCCATCGGCCTTCGAATTCGGTCTGCTGCATGCGGCCTATTCCTCGAAGCCATTCTCGCGTAGATACGCAAGCACATCATGAGATTGTGAGGCAGCTCGGTCGCAAATTGTCTGCACATCTGCCTGCGGTTCGCTCAGCAATGCCAAATTGATCGCATGCTCCAGCAATTCCAAAGGGGTACGGGGAAAGTAGCTCACTTCTCCAACCTCGCTGACTGTTTGAATCGCAACCTTAAACGTCGTGAAGGGATTTCTTGTGTCCATTATTTTCCGGTTCAGAATTGCGGGAGGACCGCAGGTTTTTCCTCTAAGCGGCACTGGCCGCTTCTTCCTCACGCAGCGCTGCGAGTTCAGCGCGCGCTTTATCAAAATGCTCGGGGCCATTTCCACGGCCATCAGTGCCATACAACGCGATCCGCAGCACATCGATGGTCATGGTGATGGTATCCGTGTTCCAACCTTGATTCACAAGCGTGTCGCCCATGGCGCACAGTTCGTCTTCCGCGTCCTTGAGAGCCGCGTGCAAGACTTCAATATTGGTGGATGCAGCCATTATTTTCCCTGTCACGCGGCGTCGGCCGCAGTTTCATGTTTAGCGACAATCGCTGCCGCTTCTTTTTCAGGCCATACTTGGCAAAGAACGCCGAGCCAGATACGATTTTTCTTCGATTGT
>Ga0105856_1000016_pt1 | contig 104699 bp, 80 predicted proteins | sample OrgsoiDNA_201060_FD_89681 | JGI IMG/M metagenome (GOLD analysis project Ga0105856, IMG submission 89681) | Permafrost soil microbial communities from the Arctic, to analyse light accelerated degradation of dissolved organic matter (DOM) -... | ecosystem: Environmental > Terrestrial > Soil >...
GATTTACGGATCCCAAACAGGACAATAGGATGGTCATCAGCAATAATTACGTTCATATTATTCATGTGATTAGCTACCTTGCTGCAGCAGTCTGGAGACAAAAGAATCAATGTGATTAATGTTTTCAGTGATCATCAAAACGTCGCCAGCGGCGATATGTTGTTCTAACGTTTCACACAATTGCTTGCCAGGAGTCAGGTTCAGCATAGCAAACACTCCCTTAAGACGATGGGCAGTCTGCGAGAGTGATGTAAAATCACGACGTTGGTTTTCATTATACAGTTTCTCAAGATCTTCCGGTACTGTCTCAACAAACAGCTGATAATAATCACTTGATTTGAGCTGTTTTTCATAAAAATCGAGAGAGTCTTCCCCGGGTTCTTCGGTGATAACACTGTCATCGGACTCAGCAAATTGCTGTTCGATTAACAGCAGGGTTGCATCAATCAGCGCACTGCTGACGTTGTAGTTGACGCGAATATAATGTTTCTCAAGCTGTTGGAAACCGGCTTCATCACTGGTTAGCAATAGCGTGTACCGATCGCTGTTCTGTGGGTTATCCGTCAGTAACACGTCGTACTCACGGGTTACCTGACGCTCGTCAGCCACAATGCATACTGCACCATAAGCGTTCATTGTTCTGGTCACAATACCACGCACTTCTTCGGAGGTGATGTCCAGCAGCAACGTGACATCATCAAGCAGCTTTTCATGCGCTGTCTGCGGCTCACTCTCTTCCAGTGTCTGCCTGATGCGCACAGTATAGCGGGTACCAATATCCAGCTTACTGCGGATCTCCAACTGACCTCCAAGCTTCTTACATAGCTGATTACACAGGAAGAAGGTCAATCCTGAACCATGATTAAAACGATCGAGCATGGTCTGGCTCAGGAAAGGATAATTCAGATTACTTAATTCTTCCTTGGAAATGCCACTACCAGTATCAGTAATATGGAAAATCAGCTGGCCCGGTTGTTCCGCGTCATGCTCGGTGCTCAGAGTCACCTTGCCTATGGACGTGGTGACGATGGCGTAATCAATCAGCAGCGACAAGATTTTTTTTAGTGCTTGCCCATCGCCGATAAAACTGACGTCTGGTTCAGGATGGAAATGGTTGAGAATCGATAACCCCTTCTGATTGACCTTCGGCAACGCCTCCAACAGCAGTTCATCAACCAGGGCGGACAACACGTAAGACTGTTGGGTGGGTTGCCAGTCCTGTGTTTCAAGGCGCGTGAGCAGGGTAATGTTATCTACCAGGGTCAACGCATTGCGTGACTCATTAAGCAGACGCCCTTGCAGTATTTGCTGCTCCTGTATATCGGTACTTTCTGTCAGGGCCTGCACCAGCCCATTCAATTCATTGAGCGGCTGATTAAGCTCAATGCCCAGATTGTGCAGCATCAGTTTACGGGCCTGCAGATTTTTATCGAACTCGCGGCGTGCCTGTTGCAGCGTCTTATTGACCATCACCTCTTTGTCCTGATCGTGCAGCAGGAACAGGTAAGTCTCTGGCGAAATCTGGCTGCGCAACATGCGGATTTCATACACTTCGTTATTCACGGTTGCCTGGATCACGCCGTGGTGTTGTTCAGCCATATTGGCAATTTTATTCAGACTGAGGTGGGGCAACAGTTGGTCCGCAATCTTGTTACTGACCACGACACTGTGATTACTAAAGTTATAGACCAGCAGACCAATTGGCAGACTGGAGATGATTTCCTGATTCAGCGCCTGCTGGGTGTGCAGTTGCGCGGCCATATTTTCGCTCGGGCGGATGTACTGATGACGGATGAAATAGATGCCGGCCATCGCCAGTCCCAACAACAAGATATTGATCAGTACCAGCCAGAAGTTATTGCGGGTGAGATCAACCGCCAGGCTCAGCACCGGGACATGGTAGGTCAGCGTCAGGGGGGAGTTACTCAGCGGCGCGGTGAAATTCACCGACCATCCCTGAAGCGCAATCGTGCTGCTGATATCAGTACTCTGCTCAGGGTCACCTTCGTTAACCGTATCGTTCACGTTATTGAGCTGGAAATTATCCCGCGCCATGGAGAGGGGGATCAGATCACTCATCGGCAGATCAAAGGCGATCACCGTTGCCAGATGGCCCGGGTTATTAAAGGTGGTGCGCAGCGAGAAGAAATAGTCGTTAGAGAGGCGTGATTTGCGCAGATTTGAGTAGCTTTCACGCTCATCCAGGGTATTGGCCTGTTGCAGCATCTCGGCACGGCGTGCCTGCAGGGTGCTGGTAAAATAACTCTCTTTCAGCCTTGAGTCCTGTTGCTGCAGGGGTTGGGTGGTGATCAGGATCATACTGTTGTCCTGACCATTCAGGTAATACATAGAGTAGGGCAGATTTTTCACCCCCCACTGATCGTCAAGAAACGAAGAGATTTTCAGAGCCAGGTCGAGCGTTGAGCTGTCGTGCGTGCCAAAAATCAGTGCATCAGTTTTCTTGTGCGGCTTGGTGATGTAATACATATCCTGACGCAGACGCACTTCCTGCGAAGTGGTAACGTCCGGGGTCAGCGGCTGACCGGTAAAATTGTCATATATCTGGTAGGTGATATATCGATAATTATCGATGCGTTTTTGCAGACGTTCGGCCGTGGTTTGCAGCGTACGCTGCTTATCATGCAAATAGGCATTGGTGTAGTTATAGCCATACATGCCGAGGCCCATCGCCAGCAGCAAAATGAATAACCAAAAGAAACGCGTGATATTGGTTGAGGTCAGCGACAAATATTTACTTGGCATGGTGGTGGCGCATTTCCTTAATTATCGGGTCACGGCGCGGGCGCTGGCCGTCACCAGCAACAGCAATGCCGCTACGCAGCTTAATGCAACCGACAGGCTGCTGAGTTGGGCAATAAAACCGATTAAAGCCGGGCCCGCCAGAATACCGGCATAGCCGAGCGTTGTCACAGAGGCAATTGCCAGATTTGCTGGCATCGCAGTCTGATTGCCTGCGGCGCTGAACATAATAGGGACCAGATTCGAAGCGCCAAAGCCGGTCATGATAAATCCAAGCCCGGCAATCCAAAGGTTATCCACGCTCACCAGCAGTACCATCCCAAGGCTGGCACACAGGCTACCAAACAGCAGAACTTTATAGCGCCCGATGGCATGGATGATACGGTCACCGGTCAGGCGGCCTGCGGTCATGGCAATTGAGAATATGGCATAACCTATGCCGGCCTGATGCGTGCTTACACCGCGTTCCGTTGCGAGGAACAGGGCACTCCAGTCAAGCATTGAGCCTTCGGTCATAAACATCACAAAACAGAGCAGGCCGAGGAAGATGACCCAGCCGCGCGGCAGGACAAACATCGGGCCATCGCCGCCGTTGCGCGTATGCCGCCAGAAGTGAGGGCTGGTGGGAATAAGCGTCAGCACGACCACTACCACGACCAGTAAAATCGATTGAAAAGGCGTGAGGCCAACATACAGCAATGCGCTGACGACCAGTGCGCCGAAAATACTGCCCAGGCTGAAGAATCCGTGAAACCCTGACATCATGGCTCTGCCGCTGGCTTTCTCTACCACCACGGCGTGAACATTCATGGCAACGTCCACCATCCCCATCGTTGCTCCAAACACCATCAGGGCGAAGGCCATGCCTCCCGTCGAATTCATCAGCGTCAGCAACGGCAGATCCAGGCACAGGAGCGCCGAGGCCACTAAAATCACGGTCTTACATCCTAACCGCCCGGTCAGAAAACCGGTCAGTGGCATAGAGAGGGTAGAACCGGCACCGATACACAGCAGTAACAGCCCTAACGTGCCATCGCTGATATCCAGACGCAGTTTTACAAAGGGGACCAGAGGCGCCCAGGCCGCCATCGCAAACCCAGACAGCAGAAAAATAATCCGTGTAGCATATTGCTGGGCCCGCCCTGGCAGGCCGGGAGAAACGGCAGACGCATTGCCTGATGTCGTGGTGTCGCTTGGCATGGTATGGGCGTCCGTTTAGATAAGCAGTGAAGTCATAGTGAAGTAAAAACCAATAAGCGTTACCGGACTGTGTTTATTACATACCTGGGAAAAACGGGCAACGTGGCATTCATTTTAAGGCGACGTATTTTAACAGCAACCCCACCTGCGTGTTATTGCCAAAAATCCTATTTGTCGAAAGTTGAAATGTGTTTTAAAAGTGAATTTTTCGCATCCATCACACAATCGTTAAGTTTATGTTATGCATTTGTTGGATTAATAAAGCTAATCATTCTGTTTTTTTAGTGCTACCTACCAAGGATTATTTAAGCCAAATTCTTTGTTTATCAGCTCACTAAAGCCAAATTTTTTTGCGTAGCTGATGAAAACAGACCCGTCAAACTTATATCTCTAAACCTTTTAATCGATTTTATTTATCGTTTCGATAACAATATTCCAATGTATTTGACGTGAATGATGCATATAACTAATGAAGCTACGGCGGCTAAAAGCCGGGTTTTAAACAAAAAAATCCTGTTAATTAATCAGGATGTGATTTTTTTGCAGTTATTGGCAGCACATGACGCAGTACCCCACCAGATGGAAAGTAAATCATTGTTTTTAAATGAACATAAATTCACCACGGTCTCTTTCCGCTTGCATCGGACAGAAATTTTTGCGGTGCATATTTACTTATCTGGGTTTAGAAGGGGCACAGCATGGCTCAAAATGGCAATGTCATCGTCGATGTACTCTCCCGCACCAACGGCAGCGTAATCTCTCAGGTCTCTGGCGCCAGCCAGACGGTTAACCTCAATCAGCTCAGCATTGTACGCGTTCACGCCACCCGCGCCGCGGTGAGTCGCTATGAGCGCGTGGGCAACGACCTGATCATCCACATGCAGGATGGTAGTACGGTCCGCTACCACAGTTTCTTCAACACCGATGGTAAAGGTCACCACAGCGAATTGATCTTTGATGACGGTGTAAACCCGATTGAACATGCCACTTTTGTTGACACTGGCATCGCCCCCGGCGCCGCAGTAGCGGTAGTCCCTGGTTATGAAACTATCCCTGATGTCGGCGCGCTGCTGCTCGACGGCTCAAACTTTGATCCAGCGATTCTTGGTGCCGTACTGGGTGTAGTGGCCCTGGGTGCCGGTATTGCCATTGCCGCCAACAGCGGCGGCGGAGGTGGCGGCGGGAGCAGCAGCAACGGAGGATCTGAAGGGGGCAACAACGGTGGAAATAACGGAGGTTCCGGCGGTAACAACGGCGGCAACAACGGCGGTAACAACGGTGGAAATAACGGAGGCAATAACGGGGGCGGCAATACCGGCGGAGAACCCGGCGGTAATAATAAAACGCCAACTCTGACGCTGGCGACCTTTGCTGGCGATAATATTTTAAATAAAGCGGAAGTGGGCAGTGCGCAGGTATTCAGCGGAACGACCACCAACGTCAACGCCGGGCAGACGGTAACCCTGACCCTGAATGGCAAAACCTATACCACAACAACGGCAGCTGATGGTTCATGGAGCATCACCTTGCCGGCGGGCGATCTGCAAGCTCTGGCAGAGGGTACCTATGTTGCCAGCGTCAGTGTCACTGGCACCGATGGCCAGACTGTCACTCAGGGTGTCACCATTGGCGTAGATACCACGCCACCTGTGCTCACCGTGAACCCGGTTGATGGCGATAACATCATCGATGCCAATGAACACAACCAGCCGCTCGACATCAGCGGGACAGCCTCTCTGTCTGAGGCGGGCCGTACGGTTACCGTCACCTTTAACAATGTCGCCTACACCACCACGGTCAATGCCGATGGCACCTGGTCAGTCAGCATTCCGGCGAACGTGGTATCAGCGCTGGGTAACGGGCAGTACAGTTTGACCACCAGCCTGACCGATGCTGCAGGCAACACCGGTACCAGTACTCCGGTTCAGGTTACCGTCAATGACAATGCGGGCATTATCACCATCAATCCAGTTGCGGGTGACGGCACGCTCAATGCGGCGGAAGCCGCTGCCCCATTGACTATTTCCGGGACCACCAGCGGCTTTGCGGCCGGTTCAACGATCACTGTCACTCTTAACGGCCAGACCTATACCGGTACCACCGCTGCCAACGGCGTGTGGAGCGTTGCTGTTCCGGCCAGCGCGCTGGCTGCCCTGCAGGATGGCACCGCTCACTTTACCGTTAGTGGTACTGATGCGCTCGGTGAGCCGATCAGCCAGAGTTTCACCTTCAACGTGGTTATCCACAATCTGCCAGACGCCACGCTCAATCCAGCCTTTGGCGACGGCATTCTGAACGCGGTCGAAGCGACCCAGCCGCAGACACTAACCGGTAGCACGGGCGTCAGTGGTGCAGGACAAACGGTGGTGATCACGTTCAATGGTCAGCAATATACCGGCACGGTAGATGCCAGCGGCAACTACAGCGTGACGCTTCCTGTCGCTGCGCTGACCGGCCTGCCGGAAGGCAGCACGCCAATTAGCGTAACGGTGACGGACGCCGCGGGTAACACCAATACTCTTAATACCACGGCAACGGTAGATACCACGCTGCCGACGCTGACCATCAATCCGCTGACCGGCGACGGCCAGATTAATCTGGCCGAAGCGGCCGTCGCACAAACCCTGACCGGGACAGCTACCGCCAGCGATGCCGGTAAAACCGTCAATATCACCGTCAACGGCCACAGCTTTACCGCCGTGGTTGAGGACAACGGCAGCTGGAGTGTTTCGCTGCCTGCAGGAACACTGAGCGGCCTCAACGGTAACTATCCGATCACCGCAACCCTGACTGACGCCGCCGGTAACACTGGCACGGTCACGCTGGAGCAACATTTCGCGACCGACCCGACCGTGCAGCCAACCCTGACGCTGAATGCGTTTGCCGGTGACAATCTGGTTGATGGCGCGGAGCTTGCGGTATCGCAGGTACTGAGCGGCAGTGCGACCAACGTTGAAGCGGGACAAATCGTTACCCTGACATTGAATGGTAAAACCTACACCGCAGAAGTAGGGGCCAGCGGCAACTGGACGGTTATTGTGCCGGTGGCTGACGTAGCATTGTTAGCTAATGGGCAGGGCACGCTGACCGCAACAGTGGCTGACCGTGCAGGTAATACCAGTACGGCGAGTGAAACTTATACGGTCAATAATGGCCTGGACGGCGTGGCGATTGACCCGGTTACGGCCGATAACAAAATCAGCCTGGCGGAAAGCGAAGCGGGTATCACTATCAGCGGAACAACGCTGGGTGTTAACGCAGGCACGCCGGTGCTCGTCACCTTTGGAGGCCATACATATTCGGCACTGGTACTGGCAAACGGCCGCTGGAGCGTCAACCTGACGCCAGCCGACCTGCTCGGTCTGGCCGAAGGCGCACAGTCAGTCAGCGTCAGCACCACGGACAGTCTGGGTAATCCTCTGACCAACAGTCTGGATGTGGGCGTCTTTACCTCGCTGCCAACGCCGACCCTGAATCCGCCATTTGGCGACGGCGTGCTCAATATCGTCGAAGCCGCCGTACCGCAAACGATCAGCGGTACCACCGGTGAAACTGGCGACGGCCAGAGCGTGCTGGTCACTCTCAATGGTAAAAACTATACCGCAACGGTGGATGTGGCCGGTAACTGGAGTATCACTGTTCCTGCGGCAGATCTGCAGGCTCTGCCTGCCGGTAACAATGCGATCAATGTGATCGCCACCGACAGCGTCGGTAACAGCAGCAGCATCAGCCCGACAGTCAGTGTTGATCTTACCGCCCCAACTCTGACGGTAAATCCGATTTCTGGCGACGGGCTGATTAGCGTCGCCGAAGCGCATGCAGATATCGTGGTTACCGGCACGGCCTCGATTTCGGAAGCGGGCCGCAATGTTACGTTGACGCTCAACGGTGTCAGCTACACCGGTACCGTACTGGGTAACGGTAACTGGAGTATCACTATTCCGGCTGATGCGCTGACCGGCCATGCCAACGGCACGCTGCCGGTGCAGGTATCCCTTAGCGATGCAGCAGGCAACACCACGACAGATAACACCAGCGTGACACTGGCAACGGACCCGTCCGCTCAGCCGGTGGTTACGCTGAACGCCTTTGCGGGCGATAATATTTTGGATGGTGCGGAACGTCAGGCACCGCAGGTGCTCAGTGGCTCGACGGCCAATGTGGAAGCCGGTCAAGTGGTGAGCATCACGCTAAACGGGCATGTCTACACGGCAGTCGTGCAAGACAGTGGTGCCTGGAGTGTTTCTGTCCCGGCTGCTGACTTGTTGACCCTGACCGACGGCACGCAGACCATCAGCGTGAACGTCGCGGATAAAGCAGGCAACATAGGCACGGCCACCGAGAACTTCACGGTTAATGTCGAATTGGGCGGGCTGGGGATTAACACGATCGCCGGGGATAACCGCATCAATGCTGCCGAAGCGAGCGCGCCGGTGGTGGTTAGCGGCACATCATTTGACGTCGCAACGGGCGCCACGGTGGTTGTCACCCTCAACGGGAAAACCTACAACGCCACCGTCGGTCCGGATGGTCACTGGAGCACCAACATTCCGGCGGCAGATCTGGCCCTGCTCACCGACGGCCCTAATATCATTACCGCGCAGGCGGTTGATGCATCGGGTAATCCGCTGAGCAACAGCGTCAGCGTTGGCGTGTATACCCATGATCTGCCGGATCCTACTATCAATACCCCGTTTGGTGATGGTCTGTTAGGCATTACCGAAGCGGCTGCAGCCCAGACACTGAGCGGCACGACCGGCACAACGGGCGACGGCCAGACAGTCGTGGTCACTATTAACGGCCATGACTATACCGCCACCGTGGGCGACAACGGCTTCTGGACCGTGCAGGTACCGTCTGCTGATTTGCAAACTCTGCCAGCCGGAGCCAACCCGATTCTGGTGACCGCAACGGATGCGGCAGGCAATACCGATACCCTGACCAGTAATGTCACGGTTGATTTCACGCCGCCAACCCTGACCATTAATACCATCGCGACCGACGGCATCATCAATGCGGCTGAAGCCGCAGCAGCCATCCCGATCAGCGGGACGGCAGACATCGGCGACGCAGGCCGCACTGTTACCCTGAATATTAATGGCCAAACCTACACCGCCGTGGTGGCGGGCGATGGCAGTTGGACCACCTCTCTTCCTGCCAACGCGCTGGCCGGGTTGGCGAACGGGGATTACACCGTCACCGCCACGCTGTCTGACGCCGCAGGTAACAGCACGACAATCACATCGAGCGTCACGCTGACAGCCGATCCCCTGCTGTTACCGACTATCACGCTGAATGCGTTTGCCGTTGATAATGTGCTGGATGGCGCAGAACGGACGGTAGATCAGACCCTCAGCGGGACCACCACTCATGTGGAATCCGGCCAGATTGTCACTATTACCATCGGAGCGGAAAGCTATTCCGCTACGGTACTGGCCAGTGGCGCATGGAGCGCCACCATCCCGGCGGCAGTACTGCAGGCGCTGGCAGACGGCACGGCAACGTTCAACGTCAGCGTGTCTGACGTTGCGGGTAATCCGGCAGCGGGTAGCGAAAACTTTACAGTTAACAGTACTTTAAGCGGCATTGCGTTCAACCCGATCAGCGGTGATGGCAATGTCAACGTAGCCGAGGCTGCAGCAGGGATCACCATCAGCGGAACCACGGCGGATGTCGCGGTGGGCACCGCTGTGGTGGTGACACTCAATGGTCAAACCTACAACGCGACCGTCGGTGCCGGTGGCACCTGGAGCACCACGGTGCCGACGGCGGCCCTGAACGCGCTGACCGATGGGCCGAATCTGGTGAGTGTTTCTACCACGGATGAAGCGGGAGCCACCATTACTAACACCGTCAATCTCGGTGTCTATATCCATGATCTGCCAGCACCAACCCTCAACACGCCATTTACCGATGGTTTGCTGGGCATCACTGAAGCAACGACGGCACAACCGCTGAGCGGGACGACCGGTGTTGCTGGCAACGGGCAAAGCGTCACGGTGACACTCGGTGGGCATGACTACACGGCGACGGTGGACATCAACGGCAACTGGACCGTCAGCATTCCTTCTGCAGATCTTCAGGCATTGCCAGCCGGGCCGGATGCGATCACTGTGGTTGCCACGGATGCCGCCGGCAACAGCGCAACTGTTCCTGGAACGGTGACCGTAGACTTTACGCCACCAACCCTGACTGTGGCACCGGTCGCCACCGACGGCACGGTGAACGTGAGCGAAAATGCCGACGGTTTTGCCCTGACCGGCACAGCATCAGTCAGTGAAGCCGGACGTACGGTAAATATCAGCTTTGGCGGACAGAACTATCAGGCGGTCGTGGCAGGCGATGGCACGTGGTCAGTGCCGGTTCCGGCAGGTTCACTCGACAGTATTGCCAGCGGCCAGTATGTACTGACAGCCACGCTGAGCGATGCGGCGGGTAACACCACCACCTTCACACAGAATTACACTGTAGCTGGGGCGGATACTGCCCCAATGCCTTCCATCAACACGCCGTTTGGCGATACATTCCTCAATATTTTTGAGGCCGCCGGGGCGCAAACCCTCAGCGGGACTACCGGTGAAATAGGTAATGGGCAGACGGTTGTTGTATCTCTGGGGGGCGTGAATTACAACGCCACCGTCGATACCAACGGAATCTGGAGCGTTAGCGTGCCGAGTTCGGCATTGCAGGTGCTGCCTGAAGGTGCGCAAACCATTACCGTCACCGCGACGGACAGCGTCGGCAACGTCGGTACCGCCAACAGCGTCGTCACCGTCGATCTGGTCGCACCAACGCTGACGGTTAACCCGGTTGCCACCGATGACATCATTAATGCCGCCGAATCACTGCAACCGGTGGTTATCTCCGGGACGGCGTCGCTTAATGATGCCGGGCAGCTCGTCACCGTCAGTTTCAACAGCGTTAACTATACCGCCGTGGTGCATGCCGATGGCACCTGGAGCTTTACCCTGCCGAGTAACGTCGTGCAGGGACTGGGGAATGACAGCTACCTGCTGACCGCCAGCATTACCGACGCCGCAGGCAACACCACTACCACCCAGCATAGCTTCTCGGTGGATGCGAGCGCCGCCAGCCTGCCAACCCTGACCATTGGTGTGGTGTCCGGCGACGATTACATCAATGCGACTGAAAAAGGGGAGCCGCTGGTGATCAGCGGCACCTCGACCCATCTGGAAGCGGGACAGGTTGTGACCGTGGTGTTCAACGGAAACAACTACACGACGAACATTGCGGCCGACGGTACCTGGACTCTCACCGTGCAGCCGGGTGATTTCGCTAATCTTTCTGACGGCCAGACCACCATTACTGCCAGCAGCAGCGATGTGGCGGGTAACCCGGCCTCGGCAACGCACAACGTTGACGTGATTGCCGATCCGGCGGATCTACCCACCATCACCATTTCGCCAATTTCCGGCGATGACGTGATCAACAGCTCTGAGCACAGCCAGCCGCTGGTGATCAGCGGCACATCTAACCATTTGGTGGCCGGTGAAACGATCACCGTTAACCTCAATAACGTAGGGTATCCAACCACCGTTGCGGCCGATGGTACCTGGACAGTGACCGTTCCGGCCAATGCCGTCGAGGCGTTGCAAAACCAGCAGTACACCGTCACGGTGACGGGTACCGATGTGGCGGATAACGTTGCGACCGGCACTCATACCGTGACTGTCGATACCACACCACCGTTGTTGACGATTGTGGTGGACACGGGGTTAGACAATATCCTCAACGCAGCCGAGGCGCTGGCCGGCTTGCCGGTTTCCGGTACCGGCGAAGCGGGGCTGACCGTGACGGTCACTCTCAATAATGTCAATTACACCACCGTGGTGCTGGGTGACGGCACCTGGTCACTGACTGTGCCGGCCGGTGATTTGCAGGCGATTCCAACCGATGGTCTGCTGCCTATCACCGCAACGGCCACTGATGCGGCGGGCAATAACGTCATCGTGTCGGTAGACCCGGAAATCTCACTGGCTATTCATGCGTTGCCAACGCTGACGCTGGATCCGGTGACTGGCGACAACATCCTCAATATTGCCGAAGCGGCCTCCGGTTTCACCATCACAGGCACCAGTACCAACCTGCCGGACGGCACCCTTGTGTCGGTTAATATCGGCGGCACTGTCGTTAGCGGAACGGTTACTGCAGGCGTCTGGAGTGCGCCGGTCAGCGCCAATCTGCTTAATGGGCTGACCGAGGGCGTTAACACGGTCACGGTAAGCGTCACGGACGCCAATGGTAACCCGGCCTCCGCCAGCCATAGCCTGATCGTCGACCTGATTGCACCGCCCGTTCCGGTGATCAACACGCCGTTTGTCGACGGAGCGCTGAACCAGCTGGAAGCGGGGGTCAATCAGATCATCACCGGCTCCACCGGCATCACCGGACCGGGGCAAACGGTGGTGGTCAGCGTGGACGGCAACCCTGCTCATAATGTTACTGCCACCGTGGGGCCGGACGGCTCCTGGACGGCCACCATTCCAACCGCCACCCTTGAAGGGTTGCCGGATGGTCAGAATACCGTCACCGTCACCGTGACGGACGCCGGGGGCAACAGCACCAGCGGCTCGTTGGGCTTTACTGCGCTGATCCATGCTCTGCCTGAGGTCACCGTTACCGACAGCTTTGGTGGGCTGATCAATGCCAGTGAAGCAGCCGCTGGCGGTACGCTGAGTGGCGTCACCGGGATCACCAGCGTGGGTCAAAGTGTCACCGTCAATATCAACGGTAACAACTTCACCGCAAACGTCATTGATGGCGCCGGAACCTGGACGCTGGACTTGCCGGCGGCGCTGCTACAAACCTTGCCGAACGGTAACTGGACGGTCACGGTGACCGCGACAGACGCTGCTGGCAACACCAGCAGCGCCAATGAAATTCTGGGCGTGCAGCTGACCCCACCGCCGATCCCGACCCTTGTGCTGCCGTTTGGTGACGGTGTCCTCAACACCGCCGAAGCCGCGGCAGGCCAGACACTCAGCGGATCCACCGGTGTCATCGGCGCAGGGCAGACGGTCACCGTCACCTTTGCCGGTAACCCTTCGCCGTTAACCGCCACCGTGGCGGCCGACGGCAGTTGGACGCTGAATCTCACCCCATCTCAACTCGCCGATCTGAGCGGTCTGCCGACTCATATCATTACCGTGACCAGCACCAATGAGTTCGGCAACAGCAGTAGCAGTGCGCCGCTGACCTTTGGCGTGGACTTTGCCACACCAACGCCGACCATTAATGCGTTGTTTGGCGGCGACGATATCCTGAATATTGCCGAAGCGGGAGCTGCGCAGACCATCACGGGTACCACCGGGATCCTCGGTGATAACCAGAATGTGAAACTGTCCATCGACCTCAACGGCGTACAGTACAACGCCACCGTGACGGCCGACGGTAATTGGAGCCTGACGCTGCCTGCGGGCACACTCAGCACGCTGACCGGGATCCCGCATACGGTCAATGTGACCGTCACGGATGCCAGCGGCAACACCGCCAGTGCATCATTGCCGTTTACCACAGACTTTACGCCACCGGTGGTCACCATCACCAATGTGTCGACGGACGGCTACATCAATGCGGCAGAAGGCGCGACGGGTACCGTTATTAGCGGGGCGACTGACGCCGCAACGGTAACGGTAACCATCGGCGGGATTCCATTTACGGCGACGGTCAGTGCCGGTACATGGACACTGAATCTGTCGCCTGCGGATATTGCCACGTTGCCACAGGGCGATCAGGCGATTGTGGTGACCGCAGCGGATACCGCGGGGAATACCAGTACGGCACTTTCCCATGTTGGGGTGGCGGTGGCGGGGGATGTACAACCAACCGTGACCGTCGGTACCTTTGCCGGTGATAATGTGCTGGACTTCAGCGAAAGCCGCACTCCGCAAACCATTAGCGGCACAACGACGCATGTTGAAGCCGGGCGCCTGGTGACCGTGACTGTTGGTACCGTGAGTGGGCTGACGGCTGTGGTTCAGGCGGATGGCTCTTGGAACGTCACGCTGACCCCGGCCCAGTTGCAGACTCTGACCGGTGTAACCAATATTACGGCTAACGTTTCTGATTCTGCCGGTAACGTTGCGGTTCCGGATGTTCACAACATCACGGTTGACCTGACGCCACCACCGGCCTTCCTGACCCTTGATCCGATCAGCGTTGATAACGTCATCAATGCATCAGATGCCGGTGGCTTAACCCTGACCTTTACCGGCCAGTACCTGAATAACCAATCTATTGTCTCCCCCCAGGTGATCACTGTTTATATCAACGGTGTGCCGGTAGTCGGAACTTACGTACCGGAGGCCAACGCAGGGGGCACATGGACCGTCGTCGGGTTGACTCAGCTAGTGACCTTCCCGGTTGATGGCAGCTATACCGTCAGTGTAGACATGGCGGGTCTCAATGGGACAACGGCGACCGTCTCACAAATCATCACGGTAGACCGTACGCCGCCAACCCTGACCGTCAGCGCCTTTGCGGGTGACGATGTGCTTAACAGCGCCGAAGCTGCCACCGCTCAAACGGTGAGCGGAACGGCTTCCACCACGGAAGCGGGCCGAACCGTGACCGTGACGTTGAATTCGAAAACGTATACGGCAGTCGTCAATGGCGACGGTACCTGGAGTACGACCATTCCGGCCGGTGATTTGCAGGCGGTACCGCAGGGCAGTAATACCATTACTGCCAGCCTCAGCGACGCCGCCGGTAACGTCACTACCGATACCCACACGTTCACCACCGACACGTCAGCGCCGTTGCTGAATCTGAACGTGGTGGCGGGGGATAACGTCATCAACCTGGCCGAATCCCTGTTGGGTACTCTGTTAAGCGGCACGTCTAGCGGTGCCGATGGCCAGACCGTGACCGTCACGCTGGCGGGTGTCACGGTCGGTACGGCGGTTATACAGCCAGGCGGCGCGTGGTCGCTGGAGCTGTTGCCAAACCAGCTTTCCGGCCTGCTTGATGGCCCGACGATCCTCAACGCGACCGTTGCGGATGAGGCGGGCAATACCACCAGTGTCGATCTCGGCCTGAACATTCTGTTCAACAGCCTGCTCAACGTCTCTGTGGTTAGCGGTCTCGGCTCGGTCGGCAATACGGTGCTAAACGCTGCCGGTGCGCTGCTCGGCCAGACCCTCACCGGTGTGACGACCGATGCGGGTGTGGGTGCCGTGGTCTCCGTGCAGGTCGGCGGGCAAACCGTCAGTGCCAACGTGGGTGCGAACGGGGCCTGGAGCCTGGTGATCCCACCAACGCTGCTGGCCAATCTGGCCGATGGCCCGCTGGCGCTGAATCTCACCGTGACCGATGCGGCGGGCAACAGCAAAGTCGATGTGCTGAACCTCGATATCGCGAAAACCGTGCCGGTTATTGGCGCGGTCACTTCGGCGCTGGGCGGTGTGGACAGTATTCTTAACGTGGCTGAGTCTGTGGCGGCACAAACCGTCAGCGGCGCGGTGACAGCGGCTAACGGAACGGTGGTCACGCTGGCGGTAGGGGCACAAACCTTTACCGGCACGGTGCTCAATAATCTGTACAACATCGCGATCCCGGCGGGTGCGCTGACGACGCTGGCGGACGGCGTGGTACCGGTCATTCTCTCGGTGACCGACGCCGCGGGTAACACCGTTTCGCAAACGCTCAATAACCTGACGGTTGCTCTGCACAACCTGCCACAAATTATTCTCGACCCGCTGTTTGGTGATGGTCTGTTGAACGCCGCCGATTTGCTGCTTAATCAAACCATCACCGGTACGGTCAAAAATGTGGCGGCTGGCACCGTAGTGGACGTCACGCTCGGTAACAGCGCAACGCCGTTGACGGCCACTGTGGACGCCACCGGGCACTTCAGCGTCACGGTGCCGTCCAGTTTACTCACCGGTTTGCTAAGTGGGACATTGAGCGTGGCGGTCAACGTCACGGATCTGGCCGGTAACAGTGCCAACACCACGCAACTGGCGACGGTAAACGTCTCGGTACCGACCATTTCCCTGACCTCGATTCTCGATCATGGCGTACTCAACGCGGTGGATGCGCTGACGGCACAAACCATTGGCGGCGTGGTGGGCGGGGTCGCCGCCGGGACCACGGTGAATGTCACCCTTGGTGGCAAAACCTTCCTTGGCGTAACCGACGCGAGCGGCAATTTCAGCGTGACCTTACAACCGGGTGACCTGAAAGCACTGACCGACGGCACGCTGGCGATAGGCGTATCGGTGGCGAATGACGCGGGCAACGTGGCCTCAATTTCTGCCAATGCGAACGTGATCATCAACCAATTGCCGAAAGTGGTGTTGGATACGGTCTTCGGCGGTGACGGCATCCTCAACGCCGCCGAAGCCGCGCTGACCCAAACCATCAGCGGCACGGTGACCAACGCAGCAGCAGGTTCCAGCGTCAATATCACCGTCGGCACGCTCTCACTGACCGCCACGGTAGACGGCACCGGGCACTTCACAGCGTCACTCAATCCGTTGCAGCTGTCACAACTGCTCAACGGCAACATTGGCGTCAGCGCGACCGTGACCGACGCCGTGGGCAACACCAGCAGTGCCAGTACCGGAATTTTGGTGGGTATTCACAACCTGCCGTCGATTGTTCTTAATCCAATCTTCGGCGACGGCGTCCTCAGCGTGGTGGACCTGCTGACTGGCCAGACCATCAGCGGTATTGCCACAAATGTGGCTCAGGGCGCACAGGTGCAGGTTTCGCTCAACGGTAAGAGCTACACCGCAACGGTCGGGGTGGGGGGCGTATTCAGTGTCACCGTCCCACCGCTGGATCTGGGCAACATTCTTGACGGCAACATCAATGTGACGGCGAGCATCACGGACGCGACCGGCAACGTTGGCAGCGCCACCGGATTGCTCAGCGTCATCGCGCAGGCTCTGCCAACCATCAGCCTTAACCCGCTGTTTGGCGACGGGCTGCTCAACGCGGCCGATGCACTGCTCACCCAGACCATCAGCGGCACGACCACCAATGCAGTCGGTTCCACGGTCACCCTGACCGTGGGCGGTGCTACGCTGAGTGCGCTGGTGAAAGCCGATGGCACCTTCTCGGTCAGCGTTCTGCCTGCGGTGCTGTCCAGCCTGCTTGACGGCACGCTGAACGTTGGCGCCTCTGTCACTAACGCCGCCGGTCACAGTACGAGCGGCAGCGCCACGGCGACAGTGGGGATTCATACCTTGCCATCGCTGGTGCTTGGCACGCTGTTTGGCGGCGACGGTTACCTTAATCTGTCTGAAGCCAGCAGCAACGAAACCCTTAGCGGCACCACCAACGTGCAGTCGGGGACCGTCTCGGTCAACGTCGGCGGGATCATCCATACCGGCACCATCACCGGTGGCGTGTGGAATGTGGTCTATACCTCGGCAGAGCTGAAAGGGATTGCCGATGGTACGACAACGGTCAACGTGACGGTCACGGACACCGTGGGTAATATCACGACACAAACCAGCCCGCTTATCGTTAAAACGCATGAGTTGCCGCTGGTGGCGCTGAATCCGTTACTCAACGTCACGCTGGGCGTTGTTCTAAACATTCTGGGCGGGCAAGGTTTAACGCTGAGCGGGACCAGCCGCAATATTGGGCAGGGCGGTTCAGTCAGCGTTACGCTGGCGGGTAATACGCTGTCCGGTACTGTACAGGCTGACGGTTCATGGACAGTGAAATTCAGCAGTGCGTTGTTGAGTAGCATTGGCGCACTCAACCTGTTGGGGATACTGACCAGTGTTCTGACCTTGGTTGATATTCATGCAGCCGATGCTGCCGGGAACACTGTCGATGCGCACATCGGGCTGACCACTGGCTCAACGCTGCCAGCGGAAACCAGCGTGGTAGCAGCAACAATGTCTGTGGAAGATACCCACACGTTGGCGGCGGTGCATACCACGGATACTTCTACCAGTGACACCTCCAGCCATACCGCCGCGGCCAGTACCCTCACCGATCCGCTGGTGACGCCTGACACCAGTTCGTCTTCTTCAACCACCACGACCACCACCACCACCACGGCAGAAACCCTCTCCCATGCGGAAACGGCCTTCTCCATTGGCGGCGTGACGATTGAGCTGACGGCGACTGACGGCGTGGCGATCGGCGGGGCAGGTAACGACACCATTTCGGTTCACACCCTCGATTTCTCACAAATTGATGGCGGAACCGGTGTCGATACCCTGGTGCTGGCGGGAACCAATCAGCATCTGGACCTGACCCTGCTGGGGCTGAAAGTGGAGCACATCGATATCTTCGACCTCGGCACCTCCGGCACCAACAGCATCTCACTGAACCTGCATGAGGCACTGACGGTAAAAGATAACCCGACCGACGAAGTGATCATCAAAGGGGGAACCGGAAGTCTGGTGAACCTGGTGGCGGGTAACGACGGCGCCTGGAGCGAAACCGGCCAGCGCACCGTCGATGGCCTGACCTTCGATGTCTATCACAATGCATCCCTGTCTGACACCAACACGTTGGGAGACGTCTTAGTACAGCATGGGCTGCACGTTCAACAGAACTGATAGTCAGGCCCTCAGGTGCATACGCGCCGGGGGCCTTTTTTTGCACTGACCGAATTTATCAGGCCACAAGAGGCTGAAAAAATAATAAAAACCCGGCGAAAATAAGTGGTGTCGCTCATGAAAAAAAATAGATCAACCCGGCGTTTTGCCGCGGTACTCGGGACGATATGGATAGTTGTTGCCGGTGCGAACAGTAGCAGTGCGGGCGCGGCCGCTAAGCAGCCCGAATTTGACTGGCAGGCCGCTCCGAGTGAGGAGATGCAGGCCAGCCTGTCGTTACGCGATGCCATATTACGTGCCTTTGCACGTAATCCGCAGATAGCCGAGGCGGCGGCGCAGATCCGTGTGGGCAGCGGCAATCTGGATGCAGCGAAGAGCGCCTGGTATCCGCAAATTTCCTTGCAGGGTACCGCCGGTAAATCACGGCAGACCGACTCCTCAGGCACTCTGGATAACAATGCATCTGGCGGTATACAGCTCAGTCAGCTGCTGTATGACTTCGGTCGTACCGGTGGCAGCATTGATGAGCAGGAACGCCTGTCCGACTCCTACCGTTATTCCCTCTACGGCACCATGACCGACGTGGCGCTCAGTACCCTTCAGGCTTATCTCGAAGTGAAGCGTTATCAGGCACTGAGCATTGCGGCCCGCGACAATATTGACTCGTTGCAACGGGTGGCGGACACCGCCAAGCTGCGCGCCGACGCCGGATTAAGTTCCCAGTCTGACGTCTTGCAGGCTGAGACCCGCATTGCCGGTATGCGTGCAACCGTTGAGCAGTACCGTGCCCAGCAGCGTTCGGCGCAGGCGCAACTTACCGTACTGACCGGCGTGGTGGCCGATAACTTGCCGGACCTGCCGCAAAGCCTGCTCAACCAGAAAGTTACCCTCAACAAAATCCCTTATGAAAACAGCGCGCTGGTTCGCGCCGCTCAGGCCAAACAACAGGCGGCCATCGAGCGGGTTAACCAGGCACAGGCGCAGCACTGGCCAACCATCAAGATTCAGGCCGGACGTACCCGGTATCAAAATGCCAGCAGCAGCGGCGGTTCCTATTGGGATGACGAACTGCAGCTGGCCGTGGATGCGCCGGTCTACCAGGGCGGAGCGGTGAGCGCCAAGGCCCGTGCGGCGGAAGGTGAACGGCAAGCGGCGCAGGCCGACGTGGAAAAGACCAAGCTGGACATCAATCAGAAGGCGTCAATTGCCTACGCCGACATGATTGGCGGTCAGCAGCGGCAGGTTGCCGGTGAAGATCAGTATGCCAGCGCCACCCACACCCGCAGTGTGTATCAGGACGAATACAAGCTCAGTAAGCGCAGCCTCAACGATCTGCTGAGCGTCGAGCAGGACGTTTTTCAGGCTGACACCATGCGTATTGGCGCGCTTTATGACGGCTGGGACGCCACCGTGCGCTATGCCGCCGCCGTAGACAATCTGGTGGACATGTTAGGTATCGACCGGCAAAAGCAGACCGGCGACACCTTGCCAAGTTTATAAGGGTAATGACCCTCACACCCAAAGTCATTCGAGTTGCATCAAGACGGCAACGAATAATGAAGGCAGCTAACGCAGAGGCAGCTTGAAGGACGACGGGTAAGAATGCGCGAAAGAGGTGATATGAACAACGAAACTACAACCAGCACCCCGACACCTCAGTCGATAGAGGTTTGGATCAGCGCGTTAGTCCGGGTATCCGAAACTTTTGGTAAGCCCGCCGACCCGCAATATTTGCGCCAGCAGATGCGCTGGTTTGAACATCAGCCGCTGGGCCGGCAGCTCGATCGTCTGAGCGGATTAATGGGGCTACAGGTGGGCATGGTCAGTTGGACCAAAGTCCGCTGGCGGGCAGAAGTGCTGCCCGCCATTATTCAGATGGAGCAGGGCGGTATTGCGGTCATTGAACGCCTGCACGATGACGGACAGGCGGACTACTGGCTCAATGATGGTGGCGATTTGTTGCGCTCAGCGGAGCTGGTGACGTTACTTGAACAGAGCACCGGGCCGGTGTTTTTGGTGGGCGTGGCGGCCCGCGGGCGTGACCAGCGCATTGACGAATTTGTTCAGCCGTATAAAAAACACTGGTTCTGGGACAATTTCCGTGGCGCGGGGCGGAAAATTGCGGAGATCTCGCTGGCCTCGGTGATAGGCAACGTACTGGCGCTGGCCGGTATTTTGTTCTCGATGCAGATTTACGACCGGGTCATTCCCGCGCAATCGCTGCCAACGCTGTGGGTATTGTTCTTTGGTGTGGTGCTGGCGGCGGCGCTGGAGTATGTCATCCGCCTGATGCGCACCCTGGTCTCCGATCTGATGGGTAAGCGCATCGACCTTAAAGTATCGTCGCTGTTTTTCGTGCGTGCGATGAATATCAAAAATGACGACCGGCCCAAATCTACCGGCTCCTTTATTTCTCAACTGCGTGAGATCGATCAGGTTCGCGAACTGCTGACGTCGACGACCGTCAGCGCCGCGGCCGATATGCCATTTGTTCTGCTGTTCCTCGCCATTATGTTTTTCATCGGCGGTCCGCTGGTGATCATTCCTTTATTGGCGATCCCGCTGATTGTTATTCCCGGCATCATGATCCAGTGGCCGATGGCCAAGCTGGCAAAAGAGGGGATGCGCGAAGGGGCGCTGCGTAACGCCGTGCTGGTGGAGACCATCGAAGGCATCGAGGACATCAAGGCGCTGCAGGCTGAAGCTTATTTTCAACGTCAGTGGGAACAGACGCATGAAGTGAGCGCGTCGGTGGGTATGAAACAGCGGCTGTGGGGCGCGCGGCTGACAGGCTGGGCCTCTACTGTTCAGCAACTGACCTACGCCAGTATGCTGGTTTTTGGGGTGTATCTGGTGCTGGCGGGTGATATCACCACCGGTACGCTGGTGGCCAGCAGTATGTTGTCGTCGCGTACCATCGCGCCGCTGATGCAACTGACCATGGTGTTCTCCCGCTGGCAGCACGCTAAAAGCGCGATGCGCGGGCTGGATGATCTGCTCAAGAAGCCGATCGACCGCCCGGAAGATGCCGAGTTGTCGCATTGCCCGACGCTCAGCGGTCACTATCAGCTGCGCAACGTCCAATATACCTATGACAAAGAGCAGTCACCGAACGTATTGGGCATCAACCAGCTGGAAATTAAACCCGGTGAGCGCGTGGCGATACTGGGCAAGGTAGGGGCGGGCAAATCCACGCTGCTCAAACTGCTGTCCGGTCAGGCTGATGCCTCGCAGGGCAAAATCCTCATCGACGGCGTAGACATGAAACGCATTGAGCCCGCTGACGTGCGCCGCCAGCTTGGCTATCTGTCGCAGGATTCGCGGCTGTTTTTCGGCACGCTGCGTCAGAACCTGATGCTGGGCTATCCGCATGCCACCGACCAGGAGATGCTTCAGGCGCTGCGCATCAGCGGTGCGTTGTCGATGGTGCAGGCCGATGCTTCCAGCCTGGATAAAATCATCAACGAAGGGGGCCGTGGTCTCTCAGGCGGACAGCGCCAGATGGTGATGCTCAGTCGGCTGATCCTGCGTAATCCACAGGTGGTTCTGCTTGATGAGCCGACGGCCTCCATGGACGAAGCGCTGGAAGAGTACGTTATTCGCCAGCTGCACACCTGGCTCACCGGACGCACGTTGGTGGTGGTGACCCACCGTCCTGCTCTGCTCAAACTGGTTGATCGCATCGTGGTCATGGACAACGGCCGGGTGGTAGCCGACGGTCCGCGTGACCAGATCCTTGCCACTGCGGTTTCGAATACGCCGCCAGCGCCTGCACCCGTTGTTGCTGCTTCCGCTTAAGGAGTTCTTATGACACACGCAACCTTGCACGACGAGCTGGATGCTCAGCAGAGAAAAGTCTCGGGCATTGTCTGGGTCTCCCTCGTGGGGATTATCCTGTTTTTTGTCTGGGCCTATTTTGCCACCCTCGACGAAGTGACGGTGGGTACAGGAAAAGTCACGCCCTCCAGCAAAGCGCAGCAGATCGATTCACTCGATGGCGGCGTCATTCTTAAATTACTGGTGCAGGAAGGGTCGATTGTTAGTCGTGGCGAACTGCTGGCGCAGCTGGACCCGACCCGTTCGCAATCCAACTATGGTGAGGCAGCATCCCGGGTACGTACGCTGCGTGCGTCGTCCGAACGCCTGAGTGCGGAACTGACTGGCGCACCGCTGAAGTTCAGTGGGGAAACCATGAAATCGCCGGAGCTGGTGGCCCGTGAGCGTCAACTTTATCTTTCGCGTAAGCAGAACCGCGATGAAACCGTCAGTAACCTGCAACAGTCGCTGAAACTGGTTAATGATGAGATCAATATGACCCAGCCACTGGTTGCCAAGGGGGCGGCGGGTGAGGTTGAGGTGATCCGGCTTAAACGACAGGCCAGCGAACTACGCGGTAAAATCGATGATGCCATCAACCAGTACGCGGTGCGCGCCCGTGAGGAGCAGGTGAAAAACAACGCCGATTTAGATGCAGAAATGCAGGTGATGGCCGGTAAAGAGGATCAGGTGACCCGTTCTGAACTGTTCTCACCGGTGCATGGTATCGTGAAGGACATTCAGGTCAGCACTGTCGGTGGTGTATTGCAGCCGGGCGGCAAACTGATGGAGATCGTGCCGATCGAAGACCAGTTGCTGATAGAAACCCGTATTAATCCACGTGATATCGCCTACATCCGTCCCGGGCTGGAGGCCACGGTAAAAATTAGTGCTTATGACTCGTCTATTTATGGTGATTTAAAAGGGCAGGTAGAGAGCGTTTCGCCGGACACCTTGCAGGATGAAGTTAAACGTGACCAGTTCTATTACCGCGTTTATGTGCGTACCGATAAAGCCGTCCTGACCAACAAAGCCGGACGGCAATTTCCCATCGTTCCTGGTATGGTCGCCAGCGTTGAGATTAAAACGGGGCAAAAAACCGTGCTGGATTATCTGATTAAACCGTTGAATAAGGTCAAAGAGTCGCTGCGGGAAAGGTAGAAGAAGCCTCTGCAATGGCGGCTCTTAAAAAGAGTGCAGTAAATTTTGTTTTTTCATCTGCTGTGCTCACTTAACTGTTTGTGCCGAAACCGGCCAAGAGAGGAAAGTGCTTTTCCTCTCTTGGATCTCTCCACGCTTTTTAACTGCGTGCTGTCGCTGGAAAGATGGACTTGTTCTGTAGGCGCGGCGTATGAAGCCGATCCCGGCGCTTTGCGCTAACTTCACTCGGTGTTCGAGCCTTGGTCTTGAACCCGCGCCGTTCAGCAGAATGTCGAGTGCGTCAAATCAGCGAGTTAAAAAACAGAAGCAGACGAAAAACCTTGGATAATCATTGGCATAAAACTGAAATCCACCCCCTTCTATTTACGCATCTTTATTGCAGCGGTTCCTGCAAACGGTAAATCGCTACCGCGTCGACTTCATCCGTTTTGCGCTTATCCTGCCACAGGCTCATGCGGTTACGCAGGGAGCCTGTGAGCTCGGTAAGCATCTGGCGCGCGGCGTCGGAATGCGGGTCCAGTTCGAGAACAAACTGCATAAATTGTGCGGCAACATGACGGTTCTTTTTGACGCCACTGCCGGTCATCCATGCCATGCCGAGAGTATAGGCGGCTTCGCTGCGGTCGGGGTGTTGCGGGTCAAGTAAAATAGCCGGAAGCCACTGCTCGGCAGCCAGTCGTTTATCCTGCTCCGGCCCGCTGTCCAGCGCGCAGCTGGCGCGCCAGTAGGCGGAGGAGAGATGCCCTGCGTCGATGGCTCGTTGATACCACTGCATGGCCTGTTCGTAATCTGCTTCGCCCCCGATGCCTTCACGCAACGCATTAGCGCAGGTGAACATCGCGGGTACCAGGCCGGAACGGGCCGCGCTGAGCACGCAGTCCATGGCATTACTGTCACTATGAAATTTTTCAGGCACATCCTGGTGCCAGCCATTGCGATAGAAGAAATAGAGCTCATAGCTGTGCAGCGCGCTGCCGCGGCGTGCCATTTCAGTCATCAGGAAATGAGCCGCATCGAGGTCATCATTAATTGCCATATCGTGAGCAATCGTGATGAGGTCTTTCGCGCTGGCATCCTGTCCCGACGACTGCATCAATGATGCCGCACGATCCATCAGTCCATGGCTCAGCTCCGGTTGCAGCGGCAGGCCATATAGCCCGAACTGCACGGCGGTGGCTGCATAAGCTACCAGGACCGCATCGTCAGGTTGGTTGATAGCACGGATAAGCAGGGACGTTAGCGTTGTCAGCCCCTGCTGTTCGCCGTTCGCCAGGACGGCGCGGGAGATAAACATGGCGGCAAAATGTCCTGGCATGGCCTGCGGTGAGACGCTAAACAGGTCGCGGTAAACGGCCAGACCAGCCTGGTCATCATCCTGCCAATAGGCAGCGCAGGTCCCATACAGATCTAACAGACGGATGCGGGTTGTTTCCTCAAGCGGCTGCGCGAGCAACGCTTGCAGGCGTTGTTGCAGAAGGTAAGCGCGTTCTGAATCACGGTCGGCAATGTCGCCGGAAAGGGCGTCTTTCAGTGCGTTTGCGCGAAAATGATTGCGTTCAGCTTCGCTGAATTCTGCACAAAGGGGGCCGTCAATAATTTGCATCTGCTGCTCGTCATTACCGCCCCATGCCGTGGAATGGAAAATCAGGTAAGACTCCATGGTGCCGACGTCGCTGTGACGCACACTCATCGCCATGCGCAGCCAGTAGTCCAACGCCTCTTCTGCTTCTTTACGGCTGTTTCTCAGCGGGACGGGTAAGGTCTGTGGCCAGTGCGTTACAGGCTCAACGCCCAGTTCGTGCAGATAGGCCACACCGGCATGCCAGACGGCACTGCCCGCAATATTGAATTTCTCATGCAGCGGCAACGGCAGTTGGCCAGCGAACAGATCGCGTAACCAGTAGGGCTCACCAAAGCCACCACTCAGGTTCATCAGGTGGCGAAAGGCATGGGTCGGACGCGGATGTAATTCAATTGCCCGCAAGAAGGCCAATACCGAGTAGTCACAACAAAGTTGCGCGCCTAACCACTGGCTGTCTTCAATCTCATCGCTGCCGTTACCCTGACGGATTCTCCATGCCTGCTCATGCCAGTACATGCCCAACAGCACATGCGCGTGGTAGCTCCCCGGGCACTGTTGTACCCAGTCGCTGAAGATTTCCAGTGGGTTGACGGTATGGGTCTCGGCCCCGCTGGTCAGCGCAGCCGGATGCAACACCAGACCATAGTCGCTGTGAAGGTCGGTCTGGTTCTGCCAGCCACGCATCAGCGATAACAGCCACTCGTCGAGTTTAACAAAACGGCGCGTTGCCAGAAGCATTCTGGCTTTTGAGAGGTTGTCGTGCTGATGCTGTTGTGACATGTAGTTCCTTGAATCCGGGACAGGGATGGGGGCGTGCTGGTGGCTTATAAAGCAAGTGAACCAGCACGCATACAGAGCAAGAGTGTATCGGCTGAAAGCAACGACATCAGCGGGATTGCTCTTAGAATGCCTCATAGTACCGGATTAACCTGCTGGCTGACCATTACTGTACAAAAATAGGATCTATTGTGGAGAAAATCTGCGGCAGGATAATTAACTGACTGTTTTTTGGTCCTAATAAGACGTGTATTTAATATCGGATATTAATAAATCACTGTTCAAAATGTGAAGATAATATGAAAAATAAGATAAAATATTGAGTGGTGTGATAGGGGAATTATGCGGAGTGGAAAATAGTCATTATTGTGCTACCGGCCTGAAATAAACCATAACCTGGAGTATCACGGGGTGAAACTAGCGGGGGGTAAAGGCAAAAAAAACCGGCCAATGAGGCCGGCTGTCGTATCCAGAAAATCCGGAATGAAGGTAATAAATAACAAATAATGATGATAGCAAGGTGAATTATAGAGAATTTCTGAGTTTTTGCTTTATCACTTAGTGCTGCGCTATTTATGGTAGTTAATTGAATTCATTGATGTATTTTAAAAGTTAACTATTAGTGCTTTATTTTATGCTCATATTTTTTTCAAGAAAGTTCGATGACATTAACATTTATTTACATCTTCTAATATGTATGAAACACTATCGTTAGGTTCGTATCATTTTCTTTCTGGATTAATAAGGCTTATATCCAGAGAATGGATTTGCCATGTCGGGCATATAATTTTAATAGTTTTATTTCACCTAGCACTCACAAATCAGTGGCACGCCCGACACCCTACGAGGATAGATCAAAATGAAACGTCGAATTCTTTCTCTCTTGGTCCCTGCATTATTAGTGGCAGGATCAGCAAGTGCGGCAGAAGTCTATAATAAAGACGGCAACAAACTGGACCTGTACGGTTTAGTCGATGGCCTCCACTATTTCTCTAATGATGCTGGCTCTGATGGCGACCAGAGCTATATACGTATGGGTTTCAAGGGGGAGACACAAATCTCCGACCAACTGACCGGTTACGGCCAGTGGGAATATCAGGTGCAGGTTAACCATGCCGAAAGCTCTGATTCCGGTAACAATTCCTTCACGCGTTATGGCTTTGCTGGTTTGAAATTTGGTGACTATGGTTCATTCGATTACGGTCGTAACAACGGCGTACTCTATGACGTAGCGGCTTATACCGACATGCAGCCTGAGTTCGATGGTTCCACCTATGGCGCTGACCAGTTCCTGTTCCAGCGTACTAATGGTGTTGCTACTTACCGTAACAACAACTTCTTTGGCCTGGTTGATGGCCTGAAGTTTGCCTTACAGTATCAGGGTAAAAATGACAGCGGTGGTGGTGAACCAGGTACGCGTGATGTGCTGACGCAAAACGGTGACGGCTACGGGATGTCGCTGAACTACGATATCGGTGCAGGCGTGAGTATTGCCGGTGCGTTCTTCAACTCGGACCGTACGGATGAGCAAAACTCTGCACCGGGTATTATGGGACAGGGTAAGAAAGCAGAGGGTTATAGCGGTGGTCTGAAATATGACGCGAATAACGTCTACCTGGCCGCGATGTTTACCCAGGCTTATAATGCTTCCCGCTTCGGTTCTACCGATTCAGAAGCTTATGGTTACGCTAACCAGTCTCAGGCATTTGAAGCTTACGCAAGCTATCAGTTTGATTTTGGCCTGCGTCCGTTTGTGGCCTATAACCAGACGCGTGGTAAAGATCTGGGTACCGACCGTCTGGGCAACAACTACGACGATCAGGACCTGGTGAAATTTGTTGATATGGGGGCAACTTACTACTTCAATAAAAACATGTCTGCGTATGTCGACTATAAAATCAACCTGATCGATAGCAGCACCTTCACGGATAATGCGGGTATCAATACCGATAACGTCACTGCAGTAGGCCTGGTGTATCAGTTCTAACCTGATACCTTCAGACACCGAATAATGCAGTAAAATCCAACGCGGCTCAGGCCGCGTTTTTTATCGTTATACATTCCGCCCGCTAAACGACTCTACAGCTGAGGTCACTATGTCAGTTAAACCCCCGTTACCACCATTTACCCGTGAAAGTGCCATTGAAAAGATTCGCCTGGCGGAAGATGCCTGGAACAGTTGCGATCCACAGCGTGTTCGCCAGGTTTACTCTGAAGATACTCGTTGGCGTAATCGCAGCGAATTTGCCACAGGCCAGCAAGAAGTGGTGGCTTTTCTCGAACGTAAATGGGCTAAAGAGCTGGAGTATCGTTTAATTAAAGAGTTGTGGGCTTTCGATGGCGCGCGTATTGCGGTGCGCTTTGCCTATGAGTGGCGGGATAATTCGGGTAACTGGTTCCGTAGCTTTGGTAATGAAAACTGGGAATTCAACGCGCAGGGGCTGATGTTTGCCCGCTACGCATGTATTAACGACCTGCCGATCAAAGAGAGTGAGAGAAAGTTTCACTGGCCGCTGGGTCGCCGCCCTGACGATCACCCCTCTCTCAGCGATTTTGGGTTTTAATCTGCATCAGGCCGATTTTTGATGGATGATGTGCAGTGGCGGTGCCACTTCAAGTTTGATATCCGGATTTTGGCGGAATTCATAAGGCGTAATATTGAAGCGTTTGCGGAACATGTAGGTGAAATGCGACTGCGAACCGAAGCCGAAATCCATGGCGATATCGAAAATGGAGGTGTCACTGCTGCTGAGCTGGTACACCGCGCTGGCCAGCCGGCGCTCACGGATATATTTCCCGAGCGAAATACCGGTCGATTCTTTAAACAATTTTTGCATGTGCCAAAGCGAATAGCCTGAATACTCAGCCAATTCTTCAAGGTGGATGACGCGCCCAAGATGGCCTTCAATCCATTTGCTGAGTGCGCAGACGATAGTGAGATGAATATCCTGAGCCATAACCAGTCTGTGTTGATGTTCAATAAAGCTATTATACACAACTTCGTCGTGATGACGGGGTTGCCACAACGGCGCATGTAGGACAGCGTTTAGCGCAGCAGGATCCAATGAATGAACCGGGCGATAACATCGTCAAGCACTACTATTCCAATAAGAATAGCAGTGATGATCATGATGAATCGCTTACCTGTAGGCAAAATCAGTTCTCTCTGGATAGTCTCAACATCTCAGTTACCATGGGCTGGAACCCTGCATGTTGAGTGCCACGACAGCCGCACATACGGCAATAAAAATGACGAACACAATAAAAAGCCGCTTCATAATCATCTTCGCAGAGAAGCTCTGCCTCCAACATTACCACCACTTCGGGCGAAACCAGCGGGAAGGTACCCAGATTAGAGGCAGAAATCTAGTCTGACGGGGAAAAAAATCAGTCGGCAGCCGCGCTGCGTCTGACCAGATCGGTCTTCTGCCCATTTTTGATGATTGTCTCCGGCGGCGTTTGAGGCACCAGGGCGTCGGGGGCGATATTCATATGATTAAGTACCTGCGCCATGATCTGGCCAAATATCGGTCCTGCCACGGAGCCACCGAAGTGCTTGCCTGCCTGAGGATTGTTCACCATGACCACCAGCGCTATGCGCGGATTACTGGCTGGAGCAACACCGGCAGTGTAGTTGATGTAACCACCGTCATATTTACCGCTGGCCCCCATTTTCTCCGCCGTACCGGTTTTTATCGCCAGACGATAGCCGGGGACCGCCGCGCTAAGCCCTGAACCACCGGGCAGGGCATCGCTCTCCATCATATGAATGACGGTCTGAACCACATCCTGAGACATGACACGGGTACCCAGCACGGGGGGCGTGACCTTGGTGATCGACAGTGGCCGGTATATACCCAGCGCGCCGATAGTGGCGTATTCACGGGCAATTTGCAGCGGGGTTACACGCAGACCATAGCCGAACGAGAAGGTGGCGCGTTCAATGTCTGCCCAACGTTCGCGGTGCAGCGGGAAGTAACCGCTGCTCTCACCGCCGATACCCAGATCGGTGGGTTTACCCAGACCAAAGGACTGATAAAGCTGCACCAGCACCTGGGCAGGCATCGCCAGCGCAATGTGGGATACCGCGATATCACTGGATTTCTGCAATACGCCGGTGATGGTCAAAGCAGGCCAGTGGCCAACGTCTTTAATCAGGTGGCCATTGACAGTGTGGCCGGGTATCCAGTACGGAGTCAGGGCGTATCATGTGACGAGCCAGCCCGGCCATAACAACCAGTGGCTTCACCGTGGAACCTGGCTCAAAGCTGTCACTGATTGCTACGTTACGCATGTCTTTCGGCTGCACACCGGCATAATTATTGGGATTATAGGAAGGGTAGGAGGCCATTCCAAGGATTTCACCGGTATTGACGTCGACCAGTACCGCAGCACCTGAATCTGCCTGGTTGAGCATCACGCCATCACGCAGACGTGAATACATCACGTACTGCATGTAGCTGTCGATGCTCAGGTTAACCGTCGGTGGCTGCTGCGGTGGGACCTCTTTCAGGACGCCGATCACGTTGCCATGGCCGTCCTGACGATATTCGCGCATGCCAGGCTTGCCCTCCAGCAGAGTATTAAATCCTTTTTCGACCCCGGTCAGCCCTTCGTTATCGGTGCCTACCACGCCCACCAGGTTGGCCGCTGCTTCGCTCATCGGATAATAGCGGCTGTCATCATGCTGACTGCTGATGCCGCCAAGATGCAGCTGGCCGATGTCATTGGCGATACCCTGTTCCACCTTGCGTCCCAGATAAACAAAGCGGCGTTGTGGGTCACTGGTAATGGTTTGCTGCAGTTGCGAGAGTGGCATATCCAACGCAGAGGCCAGATACTGCCATTTAGGGCTGTTCAGGTCGCTGTGCAGCTGCAGGACGCGGAAGGGATCGGCGATAATGTCTTTGGATGCAACGCTCAGTGCCAGCGGGTGGCCATTACGGTCAGCAATAGTGCCACGGTCGGCGGGGATCACGGTTGAACGCAATGAGCGCTGGTCTGCTTGACGTTCCAGCATCGGACGGTTAAGCAATTGCAAATAGCCAACGCGGGCTAACAGAAAGACCATGCAACAGACAATACCCAGACAAATCAGGGCAAAGCGTTTTGAATAAAAATGGGGTTGTGCATTGGCTTTTTTCGGGGGCATGGTGGCTTCGCAAGTCATTGACGCTGATGTTGCCAAAGAACGACGAAGCTGAAGGCAAAATGCTGGTTAATTCAGCATAAACCCGGCACTCATCATTCTGATTGATAATGAATTTTGTATCATGCCCATATTATAATAAGCGATTGCCGGGTTATGTTTATTTCGGTTGCGCTTTGTAAGTAACCGTTACTCAACCGAGAGCCATTCATCGGCCTCTTCGAACATCTCTTCCAGCATTTGATTAAGATGAGAACGGTCCTGCTTACTGGCGCCAGAGGTATTCAGACCATTCGCCTGCATCGGTTTTACTTTGACTTCAGCATCAGGAAATAAGCGGTGGACGCGTTTAGTCAGCTCAGCCTTAATTTTGTCGCTGGCATCCGGGATACCTGCCACGTTGCGTTTGTCATAAACCAGTTCAACCAGCATTACACTTATCCTTCATACAGATATGTCAGTAGATTAACTGGCTAAATGTACAGTAAAAACAGCAACTGCTCCAGCTGTTTTAAGCGTAAATTCATGTAATAGGTTATATATAGCCCTTGTGAATGTTTGGCTGGAAGTTAGAATACGGCCAGTATCTAATGAGGAATTAATGATAAAGCAACGGCGCTCCGCACTGGTTTTTTTCTGCCTGGCTACTCTGGTTATACTGACATGTATGACGCAGCGTATCGCCGGGATGAACGCGCTTGCTGCTTCCCTGCGTGCCGACACTGTGACACAGCAGGTCTCCCCAAATGCCGTGGGTAGTACATCAGAAGCGGCCGCTATCCCCACTCCCTGCGAGTTGAGCAGCAAATCCATGTTGTCAGCTCCCCCTGTTATCCTCGAGTTTGCGCTACTGGCCCTTGGTCTGCTGTTGGCATTTTTGTCAGCGGGCAATCTGGCCGCTGTCCGCACGCTCCTGCCTGATGCCGTGCCTGTTCCGCGACTGCGGGTACATTTGCGGCTCTGCGTCTTCCGGGAATAAAAACGCGCCTCCGCTGTTGTTTCGGATGTGACATTTTTATTTTTGGAGAAAATTTATGCATAGTGCCTTCAGGGCGGCCATGGCCTGCCTGCTGCTGCTTTGGCTGCCTCAGCTTTATGCGGCGGATTCAGGCTGGCTGCAAAGTCCACAAAACTCCCACGCCAAAGTACGTTTTCAGGCCGAACCGTCGGGTGCTGACACCCAGGTTCTGCTCTCGGTCAGTCTGGAAAAAGGCTGGAAAACTTACTGGCGTTCGCCCGGTGAGGGCGGCGTTGCGCCAGTCATCGAATGGCGAGACAGCGCTGCGCCAGCGCAGTGGTTCTGGCCCACGCCATCGCGTTTTGACGTTGCGGGGCTGACCACGCAGGGCTATCACGACGATGTGACTTTCCCGATTGTTATCAGAGGGACATCACCCACGACGTTGTCCGGCACGCTGACGCTGCCGACGTGCAGCAATGTCTGTATTCTGACCGATTATCCCTTCCATCTGGATCTCACCGCTGCGGGCGACAGGGCTGAATTCTCACGTCAGTTTGCTATCGCGATGGGACAGGTGCCTATCGCGCAGGGACTGACTGACGACGCTTCGGCCGCTTACCGGCAGGGTAGTCTGGTGATTTCCGCCAGCCGCACGCAGGGCTGGCAGAGTCCAGCGCTGTTTATTGACGGGCTGGAGGGCAGCGCCTTTGGTAAACCGCAGATAAAAACGGATGGTGCACAACTGTCGGCAACCGTACCTGTCACCGACGAATGGGGTGAGGCGGCGGGGGACATCAGCGGAAAAACGCTGAGTCTGGTGCTGGCAGACAATGGGATAGCGCAGCAACTGACGCTGCCTGTCGATAAGCTGACGGGCGCAGCAGCTGGCGGCGCAGTAGCGCTTTGGCAAATCGCACTGATGGCACTGGCGGGCGGGTTTATCCTCAACCTGATGCCCTGTGTTTTACCCGTGCTCGGAATGAAACTCGGCAGCATTTTGCAGGTAAAACAGCGTGACCGTAAAAGCGTGCGGGTACAGTTCCTCGCGTCCTCGGCGGGTATCATTACGTCGTTTCTGGCCCTTGCGCTGCTGATGACCGTGCTGCGTTACACCAATCAAACTCTCGGCTGGGGCATTCAGTTCCAGAGCCCGTGGTTTATCGGCCTGATGGTGCTGGTCACGGCGTTGTTCACCGCTAATCTGCTGGGACTGTTTGAAATCAATCTGCCATCGCGCATGACCACCCGTCTTGCCACCCAAAAACGTAGCGGACTGGCGGGCAATTTTGGTGAAGGGGCTTTTGCAACTCTGCTAGCAACACCCTGCTCAGCACCTTTCCTCGGGACCGCCGTGGCCTTTGCGCTGGCAGCACCGTTGCCGGTGTTGTGGGGATTGTTTCTGATGCTGGGGATTGGCATGAGCCTGCCGTGGCTGCTGATTGCCATCTGGCCTGGGCTTGCCCTGCGTCTGCCACGACCGGGGCGCTGGATGCTGCGCCTGCGTCTGGCGCTGGGTGTGTTGATGCTGGCGGCTTGTCTGTGGTTGCTGAGCCTGATGCAAAACCATCTGAGTACTGAGGTTGTTATCAGCATTGCTGCGTTGATGCTGCTGGCACTGATAGTGGCGTCTTTAAGGCGCTATGGCAGACGGAATACGGCGGTGGCGCTTTGCACCGGGTTGCTGCTGGGCGGTCTGCTGATGCTGACAGCCGCGTTCTTTTTCAGCGGCACCAGCAGACCGTTGCAGGATAAGGTCAACTGGCAGCCGCTCACCGAGCAGGCGATCACTGAAGCTCTTGCCCAAAATAAAGTGGTGTTTGTCGATGTCACCGCCGACTGGTGCGTTACCTGTAAGGCCAATAAATTCAACGTGCTGCTGCGTGATGACGTGCAACAGGCGCTGAGTGACCAACAGGTTGTGGCCCTGCGCGGTGACTGGAGCCGTCCGTCTAAACCGATCAATGAATTTCTGCAAAAACGCGGCAGCGTTGCCGTACCGTTCAACCAAATTTATGGACCGGGTATGCCCGTTGGCGAAATTCTATCGCCGCTGCTGACCCGTGACGCCGTTTTACAGGGGCTGAAAAATGCCCGTGGAGAGAAATAATGAAAACGTTAATGCTGATTTTGATGATGGTGGTATCGCCTCTTTCGCTGGCACAGTCACCGGCCGCGGAACAAACACCGGAGCAGATTCTGTTTAAGGATCCGGCCACGCCACGTTTCGGGGCCAAAGATGCCCGGCTGACGCTGGTGTCATTCACCGATTATAACTGTCCCTACTGCAAACAGTTTGACCCGATGTTGGAGCGGCTGGTGAAAGAAAATCCTGACGTCGCGGTGGTGATTAAGTTGCTGCCGTTTCGTGGTGCCAGTTCGATCAGCGCGGGCCGCGCAGCGCTGACCGTCTGGGAGCAGCAGCCTGACAAATTCATGGCGCTGCACCAGCGGATGATGGCGAAAAAAGGGCCTCAGGATGAAGAGAGTATCGATGCCGCGATTGCTAAAGTCGGTCTTGAACCCGTCAAAGTGACGCCCGAAAGTTATCTGCAACTGAAAACCAATGTTGAAATCGCCGAAGTGCTGGGGATTCAGGGGACACCGGCCACCATTATTGGTGACCAGTTGGTTGCTGGTGCCATCTCCTGGGATGACCTTAATACGCTGGTTAAGGCGCAACTGGCGAAGGTAAAAAATGGGAAAAGTTAAGCGTTGGGCAAAAGAGCTGGGGATCGGTGTTGTGCTGGTGATGGTGGTGCTGCTGGGCATGGATTTTCTGCGTGCCCCGCAGGCACCGGCTAATTTTGGCCATCAACCGCTGCTAACCCTGGATAGCCAGAGTCTTACCCTCAACGAGCAAAGCCAGCAGCGCCCGCTGCTGGTTTACTTTTGGGCGACCTGGTGTGGCGTATGTAAAATCACCACGCCGGAGGTGGGCAAGCTGGCAGCCGAAGGTGAAAACGTGTTAACGGTGGCCTTGCGCTCTGGCGATGGCAGCCAATTGCAACGCTATCTGCAGGCGAAAGGCATTGAGATGCCGGTGGTTAATGACCCGCGCGGTGAGCTTTCAGCACAATGGGATATCGGCGTGACCCCGACGTTTGTCATTATTGATAAGGGCAGGGTGGTTACCACCACGACGGGCTGGACATCTTACTGGGGCATGAAAGCCCGCCTATGGTGGGCGGGCCTTTAGTCTGGTGCTTAGTTTGCAATAAACCGCTTTTCATCGGTCAGAACCTGTAACAGCAGGCCCAGTTCCGGTTTCTGATCTTTAATGCGTTTGCCAGCAAGGTCATAAGCGCGGTAGTCGCCATCTCTTTCCAGTTGCAAGGTCTGGGACGGTGTGATGATGACCAGGGTGCCGTTGTCACTGGTTGAGATCCAGTTATGGCGGCGCTTGGCTGCAAACAAGTCCTCACCCTGAGAGAAATCAGCAGGTGAAGTCGTGACATGCAACAGGCGCTGCATCAGGGTCGTCATCACATCTTCGTGATCGGTCAGCTTGTTGATGGACTGTGCTGGCGTTCCCGGCCAGTGGATGACCAGCGGAACCTGCAGTTGGTCACGGTTCATATTATTGCCTGAACCCCAGGTTCCATTTTCATTCAGCTCTACGCCATGCGCAGCGGTGATGACCACCACGGTTTTGTCCAATACACCGCGTGTCTTCAGTTCCTGTAAAATCTCGGCGATACGCTGATCGACCTCCTGCGTACCTTGCTGATAACGCTGAACGAAGGCTTTCCCAGTCGGTACAGCGTCATTGCCATGGCGTAATGTGGAAGAAACACCGTTCAGACCGATATAGGAGAACCATGGACGCGTACTGCGCGCATTCAGCCACTGTTGCCATTGCTGGGCCGTCAGTGAGTCTGGCTGATTGGCCGGCGCCGGTAATGAGAAATCGGTCAGCAGCGCCTGACGATACAGTGTGCTGTTGAATCCATCGGATGAGAACAACCCAAACTCATACCCTTGCTTGGCCAGTGATGTCATCAGCACCGAAGATTTGCGCGCAGAAATAATGCCTTCCATATAGGTTGGCGAAATTCCATAGAACAGGCCGAAAAGACCGGTGTCGACGCGGTTGCCTGAGCTGTAATGCTGGTTGAAGCTGACGTTCTCATGCGCAAATGCATTGAGAGCGGGCATATCTTTCGCCGTGGTCGAGGCGTGAAGGCCATCAACCACGATCATCAGTAAATTATAGCCGCTGCCTTTATCCCGGAAATTGATGTCGTTGAGTGGATACTCCACCGACAGCGCTTCTGGATTGCCTTGCTCAATCAAACGTTGCTGATAAGCCTGTGCGTCCAGCAAGCCATGTTTCTCAAGGAACTTACGGGCGGTCATCGGGTACGACAACGGCAGGTTGGAGCGCTGCATGGTGATCGGGCGGTAGAAATTGGCATCCGCCCAGATATACATCAGGTGCGACGCAAAGAAGCTGACAATAAATAATGCCACTAAAGGCTTGGCGAAATTGCGTCGATTCAGACTGCGCAGTTTCTGCCATGCCCAGGTACCGAACAACATTTCCACCAAAAAGATAATAGGGACAGCAATAAACATTAACTGCCAGTCGCGGGCCAGTTCGCCTTGTCCGGGGTTGACCACAAGTTCCCATACTACCGGATTAATGTGCAGGTGGAAGCGGGTAAACACCTCGGTATCTACCAACAACAACGTCAGCCCGGCCGTGGCTAAAATAGCCGACAGGAACCGCAGGAGACGTTGTGACATCACCACAAAGGTGAGCGGGAAGATGATCAGCAGATAGGTAGAGAAACCAATAAAGCTGAAATGCCCAAGCCAACTGACCAGCGCATAAATACGCCCTTCAAGCGAAGAGGGCCAGTCAGACACAAAAAGATAGCGGCTGCCGAGTCCGAGACTGAGCAGAATATTAAACAGGGCGAACCAGTGCCCCCAGCTGATCATCTGGGATACTTTTTCGCGATAGCGCTGACTATTTGTCACCATAAGAGGTTTTGGGCAAATGTTGGATTAATGGGCTTTATCTTCTCTTATCGACGCTTGCAGTGCACTTGCAAAAGAGCCTGCAATGGCTTTTCGCTGCGCAGGTGCGACGCTGGTATTGATTAAGTTGGTCACCATATTACCCAAAACCATCAGAGAAAGGTCGGTTGGGGTGCGGTGATTTTCCAGTACATTGACCAGTTCAGAAAGGATCTGTTCAACGTGTTCGTCACTGTAACGAGATGATCGTGGCATGGATTAATGTGCTCAAAGCCTGACAAAGTGCAATATCTTAACTTATCGTGGCATCAGTTTCTGCATTTTTATAACGTGACCAACGTTGAGATACTGATGGGATGTATTTATTTGTGTTTCCGCACCCGAGGCTTTGCGGTTGCAAGGACGGCGCATTCAATGTTTGAATACGCGCCATTACAGTTTGGATATTGATCCCTCTGTCATCCTTTTTTATAAAAATGCCTAACCGGAGAAACTCCCATGAGTCTGGATATCGAGCAGATCGCTCTGCACCAGTTGAACAAGCGTGACGAGCAGACGCTGGATGTTGTACTGCGCGATACCCTGCTGACCCCGAATGCGGCGGTTGAAGAGATGATGGCCGAGCTGCATCGCGTTTATGGCGCTAAAAGTAAAGCTTACGGGTTATTCAATCAGGATAGCGAACTGGCAGTGGCGTTACGCAATTGCCGCAAGGGGGATGAGGACTTCCTCGGCTTCAGCCGTGCGGCGACCGGGCGTTTACGCGATGAATTGTCAAAGTATCCGTTTGCTGAAGGTGGCGTCGTACTGTTCTGCCATTACCGGTTCCTGGCGGTAGAGTATTTACTGATTGCCGTGCTCAATAGCCGCAGCAGCATGCGGGTGAACGAGCAGCTGGATGTCAGCAGCATCCACTATCTCGATATCAACCATGCTGACATCGTGGCGCGCATTGATTTGACCGAGTGGGAAACCAGTCCTGAATCCACCCGTTATTTAACTTTCCTGAAAGGACGGGTAGGCCGTAAGGTTTCTGACTTCTTTATGGATTTCCTGGGCGCGGCTGAAGGGCTGGATACCAAAGCGCAAAACCGGGGGTTGCTGCAGGCGGTTGATGATTTCTGTACTGAAGCGCAGCTCGATAAAAATGAACGCCAGAACGTCCGCCAGCAGGTTTACACCTATTGCAACGATCAGCTACAGGCAGGGGAAGAGATCGCACTGGATGATTTATCTGACGAACTACCACCGTGGAATGACAAGAAATTCAAAGAGTTTACCCAGGATCAAGGGTATAAGCTGGAAGAGACCTTCCCAGCAGACCGCGGCACGTTGCGTCAGTTGACCAAATTCGCCGGCAGCGGTGGTGGTATAAGCATTAACTTCGACGCCATGCTGATGGGGGAGCGCGTGTTCTGGGATCCGGCTACGGACACCTTAACCATAAAGGGTACACCGCCGAACTTACGCGACCAGTTGCAGCGTCGTTCTTCGGGTAAATAACCGGAGTTTCCGGCCTGAATCTCGTCCAATAAAAAACCCTGCCTGAGCAGGGTTTTTTATTGTTCTCGCACGGCGTCCCGATGCGTATCGATTCAGTCAGCGATTAAACGCGAACGAAGTCGATGTGAGCCAGTTTTGGCTTGAACGGGTGACGCTGTACTGCCTGAACTTTAACTTTGGTTTCTTTACCGTCGATAACCAGAGTAATAGCTTCAGAGTAGAACTCCGCTTTAACTTCCATGTTCTTTACAGAGTCATGGTCCAGTTTGATAGAAACTGGTTCAGCTGAGCCACCGTAAACGATAGCTGGGAATTTGTTCTCTAAACGCAGGCGGCGGCTCGCACCTTTGCCCTGCTCGTCCAGTGGACGTACTTCAACATTGATAGTAAACATTGTTTATTTCTCTAATAAGAAAGTTTGCCCCGCCACCTGCGACCGAGTGACGAGTTGAGTAATACTGCTCGCGCGCATGGCGAAAGCGGGCGGTATGATACCGGAGCCGGGGCCCGGCAACAATGAATAATTATCAGACAGAGCAGGGAGTTTATCCGCGTAGCTCATTCGCACGGCGATAGCGCCCCTGATAATCAAATACTTTTTCTCGAACCTGCCAGAACTGGCCTTTCATTCGCGCTACCACAAAATCGGGATGACGTAGCAGAATTTGCTGTGCCACGATATCGCTGGCGGTCTGCCATTCCAGCGTGATTCCCGGTGCTCGCTGGTGAGGACGCAGGAAATTATGTAAAAAGGCCATGCGTTGGGCGGGCGTGCTCAGGCGAAAACGTTCAGAGACGTCGGCCCCGTCTTCATCGTAATAGGTGATTTTAAGCCATTCACCTTTTTCATCGCGGCCATTCTCCAGATTCATTCCCCCACAGCGCAGTACCAGGGCATCCCTGAGACGCAGCGCGGCTTTAAGCATGTCATCCGGGTCAACCAGAATCTCCTGACACTGGTGGCAGCGCCGTGCGGCGATGTCGTTCTGTGCGCCACAGTGCGGGCAGCTCTTGAAGCGAAAACGATAGTCGCACTGCTCTCGTTCACCCTCATCATCTTCCAGCACGCCCTGACAGCGGCGGCCAAAGTGTTCAATCACCGTGCCATCTTCGGTAGTTTTTCCCCAGAAAATATTGGCGAAACCGCAGGCCGGACAAAAGACCTGAACGGGTTTATTGTCACTGCCCGGTTTATGGCTACCGACCTCTGGCGTGAAAATATCATGTGGGTTTCCGGCATAGTCGAGGATCAGACAGTCGGTTTTCCCGGGGGATAAACGCAGCCCACGCCCCACAATTTGCTGATATAAACTGACCGATTCGGTCGGGCGTAAAATGGCGATGAGGTCAACGTGAGGTGCATCGAAGCCGGTCGTTAATACCGAGACGTTAACCAGAAAGCGCAGTTGCTGCTGTTTGAACTCGCCGATGAGACGGTCGCGTTCGGATGCCGGGGTTTGGGCGCTAATCAGTGCTGCCTGACCTTTGGGGAGCAGGCCGAAAATCTCACCGGCATGTTCCACGGTAGAGGCGAAGATCATCACCCCTTTGCGCGCCGCGGCGAACTCCACAATCTGGCTGATGATATGCGGGGTAATGCGTTTTTGCTGGCGCAGTTCGTCGTTGAGATCGGCCTCGCTGAACAGACCGTTGCTGTTGGGTTGTAACCGGCTGAAATCGTAGCTCACTACCGGCATGTCCAGCCTTTCCGGCGGTACCAGAAAACCATTTTTGATCATATAGCGCAGCGGCAGTTCATAAATGCAGTCACGAAACAGGCTGTCGGCATCGCCCCGCACCATGCCCTGATGGTGATACTGATAAATCCAACCTTTACCCAGCCGGTAGGGGGTAGCCGTCAGGCCGAGCAGCCGCAGCCGCGGATTGGCAGTGCGCAGATGGCTGATGATTTGCTGATACTGGCTGTTTTCATCGTCAGAAATACGGTGGCATTCATCGATGATCAGCAGGGAAAACTCTCCGCCAAAGGCCGCAAGATTGGGAGCGACAGACTGCACGCTGCCGAACACCACTTTCCCGCTGCTCTGTTTGATATTCAGCCCGGCGGCGAAAATATCGGCTTCCAGCCCGTAGGAGAGGTATTTACTGTGATTTTGCGCCACCAGCTCTTTGACGTGAGCCAGCACCAACACCCGCCCCCGGGCAACCCGGGCCAGTTCGGCAATGACCAGGCTTTTACCTGCGCCAGTGGGCAGGACAATCACCGCGGGCTCATCATGCTGGCGAAAATGGCGCAGCGTGGCGTCAACGGCATCTTGTTGATAGGGGCGGAGGGTAAAAGCGGTCACGGTAAGTTCACTGGTAATAAATACAGGGTTTCAGTATGCCAAAATTTGTCGTTGATGGCGATCATCGGCCGCCGCTAACTTTTATCGATCTGCGTCGCAAATTGGGGGATTTTGAGGTTATACTGGCCGTTCACATAGGCAGTCCGTCTGCCCCCGCTGAGGAGTAATAGCGCGTCGCCATTATTCACTCTTTGCACATATTTAGAACCAAATAACCCTCAACCCTGTCAGTTACCCTTAAGTAACGGCGGGGTGTTGTTTTTTATCAGGAGTGCGATCTTACAGATCGCCATCAAAGGTTAGGCAGATTCAATGCGTCTCGATAAATTTTTAGCCCAGCAACTGGGAGTCAGCCGTGCCATCGCGCTGCGTGAACTTCGTAATAAACGCGTCACTGTTGACGGTGAAATCATTAAAACCGGTTCATTGAAACTGGAACCGCAGCACCGCGTGGAGTTTGACGGTAACGTGCTGGAGCAGATTGGTGGCCCACGCTACTTTATGCTTAACAAACCTCAGGGATATGTCTGTTCAACTGACGATCCCGATCATCCAACCGTACTCTATTTCCTCGAAGAACCTGTGGCTTACAAGCTGCATGCAGCAGGACGTCTGGATATCGACACGACGGGCCTGGTGCTGATGACCGATGACGGCCAGTGGTCGCACCGTATCACGTCGCCTAAACACCACTGTGAGAAAACCTACCTGGTGACGCTGGAACAACCGCTGGCGGCCGATACAGCCGAGCAGTTCACCGCGGGCGTCCAGCTACATAACGAAGACTCGCTGACTAAACCGGCTGTGCTCGAGCAGCTTGAAGAGTGCGTGGTGCGTCTGACGATCAGTGAAGGGCGTTACCATCAGGTTAAACGCATGTTTGCTGCCGTGGGTAACCGCGTCGTGGCGCTGCACCGTGAGCGTATCGGCGGGATTGTCATGGATGACGATCTGGAGCCGGGCGAATACCGTCGTCTGACCGAAGAAGAGATTGCCAGCGTTGAAATGCCTGGCCGCTAAGCCTTCATCCTTTAACTTGCCTCTGCGTTGACTGCGAATCCCGGTCACTTACTTATGGAGTTAATGAACGTGGAAGAAAACCGGGTATCCCATATAGGTTTGATTTTCATCCTGGGATTGATATCGATGCTGATGCCGCTGGCTATCGATATGTATCTGCCAAGTATGCCAGTGATTGCTCAGGAATTTGGTGTGCCTGCGGGCAGCGTGCAAATGACACTCAGTGCTTACGTGCTGGGCTTTGCTGTCGGGCAGCTGTTCTATGGGCCAATGGCTGACAGCCTCGGGCGTAAGCCGGTTATCTTCTGGGGCGTGCTGATCTTTGCCGTCGCCGCCGGGGCCTGTGCACTCGCACAATCCGTTGAGCAACTGGTCTACATGCGTTTCCTGCACGGGCTGGCCGCTGCGGCGGCGAGCGTGGTGATCAATGCGCTGATGCGCGATATGTTCACCAAAGATGAATTCTCACGAATGATGTCTTTTGTGGTACTGGTCATGACCGTTGCGCCTCTGCTGGCACCGATGCTCGGCGGTATGTTGATGGTCGCCTTTAGCTGGCACGCTATTTTCTGGGCGATGGCCATTGCGGCGCTGATCGCAGCTGTCTTGGTGGGTGTTTACATCAAAGAAACGCTTCCCAAAGAGCGGCGGCAAAAGTTTCATCTGCGCACCAGTCTTGGCAACTTCGCTACCCTGTTTCGCCATAAGCGCGTACTGAGCTACATGCTGGCGAGTGGTTTTTCCTTTGCCGGCATGTTCTCCTTTCTCAGCGCGGGTCCGTTTGTCTATATTGAACTGAACGGTGTATCGCCGCAAAACTTCGGTTTTTACTTCGCGCTGAATATCGTCGCGCTGGTGATCCTGACGCTTATCAATAGCCGTAATGTGCGCCGGATGGGCGCAGTGAAGATGTTCCGCTTCGGCCTGGTGGTGCAGCTGATTATGGGCCTCTGGCTGCTGGTCGTCTGTGCTCTCGGATTCCCGTTCTGGGCGCTGGTGGTGGGCGTGGCGGGTTATGTGGGCGTGATTGCGATGGTGACGTCCAATGCGATGGCGGTGATTATGGATGATTTCCCTCATATGGCAGGAACGGCGGCCTCTCTGGCGGGTACAATTCGCTTTGGGACAGGGGCGGCGATAGGTTCCGTGCTCTCATTGTTCACGGCGAAAAGTGCCTGGCCGATGGTAGGGTCAATGGCGTTTTGTGTGATTGCGGCAGCTTTGTTGTATCTTTACGCCAGCCGACCGGTGGTCATGAAAGTCCGCGAAACTGAGCAGTCTAGCAACCAGTAAAACGAAAGCTGCCCATCCAGCCATCATGGGCAGCTTTCAGAGAATTTACTGATGGTTAAAATCATTAAGTCTCTCAACGGATGACTTATACCCCAGGACCAAATAAGCCACTTGAGCTTCAACGGCGGCAACCAATGCTGCCCGGTCTTCGGAGGTCAGTTTGTTTTTCCGCGCTGCCAGCGCCAGTTTTTGCAGTGATTCCGCGGCCCCATCGATCTCTTTTTGAAAGTCTTTGGTCGCTGCCAAAATCGTGGAATTTTTTAGCGCTTCTAACTCTGCATCTGCAGATTTCCTGATGTGAAGGAACTCAGCCGGAGTAGTAATATTGTCTTTCTCTATTTCTCTTAATTCACTGTTGAGTGCGGGTAGAGACGAGGTTATGGATAAGGTCATCTTGGGCTCCAGAGTCGTTTTTTTTTGGTTAAACATTTACGTCACCGCTAAAGCGTAGACCAGATCTCTTTGTTGTTCTTTTTTTAAACACTGATTTGCAGGGCGGATATCGTTAATGCGTATCCTTCCCTGCTTACCGGATGCTTTTGTCTATTGCGTTACTGCTTATCTGGCTATCTGCACTTTAATTCCCTGCGCCTTACGTATTTTTCGCATCCTTGCATATTCATCCGCCATCGCTTTGGCTTTTGCGCCGGGGATCAATGCCATATCGCACTCTTTTGGCAATAGTGTGGTGACCAGTGCCGCAATCAGCAGAGAGGCCACCAGGGCATAAATCGCCGTGCTTTGACCGTAGAAATTAACCAGTACACCAACCAGATAGGGTCCGCAGAAACCGCCCAAATTCCCCAAACCGTTGATCACGCCGCGTGCGCTGCCCGCCACTTCCGGGGTGGTGACTTTGCTCGGAATGGTCCAGAAGGCGCTGGTTGCAGCCTGGAGGAAGAAGCCAGCGCCGACCAGGAAACCGTAAGATGCCATAATGTTATGGCTGACACTGACCGATGCGGCCAGACAGGCGGCAAATCCGCATAGTGGCAACACGATGAACATACGGCGCTTACCGGTTTTGTCTGATAGCACGGACATGGCGAGGATCCCCAGCATCGTCCCCACGTAAGGGATAATAGCCAGCATACCCACCGAGCTCATGTCGCCGCCGGTCAAATTTTTAAGGATAGTCGGTAACCACAGGGTGTAGCCGTAAATCCCGGTCTGGTAGAAGAAGTTAATGATGATCAGTTTTCTGATCGAGCCGTTGCGAAACACCTCTTTCAGTGGCGCATTTTGTACCGGTGCCAGCGCCCTCAGTGCTTCTCGCTCGCGGTTAAGCTCGGTGACCAGATAGTGACGCTCGCGCTCAGAGAGCCATTTGGCTTCTTCGGGGCGATCGCTGATGGTGAACCACCAGAACGCCATGACCACGACCGACAACAACCCTTCGATAATAAACAACCAGCGCCAGTCGAGTACGTCCAGAATCACGCCGGAGAGCGGGGCGGTGATCATGCCACCGAGTGGCGCAAACATCAGTACATAAGCGTTGGCGCGTCCGCGTTCTTTATCCGGGAACCAGTTGCTGACCATGGTCAGCACCACCGGCAGCATTCCGCCTTCGGCTACGCCGAGCGCGAAGCGCAGGAACAGCAGCTGATACTGGTTGGTGACCAGACCGGTCAGGACCGAAATGACCGCCCATGCCACCAGAGACCAGGCAATAAACTTACGTCCACTGCCGTGCACCGCCAGACTGCCGCCGGGCACTTGTAGAAAAAGATAACCGATAAAGAAGATACCGGCAGCGAGACCGGCCATCGACGAGGTGATGCCTAATTCAGCGTCCATTCCGCCGGGCATGGCGAAACTGATATTAACCCTGTCCATAAAGGAGATAATACAGGCAATTAATATCGGCGTAATAACGCGTAACCAGCGGGCTTTGGGGATCTTATTATCCATCGTGACACCTCGGTTATACAGAAAATCCTTCCCGGTCATGAATCAACGGGAAATGACTTTACTGATTCGTTTTATTAATCATTCATTATTGGTTTGCAGGTTTTAACGACGTTATTAATCTAAGTGTTTGTGTAAATTCGCTAATACTTTTTCACTCATGGCCTGACGTGTTTCATGCGTGGCGCTGCCGACGTGCGGCTGCAAAACCACATTGTTCATATTGATTAATTCATGAGGAACGTGCGGTTCGTCGGCAAAAACATCCAGGCCAGCGCCGCTGATATTTCTATTCTGTAATGCCGTGATTAAATCCTGCTGGTTAATCACGCTGCCACGGGAAATATTCACTACCAGAGCATGATCCGGCAGGGCATCAAATAGGGACTTATTAATGACACCGGCTGATTGTGGCCCGCCGGAGACGGCAATGATCAGTACATCGACCTGTGCCGCGAGTTGTTTTACATCAGAATAGAAACGATAAGGCAGTTCGGGTTTTTCGTTATTGCTGGAATAGCTGATGTGCATATCAAAGCCAGCCGCGCGCCGCGCAATAGCCTGACCAATCTGGCCCATGCCAAAGATCCCCAGGCGCTTACCGCTGATTTTGGCAGAGAGTGGGAAACCGCCTTCCAGCCATTTTCCTTCACGCACAAACTTATCAGCCTGACAAATATTGCGTGATGTCGCGAGCATTAATGCCATGGCCATATCGGCAACATCATCGGTTAATACACCGTGGGTTATTTCAACCTGAATGTTATGTTTTTCTGTATAAGCGAGATCAATTGCATCGGTACCGACGCCGAAAACGGAAATAACTTTTAAATCAGGCAGGCATTCCAGAATACTATTATCGACCCCCACATCACCACGCGTCACCAGACCGAGAATACCTTTTCCGTTATTGGTTAAAAAAGCTTGTTTATCTTGCTGGTCTATATATTTTTCCACTGAAAACTGTTGTTCCAGTTTTTCTGTCAGGCTGTCCATTACCGGAGCCAGAATTAATACGCGTGATTTTTGTTGTTGGGTCATTGTCGTTACCTGCCAAAGTTTGCTTCTCAGAATCGATGTTCTAATAAAAGCATTTTCAGGAAACTATTTCGTGACCAAGGTCACGTTGGATCATGTTAAAAAACTGTGTTACTGGTAACGTGATCCTGGGCCACAAACCGGCGGGGAGAGGCAGGGGGAGCAGCAGGTCCGGCGGCGGGTTAAATCGTCCCACCGAGGGAGATGCGGTAGTGTAAATCAACCCGTTCTATGGTCGGTAGGTTTTTGATTTTCTTTAGGATAATCTCAGCAGCCACTTTGCCCATTTCATAGCGTGGGGTGATAACACTGGCTAACAGCGGCGTGGTGGCAAGGCCGATATCCAGCCCATGGAAGCCGGAGATCGCCATCTCTTCGGGGACTTTAATGCCCGACTTCAGGCACTCCTGTAACACGCCGACCGCAATGTCATCATTAGTGCATAACACGGCGTTAACCTGTGGATAGAGCTGTCGGGCCAGCGCCAGCATCCCTGCGCCGATGGATACGGAAGAGACTTTATTTGGCGTGATGTGCATGGGTTCGAGCTGGCGCTCCAGCATCGCCTGGCTGTAGCCCTGATAGCGTTTTTTATCGCGGGCATCTGACATTGAGCCAAAATAAACCACGTGCTGTTTGCCGCTGGCGAGCAGGGTAGTCGCCATATCATAGCCAGCCTGGAAATTGTCGAAGCCAACGGCGATGCGCCCATGGGTGTCATCGAGATCCATGACTTGTGCCACCGGTATGGCAGCGGCATTCAGATATTTATCGGCTTTCAACGTGTGCACCGAATCGGTAAGGATCAGGCCCGCCAGCTGATAGGTCAGCAAATTGATGATGTGCTCTTCTTCCCGCTCTTTGCTGTACTCATAATTGACCACCAGCGTCTGATAGCCCTGCTGGGAAGTAACAGACTCAATGCCCGCCAGCAGATCGGAGAAAATCTGGTTATTGAATGACGGTACCAGAATGCCAATGCGCGGTGTTTTTTGCGGGCGCTCGGCGTCCTCCAGCGGATACCCCACTTCTTCCATCACTTTAGTGATGCGCTCGCGCGTTTCGGGTGACACCTTTTCAGGCGTACGCAGAAAACGGCTGACGGTCATTTTAGTTACGTCGGCGAGTAACGCGATATCTTGCAGTGTGACGCGCTGGTTTCTCATCCGAAAGGCCCTGTGTGAAAAAGAATGGTTAAAAACAATCAGCCTGATTATGCAGCAAAAAAGGCAATGACATGTTAGCAAAATGATAGGGATCACGCTTGTGGTAACAGAGTTTGTTAACACGGAGCAGAGTGATCTGTATCACAGTTTGGCCGCCGATAAACCGCTTAAGTGTGAAGTAACTTTTATCTATGGATATTCATCATGACAAACCTGTTCTCCCTCGATAACAAAAAAATTTTGGTTACCGGCTCAACGCGTGGGTTGGGCTTTCTGCTGGCCAAAGGGCTGGCGCAGCATGGTGCCGAAATCATTGTTAACGGAACATCGGCGGATACCACCGCGCGGGCTGCCGAAGCACTGCGGGCTGAAGGCTTTATCGTGCATCCGGTCTCGTTTGATGTCACCGACAGCCAGGCAGTGAACAAGGCGATTGACCATATTGAGAAAGAAATTGGTGCAATTGATGTGCTGGTCAACAACGCGGGTATTCAGCGTCGCCACAAGTTTACCGAGTTCCCCGAAAAAGACTGGGATGACATTATCGCGGTCAATCAGAAATCGGTTTTCCTGGTCTCACAGGCGGTGGCCCGCTATATGGTCAAACGTGAAAAGGGCAAGATCATCAATATCGGTTCTATGCAAAGTGAACTGGGCCGCGACACCATCACGCCTTATGCCGCGTCTAAAGGCGCGGTAAAAATGCTGACCCGCGGCATGTGCGTTGAGCTGGCGCGCTATAACATTCAGGTCAACGGCATCGCGCCAGGCTATTTTAAAACCGATATGACTCAGGCGCTGGTCGATAACAAAGAGTTCTCAGACTGGTTGTGTAAGCGTACACCCGCTGCGCGTTGGGGCAATCCGGAAGAACTGATCGGGGGGGCGGTTTATCTGTCCTCCCAAGCATCGGACTTCGTCAACGGGCATCTGCTGTTTATCGATGGCGGCATGCTGGCAGCCGTATAATTCCCGTCATCCTTCAAGTTCTCTTGGCGTTGGCTGCCTTCACTTACTCCAGTCGCTTACCTGGGTAAGCGCCTGGGGATTCACGCAGTTGCCGCTTTGATACAGCTCGAATGATGTAGGGTATTCCCTGGAACAGGAATAAATATGAAAAAAATGGCATTAATCACCGGTGGTGGTAGCGGTATCGGGTTGAGTGCGGCGAAAGCGTTGGCGGCGGGTGGTTTCACGGTGATTATCACCGGGCGCGATTTGGCGAAACTTGAGCAGGCCGTGGCGCAGTTTCCGGCCGGGCAGGCGGTGGCACGTCAGCTGGATGTTACGCGCCCTGAGTCGGTTGAGGCGTTGTTTGCCGAGATTAAAAACACCTTCGGGCGGCTGGACCTGCTGTTTAACAACGCAGGAACCAACGTGAAAGAGGTGCCGGTTGAGCAACTGGCAGTGGAGGACTGGCTGGCGGTGATCAATACCAATCTGACAGGGGTATTTTTGTGCACCCGCGCGGCGGTGGGTTTGATGAAACAGCAAACCCCGATGGGTGGCCGCATTATCAATAACGGCTCGATATCGGCGCAGTCGCCGCGCCCAAACTCGGCACCCTATACCGCCAGCAAACATGCTGTAACCGGCCTGACAAAATCGACGTCGCTGGATGGTCGTGCGTTTAATATTGCCTGCGGGCAGATTGATATTGGCAATGCGGCCACCGATATGGGCAATAGAGCGCTGGCAGGCAGAATGCAGGCCAACGGTGAAATAGCCGAAGAGCCAGTAATTCCGGTGGAACGTATTGGTGAAGCCGTGGCCTATATGGCCAGTTTACCGCTCGATGCCAATATATTAACTATGACGATTATGGCTTCCGCCATGCCGTTGGTCGGGCGGGGATAGTCAAATATAAAAAGCCCCGCACAGTGGCGGGGCTATTAATAATTTTATCGGACGAGTGTTTTCTTCTCCAGTAAACAGCGGTAAATAAGCCCGCCCGCAATCCCGCCAAGAATAGGCACCAGCCAGAATACCCACAATTGCTGGATGGCCCAGGTTCCCTGGAATATAGCCACGGCTGTACTTCGTGCCGGGTTCACTGAGGTATTGGTGACCGGAATACTGATTAAGTGAATTAAGGTTAATGCCAGACCAATCGCCAGCGGAGCAAAACCTGCTGGTGCGTGCCGGTCGGTCACGCCATGAATGACAATTAGGAATACCGCTGATAACACAAACTCAATCACAATTGCTGACGTCAGTGAATAACCGCCCGGTGAATGTTCCCCATAACCATTGGAAGCGAATCCGCTGGCGGTGGCATCAAAACCGGTTTTACCACTGGCGATCAGATATAGCACGGCTGCGGCTGCAATCCCGCCGACCACCTGCGCCACAATATAAGGCACTACATCTTTGGCCGGGAAGCGACCTCCGGCTAATAATCCTACGGTGATCGCAGGGTTAAAATGGCCGCCGGAAATATGGCCGACAGCATAGGCCATAGTCACTACGGTTAAACCAAATGCCAGTGCCACACCAACAAAACCTATACCCAGTTGTGGGAAAGCTGCGGCTAATACAGCACTGCCACAGCCACCAAACACGAGAACAAACGTTCCTAAGAACTCAGCCGACAATTTGCTTAGCATGGGATTATCCGCCCTTCATAAACGTATTTTTCTACTGCGCCTGTAATGTCCCACAGCAAGGTAATTACCTTTGGGTATTACTTTAAAGAGTATAGTTTCTGTTTTTATTATTTTAATAATTAAGTTTAAGCGACAATATGAAAAAAACACCCGATATTACATCGGGTGTTTGATTTTTTACGCGCCTGAACGCCGTCAGAGAGCAGGTGGCTTCCCGTTATTTTGCTGGGTTGCGTTTTCTTCCCAGCCAGAAGATTAATACCAGCAGAATAACCACACCGGCAATCATTGCAGGGGCCATATAAGGTTGCAGCTTGGCCAGCAGCGTTACGGGGCCGCCAGCGCGCAGAACGGCGACATCGCTGGCCGTGACTTGAATGGCTGCGTTGCCGTAATTCTTCAGCACATAATTGGAGATATCGGCAATCTGCTGGTCGCCAAGTTGGCCGACATAAGATCCTTCACCAAATTTTGGCATCAGTACGTGCTCGTTACCCACCTGACGGTCCACGCCGTAGAGAATGGCGGAGATCAGGTTTGACGCATTGCCCATGCCGGTTGCGGTGTTGTTATACAGCGATGGATAGGCCTGATTTTTACTGCCTGAACCGTCCGGCTGGTGGCAGCTGGCACAATAGCCGCTGAACAGGGCCGCGCCGCTGTTGAGGGTACTATTAGCGTTGGCAGGGTGTGCGCCGCGTAAACCTTCTTCGACATTCACCGGTTTACCGAAGGTGTCGGCCGCCTGAGTATCGCGTGGATCACGAACCGGCGTACTGTTTTTCAGGTAAAAGGCAATGGCATTCAGGTCTGCATCCGGCATGTATTGCAGGCTGTTTTGCACGGCCTCTGCCATACCCCCGGCAGCCTGATTTTTACCGGCAGTACGGCCGGTTTTCAGGTATTCCACCAGCTGTGCCTGAGACCAGTTCCCAATACCGCTAACGGGATCCGAACTGATATTTGGCGCATACCACGGGCCGACCATCCCGCCTGCCAGCGGTTTGTCGCTCACGGAACCCATCATCAGATTACGCGGTGTATGGCAGGTATCACAGTGGCCAGCACCGTTGACCAGATAGGCCCCGCGGTTCCATTCGGCACTTTTGCTGGCATCCGGCTTAAACGGCGTGCTGTCGAGGTACATCATATTCCAGCCCGCCATCGCAATACGCATATTGAACGGGAATGGCAGAGCAGTCTCTTCGGTCGGGGTTTCCACCGGCTGAACATCCTGCTGGAAATAGGCGTACATCGCCTTGATATCTTCATCGCTCATATGGCTGTATGAGGTATACGGCATCGCGGGGTAAAGATTCTTACCGTCAGGCCGAACGCCCTGACGCACCGCGCGCGCGAACTGCTCCTCGGTGTAATTACCGATACCAAAGGTTTTCGACGGCGTGATATTGGTGGTGAAAATCGTGCCCATCGGCGAGTGAATCGCGTAGCCACCCGCGAATGGCTTACCGCCTTCCGGGTTGGTATGACAGGCCTGGCAGTCGGCGGCGGTGGCAACCCACTTACCCTGACGCGCGAGTTCCGCCTGATCGTCTGCGGCCAGTGCGGCGCTACTTAACAGCCAACCCAGCAACGCGGCGGTGACGCTTTTAAACAGCAAATTTCTCATGCGTCACCTGCCAGTTTCTTCGCCATATCGTCAGCGGCTTTCAGGCCCAGTGCGGCCATGGTCAAGGTACTGTTCACGACGCTGGAAGAAGGGATCGCGCCACCTCCCGGTAGCCACAGATTGGCGTGGTCATGGGCGCGGCAATTGCCGTTAACCACCGAGTCTTTCGGATCGCTGCCCATAATAGTGCCGCCCATAATATGGTTATTAGCATTCAGACTGGTGGTGATGTTGAACTCGTCAGCCATGAACAGTTGGCCAATGTGCTCCAGTTGTCTATGTGCTGCTTCGGCACCTTTACGCACGTAGTCCCCCACGTCGTAATGAATATCCGGACACGGCAGGCCATGCGGATCTTTACGCGTGGTGCTGAGTGTCAGGCGGTTTTCAGGATCGGGTAGCGGTTCGAGGCTGATGGACAAGTCCACGCCATAAATGGTGCGGCGGCGGATCTCTTCATCCAGTTCCTTACCGACCAGGCCCATCTGCAACGCTTTAGAGGTTGCGGGGATCACACGGTTGATGTTGTTGAGTATCATCTTGTTGGCGGAATACTCTTTGCGGAACTCACCGTCACGTGGGCCAACCAGACAGCTGCTCTGCGCCGGACCACGGCCAATCCACAGCGGCTCTTGCGCGATGAAAGTACAGTGGAATCCGGAGTGGTCCATCATGTTACGGCCAACATGGTCGGACGAGTTGGCGATACCGTTAGGGTTTTTATCGTTGGCGGCCATCAAAAGCAGGCGCGGGGTTTCGATACCGTTACAGGCCAGGGCGAACACTTTGCCGGTGGCTTTGTGCGACTGCTTTTTATTATCGAGCCAATGAACGGCGGTAATGTTGTTGTCTGCATCGGTGTCGATTTTGTACACCACGGCCTCAGCCAGTACGACGGCACCTTTGTTTTCGGCGCGTTCAACGTGGGCAATGCCGTTGTACATCGCACCAATCGGGCAAATGGGCTGACAGTTATTGTTTCCGCAGCACGTCGGGCGTCCATTCCACGGACGGGTGCTGCGGCCCTGTGGGATCGGCACAGAGCGGTAACCATGCGGGTTCACGACTTCTGCGAAGCGGGTATCGCCATAGCCGTACGGGACCTGTTCCATTGGATAAGGTTTACTGCGCTCGGAGGGGGATTGCAGGGCTGGATCATTCGGTCCAGCAACGCCGATCTCTTCTTCCGCACGGCAATAATAGGGTTCGAGCTCGTCATAGGAGATCGGCCAGTCGCGGCCGACGCCGTACAGCGTCTTCATTTTGAAATCGTTAGGCACGTGACGCCAACAGGAGGCAGCCCAGTGCCAGGTGGTCCCGCCGACGGTGCGCAGATAACCCTGCTTAAAGCTGCTGGCACTCGGTCCGGTTAGATGCACATAGTTATTTTCCGGGAAATAGAGTGGTGCAGGGGCATTTTCGGATTGCGGGTAGAGTCCCTGGTAATCCGAACCAGCACGGTTTTCAAAAGGCATATTGCGCCAGTTTTCCACTGCCTGGGCGCGTTCGATCCGTAAACCGGCTTCCAGAACCAGCACCGAATACCCTTGGCTGACCAGTTGATCGGCAATCATGCCACCGACCACGCCGGAACCGACAACAATCACATCTGCGGACGCATCACCGTTCGCCATAAATTCTGGTTTCTTCATCAGGCTTTGCTCACATCAGTCTTGGTGTTTACCGGCCCAAAACGGTCGGCGTTCATCGATTCAGGCATCGCGGCTGCAGGCGGCGCTTCGGTAAACCATAAAGGGCCATTGCCACAGTATGTCGGCACAATCAGACCATCGCTTACTGGGCGGTACATCAGCGCATCTTTATAGGATATTAATATGGAATCGATACCATGACCGACGGTACCGGTATACCAAGCGGTGACGATACTGGTCAGCAAGTCACCTAAGCCTTGCTGTTTCGCCACTTCCTGCAACTGAGATGCAGATTGATCGTTTTTGACCAGCGCATGAAGTTTGTTTACCTGAACGGGAAAATCTGGCTGGCTGCGGAAGAATGCATTGAAAATTCGCGCAGAAGCGCCTTCGCTTAGATTTGTATGTTCTGTCACCGCCTGAGAGACCCGATAAAACTGGCCAAAAATAACCGGGGAAGTGGTCGCCGTCTCTTTTTCCGCCTGTGAAAGGAACGGGAAGCCAAGCAGGGTGGTGGCAACCATTGCAGAGGTCAAGCCTTTCAGCATGTCACGGCGACTGAAACCGGTCCCATTTTCGGGTGTATTGCTCTCAATAAGTGAAGGATTGTTGTCCATCTCATATCTCGCTGGTGTTGGGGTGTGAGCCAAAGTGGCCCGGGGAAAAGGAGAACCATTAAAAACGGTGCGGATGATAAGCCTAAACACAGGAAAGCATGCAAACAAATCGTGCGAATTATTTAACATCCAATCACAATTTTCTCCTTGTTATGCAACAATAAGTTTTTTAACCAAATGGTACGTTTAGGGTTAAAGCTCATAATGAGCACCATCGTTTTTTTCAGTATTTCTGGTTAACTGATTGAGATTTAATGGTCACTCGTCGATTTCGATATATAGGGATTGGTTAAATTGTTCATTTTTTGTAAATGAAAAGATTCTAATTGGTAGCGTTAATGCATGAAATTGGTTGAGATATAAGGGGAAAAAGGTTACAAATAATCCAAAATGAGATCTGGCTCACAGAATGGCGCTGAGCTGGACATAAAATCAGCGACTGGTTGTGTTTTTCGTTTGGCGACGTTACAAATATGTTAATTATTTTCGAAATTGTACGGGCGCGTTGACGACCGATCGTCTATAACTTGGTATGTATGTAGTGATTGTGTGAATGATTTGTTTAAATAAATCATCATCTGGGGATTCACGTGAATAATATCCAACATTCGGTAGTACATCGCTTACCGCAAAGTTACCGATGGTTATCGGGTTTTGCAGGTATCAAAGTTGAACCGATTCCGCTGCCTGGCAGCGAGGAAGGAACCAACCTTATTGGACTCAAGTTATTGAGCCACGAGGGTGATGTGGCCTGGCAGGTGATGCGAATGCTCACCGAATGTCTACAGGAAATTCAGGTTGAAAGTGCCGTAGTGGAATATGACGGTGAACCCTGCCTGTTTGTTAAGCGTGACGACGAAAGTGCCACGCTATGCCGCCTGAAAAATACCGGCGCGGCTATCGCTGAAACAGTTTCAGCGCTCTATCCGTTCTGACGTTCCTTTTGCTTTGCTTTACCCTTCAGTGAGTTAATGCCGAGAGTGACAGTAACTCCCGCGTATAGGCATGCGCAGGTGCGCTGAAAATCGTCTCACATTCGCCTTGTTCGACCACTTCCCCTTCCCGTAGCACAATCAGCTGATGGCATAACGTGCGTACCACCTGCAGGTCATGACTGATAAACAGGTAAGATAATCCCAGCCGTTGCTGTAAATCTCTCAGGATGGCCAGAATCTGCGCTTGTACTGATTTATCAAGCGATGACGTGGGTTCATCTAAAATCAGCAGTTCAGGTTGCAGGATCAGCGCCCTGGCAATGGCGATACGTTGGCGCTGCCCCCCAGAAAACTCTGCCGGATAACGGTACCGGGTGGCGGGATCAAGGCCGACTTCACGCATCGCTTCAATGACCCGCTGCTCGCGCTGATGATCGGTGAGTGTCTGATGCACCAGCAGCCCTTCGGCGATGATCTGCATGACATTAAAACGCGGATCAAGCGCTGAGTGAGGGTCCTGAAACACGACCTGGATACGGCGGCGAAAAGGCAGCATCTGACGGCGGTTAAAGCGGTGCAATGGCTGGCCGTCGAACACAATCTCACCCTGTGAACTCAGCAGGCGCAGCAGGGCCAGCCCGGTTGTGCTTTTGCCGGAACCCGACTCGCCGACTACGCCGACACTTTCACCACGCCGCAGACAAAAGCTCAGCTGATTCACTGCCCGTTTCTCACTGACTGTACGACGTAGCAGACCACGTTTTTGAGCAAAGCTGACGCTAAGATCCCTCACCTCGAGCAAAACAGGCTGGTGCGCCTCCAGCGGGCGCGGATGCCCCTGTGGCTCAGCCTGTAACAGCTGTCTGGTGTAAGCATGCTTTGGCTGGCTGAACAGTGCGTTACGCGGTTGCTGTTCAACCACATGGCCCTGTTGCATTACTGCCACGTTATCTGCCAACTGGCGAACGATTTTCAGGTTATGGGTAATGAACATCATGGTCATACCCAGTTCTTGTTTTAGCTCGTTCAGCAATTTTAGGATTTGCGCCTGTACCGAGACATCCAGCGCGGTGGTGGGTTCATCGGCAATCAGCAATTTGGGCTGCGTCAGCACGGCCATGGCAATCATGACGCGCTGGCGTTCACCGCCGGAGAGTTGATGGGGGAAATCACCCAGCCGGGATTTTGGATTGCGAATGCCCACACGATCCAGGCAACTGATGATTTCTCCGCGTGCGGCTTCGCGGCGCATTCCCCGGTGCAACGACAACACTTCCGCCAGCTGTTTTTCAATGTTATGCAGTGGATTCAGTGACACCATCGGCTCCTGAAAAATCATCGAAATCTGGTTACCACGAACGCGGTGCAGTTCACTCTCTGTGGCATGTAGCAGCGACTGCCCTGCAAATTGAATGTCACCCTGCGGATAACTCACGGTTGGCAGCAGGCGCAGTATTGACAGTGCGGTGACGCTCTTGCCGGAACCTGACTCACCGACCAGCGCCAGTGTTTCACCGGCATCTATATTGAGCGAAACATCGCTGACAACCTGATGCAAGGCATTACCCTGATGGAAGGCCACGCTCAGATTCTGAATGCTTAACAGGGGCGACGTCGCCATATCAGGGGGCCTTCTTATAACGTGTCTGAGGCAGAGATGCCGGATCAAAAGCGTCGCGCACTGCTTCGCCGATAAAAATCAGCAATGAGAGCAGGGTCGCTAATAAAACAAAAGTACTGATGCCGAGCCAGGGGGCCTGCAGATTATTTTTGCCCTCCAGCAGCAGGTTGCCCAGCGACGGTGAACCGAGCGGCAGACCGAAACCGAGAAAATCCAGTGAAGCCAGCGTGGTGATGGAACCGCAAAGAATAAACGGCAGATAGGTGAGGGTCGCCACCATCGCGTTCGGTAACATATGGCGCAGCATGATCATACGATCACTGACGCCCATCGCCTGAGCGGCGCGGATATAGTCGAAATTTCGCGTCCGCAGGAACTCAGCCCTCACCACACCCACCAGAATCATCCAGCCAGAAAGTACGCTTATCAACAGCAGCCACCAAAAGTTCGGTTGCACTACACTCGACAACATAATGATGAGAAACAGCGTCGGCATGCCTGACCATACTTCAATCAAGCGCTGTCCTACCAGATCCACTCTTCCCCCGTAATAACCCTGCACCGCACCAGCTGTTACACCTATCAATGAGGTAAGCAGAGTCAGCAAAATGCCGAAGAACAGCGAAATGCGCATACCATAAAGCAGTTGTGCCAGCACGTCGTGGCCGCTGCTGTCGGTGCCAAGCCAGTTCTGTGCTGAAGGTGGAGCAGGGAAGGGACGTTGGGTATTGAAGTTGATGGAATTAAAACTGTGGCGGATAGGGGCCCACACTGCCCAGCCGCGCTGCTCAATGTGTTTAATTACGTAAGGGTCCTGATAGTCTGCCGGTGTCTCCAGTTCGCCACCGAAGGTCGTTTCGCTGTAATTGAAGATGAACGGAGCATAAATATGACCCTGATAGTTCACCAGCAGCGGTTTATCGTTGGCAATCACATTGGATAACAGCGACAGAATAAACATCAGCAGGAAAATCCACAACGACCAGAAACCGCGTGAATTAGCCCGGAAACGGGACCAGCGTGTTTGGTTCAGGGGGCTTATTATCATGACTGGCGGTCCTCAAAGTCGATGCGAGGATCTACCAGCGTGTAGGTGATATCGCTGATGATATTTAGCAGCAGACCCATCAGGGTAAAGATATAGAGCGTGCCAAACATCACCGGGAAATCGCGTTGCACGATGGCGTTATAACCCAGCAACCCAAGCCCGTGCAGGGAAAACATCACTTCGATAAGCAGTGAGCCCGTAAAAAACATGCTGATAAATATGGCCGGAAAACCGGCAATCACCAGCAGCATGGCGTTGCGGAAAACGTGGCGATAGAGGATCTTTTTCTCACTCAACCCCTTGGCCCGCGCGGTCACCACATATTGTTTTCTTACCTCATCCATAAAGGAGTTTTTGGTTAGCATCGTCAGGGTGGCGAACCCGCCAATCACCGTGGCCAGCACTGGCAGCGTAATATGCCAAAGGTAGTCGGTTACTTTTCCATACCAGGGTAACTGATCGAAATTCGGCGAAGTCAGGCCACGCAGCGGGAACCAGTCAAGATAGCTGCCACCGGTGAACAGCACGATAAGCAGAATGGCAAAAAGAAAAGAGGGTACTGCATAACCCACAATGATCAGCGTACTGCTCCAGTTATCAAACGCGCTGCCATTTTTTACCGCTTTACGGATGCCAAGAGGGATGGACACCAGATAGATAATCAGCGTACTCCACAGGCCGAGGCTAATGGATACCGGCAAACTGCTTTTCACCAGTTGCATCACCGACGCCCCCTGAAACAAGCTATCACCAAAATCAAAACGTAGGTAACTCCACAGCATGTCGAAGTAACGCTCATGCAACGGTTTATCAAAACCGAAGCGGCGCGTAATGTCAGCAATGACTTCCGGATCCAGCCCGCGCGCCCCCCGATAATGACTGTCACCAACCTGTGCAATCCCTGGCGCAGCCTTACCGGTACCTCCACCGCCTCCGCTGCCAGGTAATCCGCTGCTTTGGCCCATTTCAATGGCAGCGATAGCCTGATCAACGGGTCCGCCGGGTGCTATCTGCACAATAAAAAAGTTAATGGTGATGATGGCCCAGAGAGTAGGGATCACCAGCAGCAGGCGTCGCAATAAATAGCGGGTCACGGCAGGCTCCTCAACGACGCTCAGCCGGCAAACGGGCTGCCCGGTTCATGTCATACCACCAGGTATCGAGTTCCAGACCGTTAGCCGGTCGGACCGCTGGCATGGAGAATTTGTCCCAATAGGCATAGCGTTCGTGGTTGCTGTACCACATCGGGATCATATACATGTTCCAGGTCAGCACCCGGTCTAGTGCTCGTCCCAGCGCGAGCAGCGTATCCGGTTCCCCCTGATGGGCAGCGATTTGATGGGTTAATTGGTCGACTGCCGGATCCTTCACGCCGGGTTTGTTATAGGTCGAGTCAATGTATTTACTGTTCCAGACGATTTGTAAGTCGGCGCTCGGATAGGGCGTGGCAGGGTAAACCGTCGGCAGCATATCGTAGTCACGCCGGCGCATGCGCTGGACAAACTGGGAGCTGTCGACTTCGCGAATCGTCATGTTGATTCCCAGACGCTGTAAATTGTGCTGGAAAGGCAGAACATATTGCGCATTGCCACCGCTTGGCAGCAGTAACTCAAAGGTGAAGGGTTTGCCCGTTTTCTCATCAACCCGCTGTTGGTCTTTCACCACCCAACCAGCCTGTTTGAGCAGGCCGGTGGCTTTAAGAAGATTGGCGCGATCATTGCCGCTGCCGTCAGAGTGAGGAGGCTGATACAGAGTAGTGAAGACTTCGTCAGGTATTTTTCCCTTCAACGGCGCAAGCCACGCCAGTTCCGCCGAATCAGGGTAACTCTTCGCCCTGTAATCCGTGTTTTGGAAATAGCTGTCAGCCCGTTGGTACGCGTTGTAATAGAGGGCTTTATTCATCCAGTCGAAATCAAACGCCAGCGTAATAGCTTCACGCACCCGTCGGTCACTGAATTGCGGGCGTTGAAGATTGAAGGCCAGCCAGCGGGTGTCTTGGGCAGCCTGATTCTGCTGATCCTGTTTGACGATATAATTCTTACTGAAGTTGGCGCCCTGATATTGCACCGCCCAGTTTTTCGGGGAGGGTTCCATTCTGAAATCGAACGCACCCGACTTGAAAGCTTCCAGGGCGACGTTGTCGTCAAGATAATAGTCATAGCGGATGGTATCGAAATTATAGCGCCCGCGGTTGACCGGCAGATTGGCTGCCCAATAATCCGGTACCCGCGAATAGGTGACGTACTGACCCAGTTTATAGTCACTGATACGGTAGGGCCCGCTGCTTAATGGTGGTACCGCCAACGGCTCGTTGAACTTATGTTTTTCCCAGAATTTCTGCGGCAATATGGGCAGCCCCAGCAGGCCGAGCATCATGTCTTTATCGGGACGTGGCAGAACAATTCTGACCGTGAGACGCGAGATGGCTTTCACTTCGACGCCTTTGTAGACCACGCGAAATTGCGGTACCCCTTCCGTCATGAATTTTTTAAAAGTGAAGGCGACGTCATTGGCGGTGATAGCGCTGTCGTCATGGAAGCGGGCATGCGGGTTGATATCGACTTCCACCCAGCGGAAATGGCTGTCATAGCGAGCTGAGTCAGCAATTAGCGGATAATAACTGCCAATCTCATCGCTGGAAGTGGTGAACAGGCTGTCATAAAGGGTATCTGAGCGCGCCGCAGCGTTACCGCGAGAGGCGTAACGGTTAAAGTTGTCATAGGTTCCAATCGCCGCAAGACGAACAGTACCTCCCTTTGGTGCAGCCGGATTGACGTAGTCAAAGTTGGTGAAGTTGGCATCGTATTTGGGCTCACCCAAAATCGCAAAAGCGTAGCTGTCCTGAATGGTTTCAGACTGAGCACCAAGGCTTATCACGGACAGTAGGGCTACGCAAAAGAGTCGCAAAAACATCCTGAAAACTCCGGCTAAAACGGCGGGATTTCACTGCAATGTCTGACTGGTTGCGTGCAAATCTGCCGGTATATGAGGGCGGGACCTCGGGTAAAGTGATTGAAACAATTACCCTTTACCCGCTGATTTTGGCTGTTGTACCACACTCTTAAAGAGAGTCTAAGACAAAAAATGTGAGCAGGAGAAATTGTGTGACAGGGGCAGAGGTCACCACTGGTCACTTTTCCAGCACTATATTCCCGCCATTCACCTCTACAGTGAAATGCATCAGCTCCTCAGCTGATAACGGTTTGCTGTACAAATATCCCTGCAATAAGGTAACGCCATGCTTTCGCAGATATTCTGCCTGCTGCACGGTTTCCACCCCTTCGGCTACTGTTTTCAGTTTCAGTTCTTCAGTCAGCTTCAAAACGGTGTCCAGTACCGGCGCGATTAACGTGTTCTGATCGATGGACATCACGAATCCACGGTCGATCTTGAGATAATCTAGTGTGAATTTCTCGAGATAAATTAATGCACTGTGGCCAGTACCAAAATCATCGATAGCAATTTCAATCCCCTGGCGACGCAGCCAATTGAATTCCCGCATGGCGTTTTCGTTATCGATCATGCCGCGCTCAGTAATTTCAAACACTATCTGGAAGTGGTTTTCCGGCATGGCGGAGAGGAAATTCATCACGTCGTCGCGGAAGCTGACTTTATTCATATGGTGTGGCGAAATGTTGATACCGAATTTAGCCTTAAATGGCATCACTTGTTGAAGGCGGTGTGCGTCTTCAGCCGCCAGCTGCATCATGCGCTGCGTTAAGGGGACAATCATACCCTGTGACTCGGCGTAGCTGATGAAAATATCCGGCGGGATTCGCCCTTCGAACGGATGTTGCCAGCGCATCAGGGCCTCAAGCCCTGCGACTTTCAGGCTCTGAGTTTCCATCACCGGCTGGTATTCGACAAAGAACTGGCCGTCTCTTAGAGCGCGCATAATTTCGCGCTCCGGGCTGTGGCGGCTTACCAGGGTAAAATAGATCAACGCCCCGACCATCAGGCTTAACAGCAGGGCCGCCAGCAGGGTAAAGCGGATATTTTCACCGGTGATTTGCGGGGCGTAGAGCCTTAACGTAAACGGGTAATCCCCCACTCTGATTTCGGAATAGTGCGAGTGGGGCAGATCTTTGACGGCTATGAGAGTGGTGTTATGTGAGGTTAGAGCGTTATCACCTATGATTAACGCAAAACCATGATAGCCTTCGTCAGTTTGGGCAAAGAGCATATAAGGTGAGAGCGTGAGCTCGAGCGTCGCCAGTACGCCGCTGCCCTCAGAATCAGGATCGCGATACCAAATGGCAATGACCGGCCGGTTGGGAACGAAGCTGGTGCCTTGCTCAAGCTGAATATCCAGAGGTTTATGCCAGTCCAATCCTGAGAAGATATCTTCAACAGCAAGCGTCATTTCTCCCGTAGCCGAGGAGCAATAAACCAGACCATCACGAACCAGCAAAAAATCCCTGACACCCAGCGTTAGTGCGGCATCACGGCTCAACTGATCTTCGGCCATATCGCAGCTTCCCCCCGGTAACTGGCTAAGACGCTTCATGGTATCCGTAAGATTTTGCAGATAGGTGGCACTGAATTGTGCCGTTCGCGCTCCGATGAGTTGCTGCTGCTGTTCATTCTTTAATGCAATGACATACAAGGTTGCAGCACTGAAAACAAAAAAGAGCAAAGTGGCGGCAATAAGACTTTTAATCAGATAACTGCGTCTGGGTAAAACGGTGTGGGTGAGAGCCGATTTCAACCCCATTTTATCAACCTTCACTCATGATGTTACGGAATTAGAAGTATAACGTAACGCAATGAATAGCAGTCATTAAATAAACTGGAGTGGAGGTTTTTAAAAAGCGGTTACAACGAGCAAAAAAAAACGCCATCCAATGGATGACGTCTTTTTTATTCGCTTGGCTTGGGACAACAAGAGTAGATGCTTTAGTTAGCTGTGCTCACCACTGGCTAAAACACGTCTTGCTTCACGGAAACGTTTATTCCAATAAGTTTCGTTCAGATTTGAAATCATCACACCATTGCTGGTTGAAGCATGAACAAACTGATCATTACCTAAATAAATGCCTACGTGACGTCCCGTAGAGCCTGCACGGAACAGAACCAGATCACCCGCACGCAGTTTAGTGCGTTGGATTTTCTTGCCCTTTTCTTCCTGTTCATAAGTAGAACGAGGCAAATCCATACCGAATTGTTCGCGGAATGTTACCTGAACGAAGGCTGAGCAATCGATACCACGCTTGCTGTCACCACCTAACCGATAACGAACGCCTTTCCAGTCAGCATATTGATCCATGATTTTGGATTTTACGTTGACGCTACGAACCATTGCTTCGAATTCATCCTGAGAGGCTTGCAGTAGAAGACCATCTTTGTCATTTACTGCACGCATATCAGTTTGCGCGTTTTCTGTGTTCGAAGAATGTGTGCCACTACACGCAGTGAGAATAATTGCTGCGCCAATCGCGGGAATTATCCGCGTTATATATCTCATAAACGGTTGAGACTTGACCATTGTTGTTGTTATCCCTTGATGTCCTTAACGATTAAATCGTTATAAATTGCCAAACGAAGCGAGAGTACCTGCTGCATACAGAGGCGCCAAACACTTGGACAGGGAAACGTGCTGTAGCGCACATTTTTTCTGGAATCAAGCCGTTTATGCCACATTTCTATGCAAACGCATTGGAGATTACCGTAATGAATAGGGGATTGCGAGAGGTTTTGCGGGATTTTTTATATGAAATTGTGATGTAACGTTATGTTAGCGTTAATGTAATAAATGATGGGTGATATTTATGCGTTTTTGGCTTAAAACGGCCAGATAACCGGCCTTTAAGACAAAAATCTGAAAAAGCTATGCGATAACTTATCTATGAGAATGGCCTGACGCAGCGCAGAAATAACGTTCAGGCCATAACATTTACGTATGGCGGTTAAAAGTATTGGCTTTTCTGAATTGCCTCAATGAGGTCGTAATTGAGGCAAATGACGATCCAGCCAGTTAACCAATCCATCACAGGCCGGAGTCATTAACCACCAGCTGGCGCCGATCAGAACCACAGACAGGGAGCCCACTGCGATATCAGTAAACCAGTGCGCGCCGATCATAATGCGTGGTAATGAGAAGATGAGGGTGATCACCAACGCCACTGCAAAAGCGCCTTTTCCCAGATAACGCAGCATGAAGCAGCTGAACACAATCAGCATCATGCCGTGATCACCGGGAAAGCTGTCGCCAGAGGAGTCTTTGGTAGGAATTCCAATCAGCTGACTGACGCGATTAACGCCCGGGAAGCTCAGGGAAGGACTTTTATGGCTGACGGGCAACAGGTGTCCCAACTGGTTAAGTACCACAGCGGTCAACAGCATCACAAAACCAATGATAATCATCCGGCGGCGTTCAGCGGTATCACGCTTTATATAGAAGAATAAGTAGAGCAACCCCATCGCCAGCAGTGAGATTCCGTCAAAAGCGCGGTTGTTGGTGATTGCCACCACGTGCAGGAAAGTCACATTGGTCGCCAGATGACGGTTGAAATAGAAGAAAATAGAAGAGTCTATCGGAAACCAAAAACCATGATTAGCTGGCAGGTAATACGACAGAAAAAGCGCGATGCCCATGACGTTGAGCAGCAGGATTGCAGGAAGATTGCGACGCCACATAAATAGAAACCTGTTATTTAGCGAATGTTAATTATTATAGAAGGGCGATACGTTAAGCCGCCTAACCTAAACGAATCTTCAACAAAGAAGATTGCAGCACATTCCATTGGGCTTCGTCACGGGTGATAAGCTCAATCCGGCTGTCCAAAGGGTCACCTGGCCGCGTTTCTATTTGCAGATCCTGACCTTGGCGGTTTACCAGCAACGTCCCTTCCTTAATACGCACAACACCCTTAACGCGATCCACGGGGGCCAGGCGAGCCCATTCGAGTATATCAATGGTATCAAATACGGTGTCGGCATCAAAAATCCAGCCGCAGCTTGAGTAGCCGTCAGCCTGATTCAGCGCACGCCGCCAGCGCTGATTTCCGGGCAGGCTCAGCGCTGCAAGCCCGCGGGTTGAAGCCTGGGCATGGTGATGCGCGCCGTCGGGAAGTTGCGCCAGATTCAGACGCGGGCGGTCGAGCAGGGCAGTATCCACGGTGCCATTCGACGTGATAATCACTTCCCGCTCCCCAGCCCATTGGTTTTGCCATGCAGCCAGTGCCTGATAGTCCTGTTCTGAATAGGTGTCAGATTTGTTGGCCACTACCACGTCGGCCGCGGCCAGCTGGTCACGGAAATTTTCATTTTCCACGGTGCGCTGATCGCTGAGATTGCGGGCATCGAGCAGGCATAGCGATGCATTGAGGGTCAGCCAGTTACTGTAAACCTCAGAGGATAATAAAGAGAGAATTTGCTTGGGATGACCCAGTCCGGTGGGCTCAATCAGCAGACGGTCAGGCTTTGATTGCTGTAGCAGCATATTCAGGCCTACCTGCATTGGCAGCCCATTTACGCAGCACATGCAGCCACCGGGGATCTCTTTAAGCACTGCACCGCTGTCCGCCAGAAGCGCACCATCAATACCCACTTCACCAAATTCATTAACCAGTACGGCCCACTTCTCGCCTTCCGGCTTTTGTGCCAACAGGTGGCGAAGGGTGGTGGTTTTACCACTGCCCAGAAAACCGGTAATGAGGTTGATTTTTGTCATCCGAAACTCCATTTAGTGCGCGCATCTTATCCTACTGAAATAATTGACCTTTATCATGTCTGCGCATTGGGACATGAAGAATAAGATCAATAAGATGCCGTCAGCGCTTAAGAAAATCCACTTTTGTGCCGATTAATCGCACGTAGTGGTTATTTCACTTGAGAAATTTTGATTTTTTTTGTGCGAAAAATCCTAGTTATTAAGTGAAGTTATTCTAATGTTAATGATGAGTTAAGACTTATAGCGAGGTGGCCATGAGCAGATTAGCGATGATCCTGTTTTTTGGACTTTTTACCTCAGGGATGACACAAGCAGTAGTTGGTTCTTCAAGCGGTACCATCCACTTCTACGGTGCCATTGTTGAAGATGCATGCTCTATCAGTAGTAGTCAGGATAATGTGACAACACATTGTTATCGAGACGGAAAAAATATAGTTCAGACGCAAACGCTCGCGTCGGGTAATCTGCCTAATTTTACGTTACCCAAATCATTGGGACACGTAACAACACAGCACATTAAAAACAATCCTCATCTGGCAATAATGACAGTGAACTATAATTAAAGTCCGATATGAAATGAGTAGCAGAGGTGATGAATGGCGCAGATTGTTCTCCTGCGCTATTCATGGTCTGATAGGTTTTTACTGTTGGCCTATCCAATGTTGACTTCACCGACACTTTCAAGTTGCTGAACGCGACTCAATTCCTTGCCGTGATATACTTCCTCCTCATTTTTAGGCATTTAAGCAAATCCTCGTGTGATTAATTTGCCTGACCAATTATTCGTTCCAGGACAGTGTGATGCGACTTTATCAGGAAATCGCTGGAAAATTACGCAGTGCGATAGAGGCCGGAGATTATCTGAGCGGCGATCGCCTGCCGCCTGAGCGTGACATTGCTGAAACCTTCTCGGTCAGCCGAAGCGTCGTGCGCGAGGCTCTAATTATGCTGGAGTTGGAGAAGGTGGTCGACGTACGCAAGGGCTCGGGTGTGTACGTGCTTTCGCGTCAGCCCGAAGCGAGTCCATTCCGGGGAGACAGCGGCTACGGGCCGTTTGAACTCTTACAAGCCCGGCAATTGCTGGAAAGTGAGGTAGCCGCATTTGCGGCGATGCAGGCCACTAAAACCGACATCCTTAAAATGCGAGATGCCATTGATTTGGAGCGAGGGTTTATTGAACGCGGAGAAGCAGATGAAACGGCGGACGAGCTTTTCCATACTTTACTGGCGCAATCTTCACAAAACTCAGTGCTGGCTAATATGGTGGCGGATTTATGGCAGATCCGTAAGCACAGCCCGATGTGGCAGGGCATCCAGCAGCATGTCGGTAAAAGCAGCCACGATCAACAATGGCTGTTGGACCATCAAAAAATTCTGCAGGCTGTATTGAGGCGTGACCCGAAAGCGGCTAAGCAGGCCATGTGGCAACATCTGGAAAACGTAAAAATCATGCTGCTTGAAGTCTCTGATGCGGAAGATCCGGCATTTGATGGCTTTTTGTTTAAATCCGTTCCTGCTGCTTTAAATGAATAAAGGCTGCCAGCGGCAGCCTTTGCGTTGCATCAATGAGATGTGCAGCCTGCGTTAAGCCACCAGCCGGGCAACGCTCTGTTTCGCACCATATTGCTGCAAACTGGCATAGGCCTGTTGGATTGCGGTGACGGCTGTTGCATTTAAGGGTAACTGCTCGCCAAATACAGAGGTTATCGCCAGCAGGGCGTTGACCCTTGCTTCCCCGTCAACCGTAGAAGCGACAATCTCGGTCAGTTGTTTTGCCATAGGATCTTTAATTTCAATAGCATTACCCGCGTCGTCTATCCCGCCGACGTAACGCATCCAGCCTGCCACACCCAATGCCAGACACTCAAAAGGACCGCCATGGGTGAGATGCCAGCGCACAGAGTCCAACATCCTCTGCGGGAGTTTCATTGTGCCATCCATGGCAATCTGCCAGGTGCGGTGTTTGAGCGCGGTGTTGCAATAGCGTTCAATCAGGCTATCGGCATAAGCTTTTAAATCAACGCCTTCAACGTTCAACGTGGGCGCTTGCTCTTGTAACATCAGGCGATGGGCTGCCTGTTTGTAATGGGCATCTTCCATACACTCATTGATATATTGATATCCCGCCAGATAGCCAAGGTAAGCCAAAAACGAGTGGCTGCCATTAAGCATGCGCAGTTTCATCTGCTCAAAGGGGAGAACATCCACTACCAGCTGTGCGCCTGCCTCTTCCCACGCCGGGCGTCCGGCGACGAAATTGTCTTCCACGACCCATTGGATGAAAGGCTCACAGGCGATACCACAGGGATCAATCACCCCGCCCAGCGCCTCAGCAATCTCATGCAAAGTATCTTCGGTGGCGGCAGGAACAATCCGGTCAACCATGGTACTTGGGAAGGTGACATGGCTGTCGATCCACTCTGCAAGCTCCGCTGAGCGGGCTCTGGCCATACCCAGAATGGCCTTTTTCACGACATGACCGTTTTCAGGAATGTTGTCACATGAGAGCACGGTAAAGCCCGGTAACCCACGTTGATGACGAATGCGCAGCGCTTCGACCAGCACGCCCGGCGCTGTGGCAGGGGGATGCTGGCCCGTTAAATCCTGCTGTATTTGTGGATGATTCAGATCCAGTTCACCGCTACCAGGTTCAATGCAATAACCTTTCTCAGTGACCGTCAGCGACACTATCGCTACCTGCGGTTCGGCCATCTTTTCAATCACCGCCGCGAGGCCATCTACACTACCGTGCATTGACTCATGGACTGAGCCCACCACAATGGCCTGGTTTCCCTGTGCGCCTTTCTCAAGCACGGTGAACAAATTATCCTGACGTTGCAGCGACTGAATCAGGGTAGGATCACCAAACAGGCTGATTTCACAAAATCCCCAGTCCCCGCCGAGTTTGTTAAGCACGCGGTCGGTCAGCAATGCCTGATGTGCCCGGTGAAAAGCCCCGAAGCCAAGATGCACAATGCGCGTTTTCAGCACACTGCGATCGTACTTGGGTAATTGCACATTTTCTGGCAGTGACTCTGTAGCGATAGTTTTCATGCACTACTCCATAACATTAAAAGGCAAAAATTGGTCAGGCCAAAAATACTTTCGTCATGAGTGTTGTGCGGCAAGCGGGCTTGCTGGCGGCATTTCAGTCATAAAACAGGTTTTCGAGTGTAAAGTCATATGATAGAAATGAAAATTGGTTAGTCCAGATTCAATGTGCTTTTGTGATATAGATCGAAAGAGGGAAGAAAGTGGGGCGTTTTTAGGTAAACATTTGCGACAAAAAAAGAGCGCCTGAGCGCTCTTAGTCAACAGCCATTGTGCGGGCTGATTTAGTCAGCGCGCCCCATGTAACGGCGTTCTGCAATATGAATGCGGATTTTGTCGCCAGCGCTTAAGTATTCCGGCACCTGAATGCTCAGCCCGGTACTCATGACGGCAGGTTTGTTACGTGCGCTGGCTGAGGCTCCCTTGATACCCGGTGCAGTTTCGATGATTTCCAGGTCAACAGTTTGTGGCATTTCAAGCGCTAACAATTGGCTGTCGAGGGTCAGCACCTGCATACCTTGCAAACCTTCTTCGGGAATGAACAGCAGTTCCTCTTCGATTTGGGCCTTGTTAAAGGTATAAGGCGTGAAGTCTTCATCATCCATAAAGATGTATTCGTCGCCATCAACGTAAGAGAAGTTCACCCGGCGGCGGGTAAGGGTGACAGTATCAAGGATGTCATCACCTTTAAAACGTTCTTCTACTTTTCCACCTGTACGCACGTCAGCAAACCGCATTTTATACAGGGTGCTGGCACCGCGCGCGCTTGGACTTTGAACATCGATGTCTTTTACCAGCAGCAATTTACCGTCGTAGTTAACAACGAAGCCGCGTTTAATTTCGTTAGCACGTGCCATATAAAGAACCTGTCATAAGAGAGTGAAAATATTTTGCGACACGTTACTCGCGCCGTAGATTTCAGGCAATACTTCGGCACAAAAAGAGTGAGTAAAAGCGTGTCAGAGTGGCGTTTGTTAACGTTTTGCTCTGTCAGGTTGCGCCCGTTAAAAATAAGCGTAGCCAATAAGTTTCAATGAGTGAATATTTCACTGGTTACGCGTCAGGGCGACTGCTATTGTCGCGCCTCACTACATACTGCCGGAGGCACTGATGGACTGTCGTACCAATTGTGGGGCCTGCTGCATCGCACCCTCTATCTCCAGCCCCATTCCCGGTATGCCTAATGGCAAGCCAGCCAATACACGCTGTATTCATCTGGCCGACAACTTGTTGTGCAATATTTTTACATCTCCGCTGCGCCCGAAGGTGTGTGCCAGTTTACAGGCCAGTCGCGAGATGTGTCACAGCCACCGTGATGACGCTCTGATATACCTGGCGCAGCTGGAAATCGATACTGCGCCTTAAGCCGCTGCGCTTTTTACGTCTGCCGGTTTGGCATCCACATCTTTTACTCGCCATATACAAAAAACGGCCCCGATGACCATCGCGAAGGCGGCGTAGAATACCGCGTGATAACTCAGAAACTGTGCCACCACCCCGGCGGATGAGCCCGCTAATATCCAGCCCGCACGGGTCGAGTTAGTAAACAGCGTTGTTGCGGCCCCCGCCTGACCAGGCATTAAATCCTGAAAGTAGAGCATGCCAATACCAGCCAGAATGCCGATAAAGACCGCGTTCAGCAGCTGTAAAGCAATCAGCGCTATAGGACCGGTGATAAACAGCATGCCGCCATAAAAGGCCACCCCAGCGATCACCGCCAGGCGCATCAGGAAACGTTTTCCCAGTTGTCTTGCCAGATAACCGGCGATCAGCATTGTTGGGATCTCCAGACCTGCCGCGCTGCCCATCAGCACACCGGCCAGCTTTTCCGGCAAATGTAGTTCATTCACAACGTAAAGCGGCATGTTGATGAGGTAAATACTGTTGGCTGCCCACATCAGCGTACAAGCGACAAACAGCAGCAGGGTATCGCGACGGTTGCGTCGTGGTGCTTCCAGCGTGGCGGTGGTCTTAATCATGGCTTTCGGCATGGAAGGCAGGAACATCCATACCATCAGGCCACACAGCAGAAAGGCCAGCATGGCGGCGGTATACATGAACGTAAAACCAAAACCCATCGAGAGCGCGAATGCCAGCGGCGGGCCGACGACCCAGGCCAGCGAAACCTGGGCGCGCAGGATGGAGCTGAACATGACGGCTTCGCGTCCGGTTTTTTCGGCGTGTTCGCGTGCCAGGGCGAAAAGCTGCGGGTTGGCAGTAGAACCAAAGCTTGAAAGCAGCACGCCAATAAACAGCAGGATGAAATAATTTCGGTTGAAAGCAAACAACACACAAGCCACCGCGCCAAGCAGGCAGCAATAAAGAATGAGTGTTTTACGGTCCCCACGTTTATCTGACCAACTGGCCAGCAACTGGCTGACAAAAATGCCGATCACCGCACTTCCTGTAAAAAAGATGCCGACCATGAAGGGACTGACATGCACCTCCGACGTCAGAAACAGACTCAGCGTCGGCGTTTGTAAAGCCCCCGCGATTCCGGTAAGAAAAGCAATGATCAGAAATGCCGTCGAAGTGACGTCTGGTAAACGGCGCGCAGAAGCGGTGGATGTTGACATGATATGCAGTTGAACCGGTCAGGAAGAGGGTGAATTTCGCGCGAATATTACGCCTGTTAAAAAAAAACAAAAACCCGTTTTAAACAGTAAAAAGGTAAACAGGGGTGTATTTGCCATACTGATAAATGAAATCGCACATTGTGTTAAAAAATGAACGATTAATCGTCAGCGGGTAGCAGCAGAATACGAGTTTTCATAAGCGCCATTTTTGCTTCAGCCAGAGTTCAGCTTTGGTGGGAGGAAAGTCTCAGGCAGACGTTTTTGCGAGACAAAATGTGCGTGGCATCAAAGAAACAACACGCCGTTTCAGGGAATGCTTGATTTAAATATCGCCCGGAATAAGACTGCCTGAAACGTTTCAGCGCTGTCCGATAAGTTCTTCTATCTGGCAGCGCCCCTTTTTCCCCAATAAAGCTGAAACGATTCAAATTCAGCAGGAGAGGAGAATTATGTTCCAGTTGTCACAGCAAGATATTCATCTCGGTGCGGCCGCCAGCGATAAGCAGGAGGCCATTCGTCAGGTCGCCGCCGCGCTCACGCAGGCAGGCCGCGTCAGCGAAGGTTATGTAGACGGTATGTTGCAGCGTGAGTTGCAGACATCAACCTATCTCGGTAACGGTATCGCAATTCCCCATGGCACCACCGATACCCGCGATTTGGTACTGAATACTGGTGTGCAAGTATTCCAGTTTCCGCAAGGGATTGAGTGGGGCGAAGGCCAAACCGCATACGTTGTTATCGGTATCGCCGCACGTTCAGACGAACATTTGAGTCTGTTGCGTCAGCTGACACACGTCCTGAGTGACGACAGTGTGGCTGAACGCATGGCTAAAACTGATTCAGCGGATGAGTTGCGCAGCTTGCTGATGGGCGAAAAGAGCGCTGCTGAGTTCAAGTTTGACACACAGCTGATCGCTGTTGATGTTGCCGCCGATAATCTAATGACCTTGCAGGCGCTGAACGCAGGCCGCCTGCAGCAGACAGGTGCGGTAGACACGGCGTTTGTCAGCGATGTTATCAGCCGTAAGCCGCTGAATCTGGGGCAGGGTATCTGGCTTAGCGACAGTACCGAAGGAAACCTGCAAAGTGCGGCAACCTTCAGCCGTGCTGCCCAGCCTTTTGAGCAGGAAGGGGAAACTGTCGCTGCGCTGCTGACAATATCCGTCGCGGATGAGCAGCCACTGAATGTGTTGAATTACCTGAGTGACCTGTTGATTGCGCAAAAAGCTGAACGCTTGCTGACGGCGGATGCCGTAGGCGTTTTAGCCCTGCTTACTCGCGACGTTGCGGAAGAGAATCATGTACTGACCGCCGAATTTGTTATCCGTAACGAACACGGTTTGCACGCGCGTCCAGGGACGGCACTGGTGAACGTCATCAAACAGTTCAACAGCGACATCACTGTGACTAACCTTGACGGTAGTGGTAAACCGGCCAACGGTCGCAGCCTGATGAAAGTGGTGGCATTAGGAGTGAAAAAAGGCCATCGCCTGCGCTTTACCGCCACGGGTGAAGAAGCTGAAGTCGCATTGAAAACTATCGGTGAAGCTATTGCTGCCGGTCTTGGGGAGGGCGCATGAGCCGCAGAGTCGCCACTATTACCTTAAATCCGGCCTACGATCTGGTGGGTTACTGCCCTGAGATCGAGCGTGGTGAAGTTAACCTGGTACAGACTGCCGGTCTGCACGCCGCAGGCAAGGGTATCAACGTTGCCAAAGTGCTGAAAGATTTAGGCATCGACGTCACCGTCGGTGGCTTCCTCGGCAAAGATAACCAGGATGGTTTCCAACATTTGTTCAGTGATTTAGGTATTGCCAACCGTTTTCAGGTGGTGTCAGGCCGTACGCGTATTAACGTTAAATTGACCGAAAAAGATGGCGAGGTGAGCGATTTTAACTTCTCCGGCTTTAACGTTACGCCCCAGGATTGGGAACGCTTCGTGACTGACTCCCTATCGTGGCTGGGCCAGTTCGATATGGTCGCCGTGTGCGGCAGCCTGCCAGCTGGGGTTGATCCGGACGCTTTCACTGACTGGATGATTCGACTGCGTAGTCAGTGCCCGTGCATCATCTTTGACAGCAGCCGTGAAGCACTGGTCGCCGGGTTGAAAGCGGCGCCGTGGTTAGTCAAACCTAACCGCCGTGAGCTGGAAATCTGGGCGGGACGCAAATTACCGCAATTAAGTGACGTGGTTGAAGCCGCCCATGCACTGCGCGATCAGGGTATCGCACATGTTGTAATCTCCCTCGGTGCCGAAGGTGCGCTGTGGGTGAACGCATCAGGTGCCTGGATTGCTAAACCGCCGGCTTGCGAAGTCGTCAGCACCGTGGGTGCCGGTGACTCCATGGTCGGTGGGCTGATCTACGGTCTGCTAATGCGTGAGTCAAGCGAACACACTTTACGACTGGCCACCGCTGTGGCTGCTTTGGCCGTCAGCCAGAGCAATGTGGGTATCACCGATCGTCCGCAACTTGCGGCGATGATGGCCCGTGTCGATTTAAAACCTTTTAACTGACCGCAGGAGGCAGAATGAAAACGCTGCTGATGATAGACAGTTCGCTCGGACAGGCTCGCAGCCATCTGGCGAAAAATATGCTCGCTGCTGCTGCGGCGAAAGCAGGGTACACCGTTGTAAACAGTGCCGCAGATGCGGAGTTGGTGGTTATTGCCGGTGAACATGCACCGGCTGATGCTGCGCTTACCGATAAAAAAGTATTTATTGGTGATGTTGCACTGGCTATCCGTGAACCGGAAGCTTTCCTGCAACGTGCTGCTGTAGAAGCAAAACCTTACGTGGCACCGGTTGCGGCACCTGCGAAAGCCGTGGCGGGTAACGGTCCGAAACGTATCGTGGCCATCACCGCCTGTCCAACCGGCGTTGCGCACACCTTTATGGCAGCTGAAGCCATCGAAAGTGAAGCAAAAAAACGCGGCTGGTGGGTAAAGGTTGAAACTCGCGGTTCTGTGGGAGCCGGTAACGCCATTACGCCAGAAGAGGTGGCGCAGGCCGATCTGGTGATTGTTGCTGCTGACATCGAAGTGGATCTGGATAAGTTTGCCGGTAAGCCGATGTACCGCACCTCGACCGGTCTGGCACTGAAAAAGACCAAGCAGGAGTTGGATAAGGCACTGGTTGAAGCAGAAATCTTTGAGCCGAAAAAACAGGGTTCTGTGGCCTCCGGTAGCAAGAAAGAAACCGGTGCCGGTCCTTATCGTCACCTGTTGACCGGTGTCTCCTACATGTTGCCGATGGTGGTGGCAGGTGGGTTGTGCATCGCGCTCTCCTTTATTTTTGGTATTAAAGCTTTTGAAGTGAAAGGGACGCTGGCCGCTGCGTTGATGCAAATCGGGGGAGCTTCCGCCTTTGCGCTGATGGTGCCGGTTCTGGCCGGTTTTATTGCCTTCTCCATCGCTGACCGTCCTGGCCTGACGCCGGGCCTGATTGGCGGAATGCTGGCCGTCAGTACGGGTGCCGGGTTCCTTGGCGGTATCATTGCTGGTTTCCTGGCCGGTTATGTGGCGAAATTTATCAGCAACAAACTGCGCCTGCCGCAAAGTATGGAAGCGCTGAAGCCGATACTGATCATCCCGCTGGTGGCGAGTTTGATCACCGGTCTGGTCATGATTTACGTGGTCGGTACGCCGGTGGCTAAAATCATGGTTGGCCTGACTAACTGGCTGCAATCATTGGGTACTGCGAATGCGGTCCTGCTGGGTGCAATCCTTGGTGCAATGATGTGTACCGACATGGGGGGCCCGGTGAACAAGGCCTCCTATGCGTTTGGTGTCGCACTGCTGAGCTCCTCCGTCTATGGCCCGATGGCTGCCATTATGGCTGCCGGTATGGTGCCACCGCTGGCGATGGGGCTGGCGACGATTCTGGCCCGCAAGAAATTTGAAGAGAGCGAGCGCGAAGGCGGTAAAGCGGCGATGGTGCTGGGGCTTTGCTTCATCACTGAAGGTGCTATTCCGTTTGCCGCCCGTGACCCGATGCGTGTACTGCCATGCTGTATCGCCGGTGGTGCGCTGACCGGTGCGCTGTCGATGGCTTTCCATGCACAATTGATGGCGCCACACGGTGGCCTGTTTGTGCTGTTAATCCCGGGTGCGATCACACCGATTCTGGGGTATCTGGTGGCCATCATTGCAGGTACGTTGCTGGCCGGGGTTTCTTACGCCTTCCTGAAACGTTCTGACGCGGCGCTGGCAGCCAAGATTGTGACGCAGTAAGTCGATTATTTCAGTCAAATAAAAGGGCGCATTATGCGCCCTTTTTTATGCTTACGATTTTATGCTGCCGCATCGTCCTGCGTTTTCTGCTGCGCCTTGAGCCAGGCGATTTCATCAATCCAGATTTCCGGGTCAACAGTTTCAAGAATCATCGGAATACCGTCAAAACGCGGATCGCGCATCAGCCAGCTGAATACCGTTTTACCAATATTACCTTCACCCAGACTGTGGTGGCGGTCGACACGGCTGTTGAATTCACTTTTGGCATCATTGAGGTGCATACCGCGTAAATACTTAAAGCCAACGATGTCGTCAAAATGTTTGAAAGTCTTAATACACTCTTCTTCAGTACGCAGATCATATCCGGCAGCGAAGGCGTGACAGGTATCAATACAGACACCCACGCGGCTTTTATCTTCCACTCCGTCTATAATTTTCGCCAGATGCTCAAAGCGGAACCCCAGATTACTGCCCTGACCCGCGGTGTTTTCTATCACGGCCGTCACGCCTTCAGTCTGGCTCAGCGCGATATTCAGCGACTCAGAGATTTTCTCCAGACATTTATCTTCATCGATTTGCATCAGATGGCTGCCCGGATGGAAGTTCAGCAACGACAAGCCGAGCTGTTCGCAGCGCTGGAGTTCATCAAGAAACGCCTCGCGGGATTTCTCAAGTGCTTCGGTGACCGGGTGCCCCAGGTTAATCAGATAGCTGTCATGCGGCAGGATTTGATTGCTGCCATAGCCGAATTTTTGACAGGCCACTTTGAATTTTTCAATCACATCCTCCGGCAGAGGTGCGGCTTTCCACTGACGCTGATTCTTGGTAAACAGCGCGAACGCCGTTGCTTCCAGTTCGTGCGCACGGATAACGGCTTGATCAACCCCACCCGCAGCACTGACGTGTGCTCCAATAAACTTCATGTTCACTCCTCTGCTGTTCGCCCTTTATGACGGGATGATAGCGCCTTGAAGACGGGCGTGCAGCACAGATGTGTTAAAAGTCACCAAGATGAATAGCCTCAGTTAAATAAATGCTGCACCAGTTGGTTGATACCTGCACCCCCGACAATCAGCCAGACGAACAAAATAGCGGCCAGCAGAATCGGTTTTAAACCGGCCTGACGCAGGGCGCTGATGTGTGTGGTGAGGCCCAGTGCCGCCATGGCCATAGCCAGTAAAACGGTGTCCAGGGTGATCAGTGGTGGTATCCAGCTGTGCGGCAGGATATCCAATGAATTAATGGCTGCCACCACGATAAACAGTAACGCGAACCACGGAATAGTAATGTTGCGCAGCAAGCCTGCATTTTGTGTTTTCTGCACGTTCGTGCGGCTTTTCCAACCTGATAACAGCAGCAGGAACGGTGCCAGCATCATCACGCGGATCATCTTGGCGATCACCGCGGCGCTTTCGGCCTCAGGGCTGACACCCTGACCAGCGGCCACTACCTGCGCCACTTCATGCACCGTTGAACCGGTATAAATACCGAACTGCTCTGCGCTGAAAGTAAACCAGTGATACTGCAGATTCAACTGCCAAAGCCACGGGTAAAGGAAGATCGCTGCGGTACCGAAGATCACCACGGTGGCAACCGCTACCGTCACTTTCTCCGCTTTAGCATCCAGCACCGGCTCAGTGGCCATGACGGCGGCGGCGCCACAAATGCTACTGCCTGCACCAATCAGCATGGCGGTATCGCTGTCCAGCCCGAAAACTTTTTTGCCCAGCCAGCACGCGAGTATAAAGGTGGAACAAAGCATCATAGCGTCAATCAGAATACCGGTTGCGCCAACGTCAGCGATTTGCGCGAATGTCAGGCGCAGGCCGTAAAGAATAATGCCAAGACGCAGCAAACGCTGCTTGGCCAGATTTACGCCATCGTTACACAGCGGACGTATCGCCGGGTAAAGCGTATTACCCAGCACCATGCCAATAACGATCGCCAGCGTCAGCGCACTGAGCCCCAGCTGACTCAGCTGCGAAAAATCACTCAGCCAGATGGCAATCGCCGTGACGATACCGGTGAGAACTAAACCTGGTAATACGCGTCCAAACCAGACAGGTTTAAGAAAATCTGAACGTGTGAGTTTTGCCGTAAATGTTTGCATGTCGCTTGCCTTCTCTACATATCCTGCTGACAAGCGTAACGCTGCCTTATATAAAAATGAAATTGATTATAACTTTATAACCTATCGGTAAAAGAGGTATAGAATAGGGTGCTTAACCCCGCACGGGCGGTCTGGCCCTTGGACTATACTTAATGCAAATGAAAGGGATGGCGGCGACCGCATGCGGTCTGCGGTTCCTGTCAATTCAGAGCAACAACAAGCACGGGCGATATGGCGCGTGTGACGGACACATGACTTATGCACATTACATTGCGACAACTTGAAGTGTTCGCCGAAGTGCTGAAAAGCGGCTCCACTACACAGGCATCTATCGTTTTGTCACTGTCGCAATCTGCGGTCAGTGCGGCACTGGCTGACGTTGAGGGGCAGCTGGGTGTTCAGCTCTTTGACCGCGTGGGTAAACGGCTGGTGATCAATGAACATGGACGTCTGTTATACCCAAAGGCCCTGGCGCTGCTGGAGCAGGCTGGTGAGATTGAGCGGCTGTTCAGCAAAGACAATGGTTCGCTGCGCATCGGTGCCAGCAGCACCATTGGCAACTATATGTTGCCCGGTATGATTGCTGCTTACCGGCTCGATTTCCCCGCTACGCCGCTGGAACTGAACGTGGGTAATACTAATGATGTGATCAACGCTGTGGCTGAATTTCGCGTGGACTTAGGGCTTATTGAAGGGCCTTGCAGTGTGCCGGAACTCATTACCCAACCCTGGCTCGATGACCAACTCGTGGTGTTTTGCGCTCCGGGGAATCCGCTGGCCGGTCAGACCGTCACGTTGACAACTCTGGCGCAGGCACCGTGGATCCTGCGTGAGCGTGGGTCGGGCACCCGGGAAGTGCTGGACCATCTGCTGCTGCCGCAAATGCCGGATTTCAACCTGGTGATGGAGCTGGGTAACTCCGAGGCTATCAAGCATGCCGTCCGCCATGGTATCGGCATCAGCTGTCTGTCGCGCCGGGTGATTGCCGAACAGCTTACCAGCGGGGCACTGGTCGAAATCAACTTGCCGATAGCCCCCTTGGTTCGCAAATTGTACTTAATTCACCACCGGCAAAAACATATTTCCAATGCGTTATCAAGGTTTTTGACCTATTGCCGGGAACCGGCATAAATGTCTTTTGCTAATGATCGGAAGCCTATCATGAAGGTGTCTTATAACAGGGGGTTCATGCTATTCAGGCCCGCTCGTTTTGTTACAATCCGCGCGTAAAATTACCTATAACAGCGCAAACAGGGCAAAAATGGCTGAAACATCGACTAAAACTTCGCAGCCGGCACCTGCCGGACTGCGCCGCGAGCTAAAAGCCCGCCACTTAACTATGATCGCCATTGGCGGTTCAATCGGTACCGGTTTATTCGTGGCGTCGGGTGCCACCGTTTCACAGGCCGGGCCGGGCGGAGCACTGCTCTCTTATGCTTTAATCGGCATCATGGTTTATTTCCTGATGACCAGTCTTGGCGAACTGGCGGCATTCATGCCGGTCTCCGGTTCGTTCTCTACCTACGGCTCCAAATATGTCGAAGAAGGTTTTGGTTTCGCACTGGGCTGGAACTACTGGTACAACTGGGCGGTAACCATCGCCGTTGACTTGGTGGCCGCACAACTGGTGATGAACTACTGGTTCCCGGACACCCCTGGTTGGATCTGGAGTGCCCTGTTCATGAGCCTGATCTTCCTGCTGAACTACATCTCTGTTCGTGGATTTGGTGAGGCTGAATACTGGTTCTCGTTGATTAAAGTCGTGACCGTCATCATTTTCATCGCCGTTGGTGTTCTGATGATCACCGGCATAATGCGTGGTGGTGAAACTGCGGGCTGGCACAACTGGGCAATTGGCGATGCGCCGTTTGCCGGGGGTTTTGCTTCAATGATCGGTGTTGCAATGATTGTCGGTTTCTCCTTCCAGGGAACTGAGCTGATTGGAGTAGCCGCCGGGGAATCAGAAAATCCAGGCAAAAATATTCCACGCGCAGTGCGTCAGGTGTTCTGGCGAATCTTGCTGTTCTATATTTTGGCAATTCTGGTGATTAGCCTCATTATCCCTTACACCGACCCAAACCTGCTGCGTAATGAAGTCGGTGATATCAGCGTCAGCCCGTTTACGTTGGTATTCCGTAATGCCGGTTTGCTGTCTGCGGCAGCGGTAATGAATGCTGTGATCCTGACGGCGGTCCTGTCTGCAGGTAACTCGGGTATGTATGCGTCAACCCGTATGCTTTACACCCTGGCATCCGAAGGTAAAGCGCCGCGTATTTTCGCCAAGCTGTCTAAAGGCGGCGTGCCGCGTAATGCACTGTATGCCACGACCATTGTCGCCGCGTTGTGCTTCCTGAGCTCAATGTTTGGCAACCAGACGGTTTACCTGTGGTTGCTCAATACCTCAGGGATGACGGGGTTCATTGCCTGGCTGGGCATTGCCATCAGCCATTATCGTTTCCGCCGCGGCTACGTTTCACAGGGGCGTGATCTGAAAGATTTACCTTATCTTTCTGGTTTCTTCCCGTTTGGTCCGATCTTTGCCTTTGTGCTGTGTCTGACTATCACGCTCGGCCAGAACTATCAGGCGTTCCTGAAAGATACCATCGACTGGTACGGAGTCGCCGCGACTTACATTGGTCTGCCGCTGTTCCTTATCATCTGGTTCGGCTATAAGTTCACCCGTAAGACTAAAGTGGTGAAATACAGCGAAATGGAATTCCCGACGCACACGGATTAATCTTTGCGACAAGAATAATCTTAATAAAGCAGAGCTCCGGCTCTGCTTTTTTTATTTCTCAATTTCATAAATTAATTAAAACCATAAACTCCATCGACAGCATCTCCGTAATTAAAACCATTAACTCCACGGAAAATGCCAAAATAAATATATTGAGTTGTTTTGATTAAATGTGAAATAGGTCAAATAATCCCGATTATTTTTGTTTAACATGCTGCACTCATTCTATCGATTTCATTTGTCTTTATCCTTCGTGTTTTTATTATTCGTAAAATCAATAAGACATGGTTAGGATTTATAATAAATATTGTTTCTTATTTGTTGCATTAAAATATCATCAGGTGATTAATGGACGGAGTATTCAGCCAGGTAAGCCGCACCAATCACGCCGGTATTGCTGAAATTACAGCTTTCCTGCGCGCCAATGACTTAAATATCGATACCACGGTTGAGGTGTTTGTTACCTTGCGCCGTAATGGTCAACTATTGGCCTGTGGTGGCATTGCGGGCAACATCATCAAATGCGTGGCTATCAGCGAAAGTGTGCGCGGAGAAGGGCTGGCATTAACGCTGGCCACAGAACTGGTCAACCTGGCCTACGAGCACCATCACAGTCATTTATTTATCTACACCAAAACGCAAAACCAGGCGCTCTTTCAGCGGTGCGGTTTTTATCCGATTGCCAGCGTACCCGGCATTGTGGTGTTGATGGAAAACAGCGGCTGCCGCTTAAGCCGTTATGCAAATCAATTACGCCAACTTTATCAGCCGGGAAAGCGTATTGGCTGCATCGTAATGAACGCGAATCCCTTTACACTTGGGCATCAATATTTAGTCCGGCAGGCAGCTAAACAGTGCGACTGGTTACACGTCTTCCTGGTGAAAGAGAATAATTCCCGTTTCTCCTATGAAGACCGTTATGAATTAGTGCGTCAGGGTATTACTGATATTAACCATGTCACCTTGCATGCCGGCTCTGAATATATGATCTCCCGTGCTACCTTCCCTTGTTATTTCATCAAGGACCAGGGCGTGGCAGACGACTGCTATACCGAAATTGATCTCAAGATATTCCGTCAGTACCTTGCGCCTGCGTTGGGAATTACCCACAGGTTTGTCGGGACTGAACCTTTTTGTGAAGTGACCGCGAAATATAATCAGGATATGCGCTACTGGCTGGAAACCGAAACGTTGGCCAGCCCGCCGGTGGCGCTGGTCGAGATCCCGCGCCTCACCTGGCAAAACACCGCCATTTCAGCCTCGTGGGTGCGCAAATTACTGGCACAGTCAGATATCAACACCATTCGCCAGTTAGTTCCTCCAGCAACCTGCCAGTACCTCGAAAATCTCCTTGCCGTGCGCGCTGGAAAATCCGCCGGGCGGGCCATGGCAACTGCCAACCAGACAGGTGAACAATGAATATTATCCGTGAAACCCTTGCCGGCACGCTGGAGTCCAGCGATGTCATGGTGCGTGTTGCACCTAATCCTACGCATGTCGACCTGCAGCTGAGCAGCACCGTAGAGAAGCAGTTCGGCCTGCAGATCCGCCAGTGTATCGCTGAAGTGTTGCATGATTTGCAGATTGAAACCGTCACACTGGTCGTAGATGACAAAGGTGCACTCGACTGCGTACTGCGCGCCCGTTTAGAGACGGCGTTGATCCGCGCCAGCGATCGAAATCCTAATCAGTGGGAGGTGTGCTGATGCTGATACAACGCAAACTCAGAATGCGCCGCAGCATGTTGTTCGTGCCCGGCGCTAACGCGGCGATGGTCAGTAACGCGTTTATCTATCAAGCCGATGCGGTGATGTTTGACCTCGAAGATTCAGTGATCCTGCGTGAAAAAGACGCGGCACGCCGTCTGGTTTTTCATGCGCTGCAGCATCCGTTGTACCGGGAAACTGAAACCATCGTGCGGGTGAACGCACTGGATTCAGCTTACGGCCTGGCCGATCTTGAAGCGGTGGTGCGTGCTGGCGTGAACATCGTGCGACTGCCAAAAACTGACACCGCGCAAGACGTCACCGATACGGAAACCGAAATTGCCCGCATCGAGGCGCAGTGCGGTCGTCCGGTGGGCAGCACCGGTATGCTCGCGGCAATTGAATCCGCCCGCGGTATCACGCAGGCGGTTCATATCGCCAGCGCCTCTCCACGACTCATCGGGATTGCCCTTGGCGCAGAGGACTATGTGCGTGACCTGCGGACCGAGCGCTCGCCGGAAGGCACCGAGTTACTGTTTGCGCGCTGTTCCATTTTACAGGCAGCACGTGCTGTCGGCATCCAGGCCTTTGATACGGTCTATTCGCAAGCCAACAACGATGCAGGTTTTCTTAACGAAGCGTCGCACATCAAACAATTGGGGTTTGACGGCAAGTCACTCATTAATCCGCGCCAGATCGAGTTACTGCACAACCTCTTCGCGCCGACCTCCGCCGAGAGAGACCACGCTCAGGCGGTAGTCGATGCTGCGACTGCAGCCGAAGCAGAAGGGCTAGGCGTGGTGTCGCTGAACGGCAAAATGGTCGACAGCCCGGTGATTGAGCGAGCACGTCTGGTATTGCAGCGGGCGGCATTGTCCGGCCTTCGAGAAGAATAACAGGAGCATGTGATGCAAAGGCAACAGCGCGTAAAACAGTTCAACGAAACGGCCGGGGAGAGCTTCTCGCCGTTTGCGCCAGTCTCGAAAGCCAACCTCCAAACGGCAAAGCCGCGTGACCACAAGCTCTGTACCTCGCTTGAAAATGCAATACGGCGCAGTGGATTACAGGATGGCATGACCATTTCATTTCACCACGCATTTCGCGGCGGTGACCTGACACTCAACCTGGTGGTCGACACACTTGCTGCCATGGGCTTTAAAAACCTCACCCTGGCATCGAGCTCCCTCAGCGATTGCCATGCGCCGCTGATCGAACATATCCGTCACGGCGTGATTGGCCATATTTATACTTCCGGCCTGCGGGGGCCGCTGGCGGAAGCCATTTCGCATGGTGCTCTGCCTGAACTGCCGCCGGTGCAGATCCACTCTCATGGTGGCCGGGTCAATTTGATCGAAAGCGGTGAACTGAGCATCGACGTGGCGTTTCTCGGCGTTCCTGCCTGCGACATCTTCGGCAATGCCAACGGCTACAGCGGCAATGCGCGCTGCGGTTCGCTGGGCTACGCGCAGGTTGATGCACAGTTTGCCCATCAGGTGGTACTGCTGACCGAGCAATTGTTACCGTATCCACATGTCGCCAGCATTGCGCAGGACAACGTTGACCTGATTGTGCAGGTCGAAAAAGTGGGGGATGCCGAAAAAATCGGCGCTGATGCTACCCGCATGACCAGTAATCCGCGTGAATTGCTGATTGCCCGCCGCGCCGCGGACGTGATTGTCGCTTCCGGCTATTTCAAACAGGGTTTCTCATTGCAAACCGGTACCGGTGGCGCGTCGCTGGCTGTCACCCGTTTTCTGGAAAACAGTATGCGCCGTCAGGGGATCACCGCGGGTTTTGCGCTGGGTGGTATTACCGCATCGATTGTTGATCTGCACGAAAAAGGGCTGATTGAACGCCTGCTCGACGTACAAAGTTTTGACCGCCAGGCGGCAGAATCCCTGGCGCGCAATCCCAATCATTTGGAAATCAGTGCTAATCAGTACGCCAATCTGAGCTCGAAAGGGGCCTCGGTCGAGCAGCTTGATGTCGTGGTGCTCAGCGCACTGGAGATCGACACCGGATTTAACGTCAACGTGCTGACCGGCTCCGACGGCGTTCTGCGCGGTGCATCTGGCGGTCACTGCGACACCGCAGCCGCGGCGCGTCTGGCGATTATTGTGGCACCGCTGGTGCGCGGGCGTATCCCAACGCTGGTAGAGCAAGTGACCACCTGTGTTACGCCGGGTTCCAGTATCGACATTCTGGTTACGGATCATGGTATCGCGGTTAACCCGGCACGCCCTGATCTGACTAAAAGCCTGCAACTGGCAGGAATTAACACTGTCACCATCGACTGGCTCTATGACCGGGCGCGTTTGCTCAGTGGTGAACCTGCACCGCTGGCCTTCACCGACCGCGTGGTCGCCGTTGTGCGTTACCGCGACGGCTCGGTTATCGATGTTGTTCATCAGATTGAGGAGTAGCCGGTGCGCGCTGTCTCCCCGTTATTGGCCGCCAACCGCGTCGTGAGTTTGCCGGAGCTTCTTTCCAGCCGTGAATCTCGTCAGACCCGGCAGCAGGCGTGGTTGGCGCGCCATCACTGCACGTTGATTTCCCTGACGATGGTGATGCCGGGCGCGGTAAAAGACACTGCACTCAGCCGGGAGCTGTTTTGTCTCGCCTGGCAGGCGCTGGAAACGTTATGCCAGCAACAGGGCTGGTCATGGCTGGCTTGGCGCTGTCTACCGCAGGAGACCGGCAGCGAAGGGGTGATCGCCCTTGATGTCCCGGCTCATGAGGTCAAACAGGCAACGCTGGCGCTGGAAGAGAGCCACCCGCTGGGCCGCCTGTGGGATATCGACGTGCTCGACGCCAGCGGTTCGATATTGTCGCGCCGTGATTTCAATCTGCCTGCACGCCGTTGTCTGATTTGTCAGCAACCAGCTAACCTTTGCGCCCGCGAACAAAAGCACAGCACAGCACAGTTGCAAAGCAAGATGGAGGTCATGTTCTATGCCGCAAAGCAAAAGTAAAGAACCGGCTCAGGCAATTTTTCAGCAAGTGCAATGGGCTGCAATGGCGCATCAGGCACTGCTGCATGAGGTCAATCTGACACCGAAACCGGGCCTGGTCGATCGCACTAATAACGGCGCGCATCAGGATATGACCCTGCAGGATTTCTACCGCAGCGCAGACGCCATTGCCCCCTGGTTCGGCCGTTTTATTGCCGAAGGCGAAGAGAGCTATCAACGACCCGCAGGCGAAATATTACGCCGCCTGCGGCCGCTGGGATTGGGCTGTGAAAACGCGATGTTTACTGCCACCGATGGCGTGAATACCCACAAAGGCACCGTATTTTCCATGGGATTGCTGTGCTGCGCACTGGGGCGTTTGCACCGTCAGGGAAACGTCATTAATGCCGCTGCGCTTTGCCGTGAAGTGGCTCTTTTTTGCCAGGGTCTGGTTGAAAAAGAGCTGTCCGGCACACCGGTTTTATCACAGCAGACTGCCGGACAGCGGCTGTTTCATCTTTACGGACTGACCGGTGCCCGGGGTGAAGCGCAGTCAGGTTTTGCCACGGTTCTTGAACTTAGCCTGCCATTTTACCGGCGGATGATGGCACAGGTAAGAGGGCAGGAGCGGGCGCTAAGCCAGACGTTGCTGCTGTTGATGAGTCTGAATGCTGACACCAACGTGGTCTCACGCGGTGGGATGAACGGGCTGGCATGGTTGCAACGCCGCGCCCGCGAAGTACTGCGTGACTGCCGGCAGAAATCGGCGACGCCACTGTTACAGCAATTCGATGAGCAATGTATTGCCCGCAATCTGAGCCCTGGCGGTAGCGCCGATCTGCTGATTGTCACCTGCTTCCTGGCGCAGTTTCCGGAATAAAAATCCAATAAAGCATGTTGATATCTCTTACTTTAACCTTTGTAACAGGAGACCATTGATGGTCATTTCTAAGGAATTCATCGGAAAGGCTCTGCTGCCGCTGGTGGTGCTGGCCGTGTTGCTATGCATCCCCGTGCCGGACGGCATGCCTCCACAAGCATGGCGTTATTTTGCCATTTTCGTCGCCATGATTGTCGGCATGATCCTCGAGCCCATTCCAGCAACGGCGATCAGTTTTATCGCCATGACGGTGTGTGTGATTGGCTCCAATTGGGTACTGTTTGATGCCAAAGAGTTGGCTGACCCGAATTTCGAAGCGGGAAAACAGGCGCTGAAATGGGGGCTGGCCGGTTTCTCCAGTACCACTGTCTGGCTGGTGTTCGGGGCATTTATTTTTGCGCTTGGCTATGAAGCGACCGGGCTTGGTCGACGTATTGCACTGATTATGGTCAAGTTTATGGGTAAGCGCACCCTGACGCTCGGCTACGCGATTGTCATTATTGATATTCTGCTGGCGCCGTTTACACCCTCTAACACCGCGCGTACGGGAGGGACGGTTTTCCCGGTTGTTAAAAACCTGCCTGCGCTGTTTGAATCCTACCCGAACGATCCCTCTTCACGCAGAATCGGCGGGTATTTGATGTGGATGATGGTGATCAGTACCAGTCTCAGCTCGTCGATGTTTATTACTGGCGCAGCGCCTAATGTGCTGGGCGTGGAATTCGTCAGCAAAATTGCCGGTGTACACATCGGCTGGATGCAGTGGTTCCTGGCGTTCCTGCCGGTTGGTTTGATTTTGCTGATCGTGGCGCCCTGGTTGTCATACGTCCTTTACAAACCCGGCGTGACGAAAAGCAATGAGGTGGCGATCTGGGCCGTCGGTGCGCTAAAAGAGATGGGGGGGCTGACCAAAAAGGAGCTGACGCTGATTGTGCTGGTGCTGTTAAGCCTCTGTTTATGGGTGTTCGGCAACAGCTTTATTGACGCGACGGCCGTAGGTCTGCTGGCCGTGTCACTGATGCTGATCCTTCACGTCGTGGCGTGGAAAGATATCACCAAATATTCCAGTGCCTGGAATACGCTGGTTAACCTCGCCACGTTGGTGGTAATGGCGAACGGTTTGACCCGCTCAGGTTTTATTAAATGGTTTGCTGACACCATGAGCCATCATCTGAGCGGTTTCTCGCCGAGTGCCACCGTCGTCGCGTTGGTGCTGGTGTTCTATTTTTCACATTATCTGTTTGCCAGCCTGTCGGCGCATACCGCGACGATGATGCCGGTTATTCTGGCCGTGGCGATGGGCTTACCGGGCCTGCCGATGGCGGAACTGTCAATGCTGCTGGTATTATCGATTGGTATCATGGGTGTTCTGACGCCTTATGCGACCGGTCCCGGCGTTATTATCTATGGGTGTGGCTACGTCAAATCCAAGGACTACTGGCGTCTTGGTGGCATCATGGGTGTGCTCTATATCTCGATGTTGTTGCTGGTTGGTTGGCCGCTGATGAAGCTGTGGATGTGATCCTCCCCCGTTGAAGCAACAACCTTAAAAAGCGGAGCTAAGTCTCCGCTTTTTTTATGAATTTTTTAGTAATACACCTTAACGGGTTGTTACTTCACATCGATTCGTTCCCGCCGTGACATCCTGTACTCTTGATAGCTCTCGTATATCGCATTGATAATTATTATCGTTTCCATTATTGTTATGCCCTCTTCAGGGAACGTAAAGGAATCGCAAGAAGATGATTATGCGGAGAAAAAACGGCAACAAACTTTTAACAGGTGCGACGCTTAGCGTGGTGTTGGGGCTGTTCAGCGCGGAGTCGCTAGCGGTAACCGTTACAGACATTGCCAGCCGTACGGTCACCGTACCGGATAATGTAGAACGTATTGTGCTGGGTGAAGGGCGGTTATTCTTTGCGTTATCTCTGCTGGAAGGGCAGAAGCCTTTTGACCGTATTGTGGGCTGGCAGGGAGATTTCCGTAAACTCGACCCGCAGACCTACGCTGTCTACAAAGAAAAATTCCCGCAGATTGATGCTATTCCGCTGATTGGTAATACCAGCGCCGACAGTATCAGTCCGGAAAAAGTGTTGACGTTAAATCCGCAGGTGGCGATTTTTGGTTTATCGGGCCACGGGCCGGGTAAAGAGAGCGCGCTGGTCGGGCAACTGCAGAAAGCCGGGGTGCCCGTGGTGTTTGTCGATTTCCGCACCTCGCCGCTGAAAAATACCCTGCCAAGCATGGAATTGCTGGGTAAAGTGCTCAACCGCGAGAAACAGGCGCAGGACTATATCAAGTTCTATCAGGACAATATCAAACGCGTCACCGATGTGGCCCAAGAGATTCCTGAGCAGAATAAACCTACCGTATTTATCGAGCTGCGTGCGTCCACCGCAGATGACTGCTGCCGTTCTGCCGGTAACGGCAATATGGGTGACTTTATCGACTTGGCCGGTGGGATTAACATTGCTAAACCGCTGCTGCCTGGCCCGCTGGGACAGGTTAACCTGGAAAAAGTGATCGCCTTGCAGCCTGATGTCTATATCGTCAGTGGCGGCGCAGCGCCACAGAAAGCCGGAGATACGAATCCGCCGACCAGCCTGATATTGGGGGCGCAGGTTACGCCACAGCAGGCACAGGACAGCCTCACGCCGCTGTTAAAACGCAAAGGCATCGCCACGCTGAAAGCGGTAGAAGCGGGGCGCAGTTACGGTATTTGGCACAATTATTACAACTCGCCCTATAACGTTATGGCAGTGCAGGCGTTTGCCAAAGGGTTCTATCCGCAAAAGTTTGCCGATTTGGATCCTGAGCAAACCCAGAAACAGATGTACAAACAGTTCCTGGCCGTAGAACCGACGGGCACGTACTGGATCGAAGCGAAGAAACCGGAAAACGTGCAGTAACCCGCTGCGGGTTTTGTTTTATTAATTACTGAGATGTAAAGACACATGAGCGCAACCTCCGATCCCTTACTGACGGCCAGCCCGCAGGCTGACAACAGCGTGATGGGCCGATATCAGAATATTGTCCGCCGCCGTCTGTTACTCATGTTGGTGCTGGTGATGGCCATTATCGCGTCACTGATCATTGATTTTATTATGGGACCATCGGGGTTGTCGCTGGGTACGCTGTGGCAAACGCTGTTTGATGCGGCGTCGGCCGATGCCGGTACCCGTGTGATTGTCTGGGATATCCGCCTGCCGTATGCGCTGATGGCGATCGCCGTTGGCATGTCGCTTGGCCTGGCTGGGGCTGAGATGCAAACCATCCTCAATAACCCGCTCGCTTCGCCGTTTACACTCGGAGTCTCCTCGGCGGCAGCCTTTGGTGCCGCGCTGGCTATCGTCCTCGGCATCGGTATTCCGGGCGTGCCCGATCAGTGGTTCATTTCCGCCAATGCCTTTATTTTCGCCTTGCTTGCTGCTCTGATGCTTGACGGCATAACCCGCTGGACGCGCGTTGCCAGTTCCGGCGTAGTGCTGTTCGGTATTGCGCTGGTCTTTACCTTCAACGCACTGGTTTCCCTGATGCAGTTCATCGCCACTGAAGATACTTTACAGGGGCTGGTGTTCTGGACCATGGGCAGTCTGGCGCGGGCATCCTGGGTCAAACTTGGGGTGATGCTGCTGGCCTTCTTCGTGCTGCTGCCGTGGTCAATGATGAGTGCGTGGAAGCTAACGGCGCTGCGTCTGGGTGAAGATCGTGCCATCAGTTTTGGTATCGACGTGCGCCGTTTACGTCTGGGTACCTTGCTGCGTATCAGTATTCTCTCCGCGCTGGCAGTGGCCTTCGTCGGTCCTATTGGCTTCATCGGTCTGGTGGCGCCGCACATCGCCCGCCTGATGTTTGGTGAAGATCACCGTTTCTACCTGCCAGCCAGTGCGCTGATTGGTGCGCTGGTGTTGTCGATGGCCTCCGTGGCGTCGAAAAATCTGGTGCCAGGCGTCATTATTCCGGTCGGTATTGTGACCTCGCTGGTTGGGGTGCCGTTCTTCCTGAGTATTATTCTGCGCCACCGGGGGAATGTCTGATGTCCACCGTACTGCAATTTAAAGCCAGAACAGACATGAATACAGCAACGCAAGGTTTGCAAATCCGTGACTTCAATGCCGGATACCCTAAGCGCCCGGTGATCCGTCACCTCAACGTACCGAGGTTGCCACGTGGAAAAATCACCGTCCTGCTTGGCCCGAATGGCAGCGGGAAATCGACCCTGCTGCGTTCTCTTGCCGGGCTGAACCGGGCAGAAGGGCAGTTAATCCTCGATGGGCATGACCTGATGCCGATGCCGTTTGCCCGCCGTGCCGAACAGGTAGTTTACCTGCCACAATCGCTGCCTGCGGGCGTGCATCTGCACGTGTTGGAATCCATCATCGTGGCCCAGCGCGCTTCCGGCAATAACAGCAAACAGGCCGAAACCACTGAACAGGTGATGACGCTGTTGCAACAACTGGGCATCGAACATCTGGCACTGAGTTATCTCGACCAGCTCTCCGGCGGGCAGAAACAGTTGGTGGGGTTAGCGCAGTCGCTGATCCGCCAGCCATCGTTGCTGCTGCTGGACGAACCCTTGTCGGCATTAGATTTGAACTATCAGTTCCACGTGATGGATCTGGTACGCAAAGAGACGCAAAAACGCAATATTGTCACCGTAGTCGTGGTACATGACATCAACATCGCGCTGCGCCACGGCGACTGCGTCCTGATGCTTAAGGACGGCAATCTGATTGCCAACGGAGAGCCTGAAGAGGTGATCACGCCGGAAAGTCTGGCACGCGTTTATGGTGTGCGCGGACGCATTGAACGCTGCTCGCAGGGAACGCCACAGATACTGATCGACGGACTGGTCGGCGACCCTTCCATTTGAGTTTCACCCGTCATATTTCAAGATTTTTATAAATAGCCGGGTCACCAATGTAGTGGCCCCGCCTTTCAATTTGTGAGCCTGAAACTAAAACTCATCCGACAAATCCGGCGGCATTCGATCGCGCTAAATTCTGGGATTTGAAGGAGTTTTCTTACAACCACCGCATGGGCGGGGTTGTTTTTATCTCATGGAGAGAAGTACATGGTTAAGGTTACATTGACACCAGCATTCAAAGTCGGGCTTATCGCACAGCTGATCACCGCCGCATTTCCGGTGTTTGCCGAGGATGCCAGAGACGCGAGAGAAAATGAGGATCAGATCGTTGTGACCGCCTCGTCGGTCCAGCAGAACCTCAAGGATGCGCCCGCCAGTATCAGCGTGATCACCCGCGAAGATCTGGACAGAAAGCCGGTGCAAAACCTCAAAGACGTGCTGAAAGACGTTCCCGGCGTGCAGCTTACCGATGAAGGCGATAACCGCCAGGGTGTCAGTATTCGTGGCCTGAGCAGCGGCTATACCCTGATTCTGGTTGATGGCAAACGCGTTAACTCGCGCAATGCGGTCTTCCGCCACAATGACTTTGATCTGAGCTGGATCCCGGCAGAATCTATCGAGCGTATCGAAGTCGTGCGCGGGCCGATGTCCTCCCTGTACGGTTCTGACGCCCTGGGCGGCGTAGTTAACATTATCACCAAAAAAATCGGCACTGCCTGGCATGGCACCCTGAGCGCGGACACCACTGTGCAGGAGCACCGCGATCGTGGCGACAGCTATAACGGCAACTATTTCACCAGTGGCCCGCTGATTGATGGTTTACTCGGCGTGAAAGTTTACGGTGCACTGGGCAAGCGTGAAAAAGACCAGTCAGAATCTTCCAGCGGTGAAAAAGGTTCGCCGCGCATTGAGGGTTATACCTCACGCAATACCAACGTTGAGTTTGCGTTGACCCCAACCGACGATCAGGACATGACCTTTGGCTACGGCCTGGACCGCCAGGATCGCGACTCCGATTCCCTGGATAAAAACCGCATCGAGCGCGAAAACTACTCTGTCGGCCACAATGGCCGCTGGGGCTGGGCCAATACCGAACTGCGTTTTTACGGTGAGAACATCGAAAACAAAAACGCCGACACCATTACCTCTAAAAATAACTCTCTCGATGGGAAAATCGTGGTGCCGCTCGGTGAATACAACCAGCTGTTTACCTTAGGGGGGGAATACCGTAATGACAAACTCGAAGACGGCGTTAACCTCGCTAACGGCGGCAGCACGCAGGCCAACCAGTACGCGCTGTTTGTGGAAGACGAATGGCGGATTTTTGAAAGCCTGGCGCTGACCGGCGGCGTGCGCATGGACGACCACGAAAACTACGGCGTTAACTGGTCACCGCGTGCCTATCTGGTTTACAACGCCACGGATACCGTGACCGTAAAAGGTGGTTGGGCAACCGCCTTTAAAGCCCCCTCCTTGTTGCAGCTTAGCCCGGACTGGCAGAGCGCTTCCTGTCGTGGCAGTTGCCAGATTATCGGTAACCCGGATCTGAAAGCTGAGACCAGCGAAAACGTCGAACTGGGCCTGTATTACGCCGGAGAAGAGGGGCTGCTGGAAGATGTCACCGCCAGTGCCACAGTGTTCCAGAACGATGTCGATGACATGATTAGCGTCAACCGTACATCAAACCGTTCACAGGCAGCGAAGTACGACAACTTTGTCGGTTTTGATGCAGCCGGGAATCCGATCTTCAAATACTTCAACGTCAATAAGGCACGTATCCGCGGGCTGGAAACCGAACTGAACATTCCGTTCAGTGACGACGTCGGCCTGAAGCTCAACTATACCTATAATGATGGGCGTGATCTTAGCAACGGCGGCAATAAACCGCTCTCTGATTTGCCGTTCCACACTGCCAACGCCACGCTGGACTGGAAACCACAGGAGGACTGGGGCCTGTATCTCTCCGCCAACCTGAAAGGGCAGGCGCGCACGGTCAACAACGATAACTCCACCCCTGGAGGCTACACCATCTGGAACACAGGGGGGTCCTATAAGGTGAATAAAGCCGTAAAGATTCGCGCCGGGGTGCTCAACCTCCTCGACAAAGATCTTAACCGTGACAGCTACAGTTATAACGAAGATGGACGTCGCTACTTTATGGCGGTGGATTACAGTTTCTGATGATGTGCTGACGGCATAAGCCGTTTTAAGATCAAGGTTGTGGGCACTGGCCCACACCGGGGTAAGGGGATTTAAACGAATTCCCTTACCCATCCTGCTCAAAATCCTCGTGGTTTTACGCCTCTTTCTCGGCGGTGTTTTCGAATGCGGCCTTGGATTTATAACTACATGCTGCATATAATTTCGCCCCTCTTATCAGTTATTGTTCCTTGGGCTACTTATGCAACTGTCTGATTTAGGCAATCGAATATGCATCCTGGGACCGTCTAACAGCGGTAAATCGACCCTTGCTGATGCCATCGCCAGAAAGTGTGAGCTGAAAGCGGTTCATCTCGATCAGCTCTATCACTTACCGAATACCCACTGGAAACCGCGTCCGACGGAGGCATTCATCCATCTGCATGATAGCGAAATAACCGGAGAACGCTGGGTGATAGACGGTAATTATACGAAATGTTTACCACAGAGACTTTCTCGGGCAACGGGGCTTATCCTACTGGATGTTTCGACGGCCTTAAGCCTGATGCGTTATTTCAACCGGACGCTGTTTGAAGGGCAGCGGCATGGAGGTTTAGATGGGGCGAAGGAGAGAATCAACTGGCCGATGCTTCACCATATTACTGCCGTAACACCCAATAACCGCAAGCGTTACGCTGAAATGTTCGAGGCACTTGAGCTTCCTAAAATCTGCCTCCGCTCCCGTAAAACCATTAAACAACAATTTGACGCGTGGGAACTGACTCGCTAGCGGCGCTATCTCCCCCACCTGGGCGCGGGGGGGATAAGCAGAACTACCGCTTCTGTATGTAGGTCAGCGCCAGTGCAACGGCGAGCACCAGTCCTTTAATGATATCCATCGCGTAGTAGGGTACTGACAACATCACCAGTCCGTTGGAGAGCACGCCTAAAATCACTGCACCAATCAGCGTGCCGAGCGCGTTGGGCTTACCGGAACCGGCCAGAGAGAACCCGATATAGGCTGCTGCCACGGCATCCATCAGATAACCGCTGCCGGCATTCACCTGCGATGAGCCAATACGGGATGCCAGCAAAATGCCGCCGGAACCGGCCAGCAGCGAAGAGATAACATAGGCCGTTACGCGATAGCGTGCGGTGCGGATCCCCGCCAGGCGTGCCGCGAGCGGGTTACCGCCAATGGCATACATGCGGCGGCCATGTTTGGTCAGCGACATAAACAGCTGCACGACGATGGTCACCACCGCCATCACGATAACAATCACCGGCACTTGCCCCAGCAGGTTAAACACGGCTGGCACCGTACCTTCGGCCATATCGCCACTCGGCAACACCATATTCTCGGTGATGGAGCCGCCGTAGCTGTAGGTCATTGCCGCGCCCTGAATCACAAACAGACTGGCGAGCGTAGCCAGCATGTCAGGAATTTTCAGAATCACGATCAGGAAGGCATTGAACAATCCGACCAGCGTACAGAGCGCCAGCGTGATCAGAATCGCTTCGGTGGTATTAAACCCGTGCCAGACGAACATCGAAATCACCAGCGCATTAGCCAGCGAGGCGGTTGAACCGACTGACAGATCAAAACCGCCGACTGACAGCGAAATCGACACGCCGATAGCGATCACGGTCACAATGGCAATCGAGCGCAAAATATTGATGATATTTGACGGTTCTAAAAAGTTGTCAGACGCGATGCCAAAACCAGCGATCAGCAGAACGACGGTGAGCAACATGCCCCATTTGTAGAGAAATTCGAACAGCTGGTGGCGCCATGGCTGGGCCACAGTGACATTTTGATCGGTAATCACAACTTTGCTCACGCGGGTGTTCCTCCGGTGGAATACATTAATAATATCTCTTCGTCGACGTCGGCGGCATTGAGTTCAGCCACGATACGGCCATCCCACAACACCAGAATGCGGTCGCATAACCCGACCAGTTCGGCGAACTCACCAGAAGCATAAATGATGCCTTTTCCCTGTTGCGCCAGGCCGTCAATCAGCCTGAAAACGTCCGTTTTGGCCTTGATGTCCACGCCTTTGGTCGGTTCGTCAAAAATCAACACCTGACTCTCACTGCGCAGCCATTTCCCGATCGCTACTTTTTGCTGGTTGCCGCCGGAAAGGCGGGCCAGTTTTTGCAGCGGTCCGGAAGCCCGAATACCTAAACGACCCATAACATCTTTCGCCCAGCTCAGTGCCTGGCGCGAATTGAAGATAGAAAAGCGTGAAAAACTGTCGTCGGCGGTGACGCTGAGGTTCATCGGAATATCCTCGTCGATAAAAATCCCCTCTTTGCGCCGCTCTTCCGGCACCAGTGCCAACCCAAGTTCGACCGACAGGTACGGCTCTTTCGGCTTCCAGGGTTTACCGTTGAGTTCGCCGCTCTCAACCTGGCTCGGCGTGGCACCAAACAGCGCCTTACAGAGTTCGGTTTTCCCGGCTCCTGCCAGCCCGGCAATCCCTAAAATCTCCCCACGATGCAGACTGAGTGAGATATCGCGCAGTTTGTCTTTATCGTGCATTCCCTGAATGCGCAGCAGGGTTTCAGGGCTGTGCGGCGGGCGGCGGGGAGGATAAATATCCTCGAGCTGATGACCAATCATCTTCTCGATAATGTGCTCGTTGGTCAGGCCCTCCATGCTGTCATCGCTGACCAGACGACCATCGCGCAGTACGGTCATGCGATCGCAGATATCGCGTAGTTCATGAATACGGTGCGAAATAAACACTACCGCCATTCCTGCAGCTTTCAGCTTGCGCACCAGCGCAAACAAGCGCTCACTTTCGGCCTGATCCAGTGGGGCGGTAGGTTCATCGAGGATCAGGAAACGGCACTTATGCGACAGCGCCCGGGCCAGCAAAATCAGCTGTTTTTCTGCCAGCGTGCAGCTTTCGATGCGGCCGCGCAGGTTAATGCTCAGCCCGAGCTGGTCAATCAGCCGCTGTGCGTGGTGATAAATATCGGACCAGTTATGCAGATGACCCGGCTCCGACAGCGTATCCAGCATGATGTTTTCTGCCACGTTGAGCGTCGGTACCAGTGCGACATCCACCTCCTGCTGTACCAGATGAATACCGTGCGTCCGTGCCTGATGCGGTAATTTCACCGTCACCGGCTGCCCGTCGATGGTTATTTGGCCGGTATAGTGGTCATGCGTGCCTGACAGTACGGCCATCAGCGTGGATTTCCCTGCACCATTGGCGCCCACCAGGGCATGAACCGATCCCCCTTCCAGAGTGAAATCCACCTGGCGCAGGGCAGGGAAACCGGCAAATGAAATCGAGATATTGCGCATCTCAAGGGTTGAGGAGTTCACGCTGGAGGTTAGCCTTATGCAAATAATTTGGGATGGATGCAAATGGCGTTATAGACGTTTAGCCGTCTATAACTTGCTGTGACAAAGTTTTAACATAACGACGGATTTAAGCAACTTATTTTCAATCCTTGAAGTATTGGGCGGCCGCCCAAGCCTGCTTATAAATCTTTAAATTCAAATTCAAATTCAAGGTCGTGGGCGTCGGCCCACCCCGACCAGGGGGCGGCCAGTCGCCGCCGCCTGGACCCCCGGGCTTTTTCATGGAACACCGGCAGCTGCGCTGGTCACAATGGCCGTGTTTCAGGGGCCACAGCGATAGCCGCAAACCCCGCCGCTGCGCGGTTCTCTCATTGCGGGTTACAACCCGCGCAAACTCCGCGCGGTTTTCCACCTCTTATTCGACGTCGTTTTGAACGCGGCCGAGGCTTTTCTAAATTCAAAATCAAACCGTTCTTCTTTCTTCTTTCTTCTTTTGATTTACATAGCCGCTAAGGCGCAGTCAAAAATGGCACCGGATGAGAGGTTCGAGACCTTAGGCTCAGCCGAGCGAAGCGAGACAACGTCGCACCGCGACGGCCCGTAGGGCGAGGCTAAAGGCCGAGTAATCCCGAAATACGGGGACGGCGAAGCCGTGACATTTTGCGCCGTGAACGGAAGTCGCTGAAACACGTGCCCCTGCCAGCAGCGAAGCTGTCGGTGTCACATAGAAAAACGCAGGAGTTCCAAGAGGAGGCACGTTTATGCCTCCTTTTGGGCCAGTTTGGGTGGCAACCCAAGGTTTTGTTCTTGAATTTAAAAAGCGTTTTCGGCTCGCAATCCAAACGCCAGCGCGACACCAAGCGCCTCCTCGGCCCTCACCACAATGCGTCCCTCTGCTTCAGTAAGCGGGATCTCACCGACTGTTAAACTGTTGTGGACCTGCTCCAGCGACCCGGTCGCGAATTCCAACGCGACCATGCGGGCGCTGCCGTTTTCGCCTTCGGGAACGTTGCCGAACTCAGCGGCGGCACGGTCAGGGGGGATGAAGCGCACAGTGGCGCGTCCTGCGTGGATTTTAACGCCGCCGTGACCATCGCTGACCAGCGTCTGATGGCCAAATAATTCGCCGTAGACCCGTGCGGCCTGCTGCGGATGGCTGGCGGCAATCACAAAGCCGCTGATGTCGGTCACGCCGTTAGGGTGACGCTGCCATTCGGTACGCCAGACCAGTTCAGGGGTAACGTGCTGGCAGAAAAAACTGCGGCCATTGGGGACGCGGTCGGCAGCCAGCGGCACGGTGCGGAAACGGGCATTGGGCTCGGAGCCGTCGTTAAGCTGCACCGGGCGGAAGAACTCCGCAGGCGCTGAACCCGCGATGTTTTGCCGTTGCAAATGGCTGAAGACAGCGTCGGAATTCTGCGTTTTCCACACCAGCCCAGTCAGGCCCGGTGGGGCCAACCACAAATCTTTGCGAGTGTGTTCGTTCGCCGCTTCATAACCCAGCAGTTCAAGATAGTTCTCACCAAAGATCGCCAGATGATTACTCGATCCGAGCGAATGATGCCCACGCCGTGTGAGCTGAAAACCGAGACGACGGAACTGCTGCTCGGCGTGGTCCAGCCTGCCTGCAACATTGACCACCGCGTGATCCAGGTGTGGTGTAATGCGTGTTTCCGCGGCAGCGTGTTCAGGCGTGGCCAGATCATGGATAGATAACTCAGTCATCGAACGGTTCTCCCAGCGTGAGCATTAGGCGGTTGGCCCAGGCAAAGAAGGCCGCAGACTGCGCAAGATCGACAATTTCCAGCGTGCTTAACCCCTGTTCACGCAGGCGGGATATATGCGGGGTGCCGGCCGTCGGCGGTGTAGCAGACAGCGCGGCGGCAAAGTCGATTTCGGCCTGCCAGCGCGGTGACTGACCCTGGCTCAAAATGCCGCCCGGTGCGGTGTCGATAAGATTCTGCACGTCGTCGTTTTGTTTGGACAGCTGGCTGGCTTTACGCGCATGGACTGACGCGCAGTAGATACAGCCGTTGATTTTGCTGGCCACTGTGGCCGCCAGTTCACGCTCTTTGCGCGGCAGGCCACCGCTGGTGTAGAAAATGCCTTTGTCGGTCAGCGTTCGTTGTTCGAGTACCGGTAAATTGCGGCCGAGCAGGCGGAAATAGTCGGAATCCGTATGGCCAAACCGCGCCAGAATCGCCTGCTGTTCGGTATCAAACTCGGCCAGTTTTTTCGCAGCGATCCACGGCTCCCAGCCCAGTTCAGCCTGGGTAAACACTTTCGGTGCAGAGCGGCCGCTGTGAGTTTTACCGTCGGTGCGCCAGAAAGCGGCGCCGCCCGGTTTGTCGCTGGCGTTTTCCACTGGCTGACCGCCAATCAGGCGATAGCTGCGCAGGACGCGGGTCTGATAGCTGATAAAAGCGATCAGCTGCGACAGCGTGACGATGGCGTCAAAACTCCAGCCTGCCAGTTGCAGGTTTTGCAGATGGGCTGCCGTGGCGCTGGCCGGTTTAAAGCTCAGACGTTCACCGTGATCGAGTGCTGCCTGTAATCTGTCGCTGTTGCCATCGCCGTCAACCCCCTGTAAACGCTCGGCGTAATGCGATGCCAGTGCGTTATCCCCGTGCCAGCGCGCGACGTTTTCGGCTAGCAGGAGGCGTTCGGCGAGCGTAAAATCCACGGTGTCATCCCCATTGAAAATCGTCTCGTAACTGCCCTGAGTATGGCGGGTGGCGGCGTCGCGGGTTGCGCGGGCTTGTGCCAGTTCTGAACCGGCTTCAATGGCAGCCAGTTGAGCCAGCAGATCGGCGGAGTGCGGAGTAGACGTCATAAGATTTCCTTAGCAAGTTCTGGCAGAGGGGAGGTTACATTTTTCGGGGTACGGCGTACCCAGCCCAGCGCAGGGGCGACATGGCGGGCGATCAGTTCGATAGAGCGCAAAATATAGGGATGTGGCGGATCGATAGAGTGCACCTGAAACGCCAGGTCGGTCACCCGTGCCAGTGCGCTGTCCTGCTTGAGGGAAGTGATGACCTGCTCCGGCGAACCCAGATGCACGTCGAACGCGCGGATGTGATCGTCGAGGGTATCACCCAGTACAGTCTGCCCGCTGGCGCGGTGATTTTCTGCCTGACGGCGCAGTCCTTTTTCCGCTAAACGTCGTGCTTCGTTGCCATCTTCAGTCACAAAGGCGGTGCGTGACCCCATAATGCGCGGTTCGACACCGGCGGGCAGGGCGGCGAGATAGGCATCAATAATTGGGTTTTGAATCTCGTCGAGTGTCAGATGTGGTGCATTGCTCGGACGCGGCTGGGTGCGAGAAAGCATCAGGCCATCACCCGCGAGTCCCGCCCGTTCACCGCCTTCTACCGAGAAGGTTGCCTGCCAGATACGGCCTGCCAGCTGCGGGGCCGCCGGATATAAGCGGTTATCAGTACCGGCCAGCGATTCGCCGCGCCACGCCTGCAACAGCACGCGCAGATTCTCGGAAAATACCGCGCCGCGCTGGCTACTTTCCAGCCCGAACGGCGGGAATGAGGTCGGCGTGCCGCCGGAACCTAAGCCGATTTCAAGACGGCCGCCTGACAGTAAATCCAGCACCGCGGTATCTTCGGCCACGCGCAGGGCATTTTCCATCGCCAGCGTGATAATGCCGGTGCCTAAACGGATAAAGCGAGTATGCGCCGCCACCTGTGCCAGAAATACCAGCGGCGCGGGCAGGCCGCCTTCTGCTGCGTGAAAATGGTGCTGCGCTACCCAGGCCGAATCAAAACCCTGCTGCTCGGCGTGAATAATTTGTTCCGTTGCCAGCCGGTAGCGCTCCTGCGGGCTGGTGTCATCCAGCAGGCGGGTAAAGAATCCAAGACGTTTAGTGCTCATCGTTATTCCTTCACTCTTTTCAGTTATGCAGCGCGATGATGGCCGGAGCCTGGGATCGCATTAATCAGTTCTTTGGTGTAGTCGCTGCCCGGACGGGCAAACACCGATTCGACGTCGCCGGAGTCCACCTGCTGCCCGCGGTTAAGCACCGAGACGCTGTGTGAAATCTGCCGGACCGTGGCGAGATCGTGGGAAATAAACAGGTAAGTCAGGCCGAGAGAGTCCTGTAACTCCTGCAACAGGCTCAGTATCTGCGCCTGCACCGTCACGTCGAGCGCCGACGTGGCTTCATCGAGCACCAAAATCGTCGGTTCAAGGATCAGGGCGCGGGCGAGGGCCACGCGCTGACGCTGTCCGCCGGAGAGTTCGCGGGGTTTACGGCTGAGTAATTCCAGCGGTAGCGCTACGCGTTCGGCAATGCGATGCACGCGGCGGCGACGCTCATCGACGGCAATCTTTTCAAAATTCAGCAACGGTTCTTCGATCACGCTAAACAGCGTTTGCGAAGGGTCGAGTGACGCAAAGGGATTCTGATACACCAGCTGAATCTTCTTGCGTAATTGACGCAGCGCTTCACCTTTCAGCTGAGTAATGTCCTGACCGTCGATAAAGACGTGCCCGGAGTCAGGCTGTTGGAAGCCAAGCAGGATGCGGGCCAGCGTGGTTTTACCAGAGCCGGATTCACCGACCAGAGAGTGCGTGGTGCCGCGCGCAATGCTGAAGGAGACGTTATCCACGGCGCGAAACGCCGGTTTGCCTTTACCCCCGAGGGCAAAATCTTTGATGACGCTTTCAACGCGCAGTACGCTGTCGGTTGACGCCGTACGCACGCTGGCGCGGTGCTTGCCTGACAGGGCGGGGACATCGGCAAACAGCTGGCGGGTATAGTCGCTTTTCGGCGCATTCAGCACCTCTGAGGTGACGCCCTGTTCCTGCACTTTGCCGTGACGAAAAACCAGCAGACGGTCAGCACGTTCTGCCGCTACGGCGAGATCATGGGTGACGAACAGTACGGCGGTGCCGAATTCACGTCGCAGTTCGTCGATCAAATCCAGAATGCGTTTTTGCACCGTGACGTCCAGCGCGCTGGTGGGTTCATCGGCGATGATCAGCGCCGGTTGCAGGGCGATCGCAATGGCGATCAGCACCCGCTGTTTCATGCCGCCGGAAAGCTCGTGCGGGTACTGCTTCGCCCGCAGTTCAGGGTGCGAAAGCCCGACGCGGGCCAACAGCTCTACTACGCGTTCGTCGCGCTGTTGGCGAGGCATGCGGCGGTGAATATTCAGAATTTCCGCCACCTGCGCGCCGATAGTTTTCACCGGATTGAGCGAGCTGGTTGGGTCCTGCGGGATCAGGCTGATGCGCGCACCACGCAGGGCATCCAGACGGCGCTGCGACCACTGGCTGATATCAATCCCGTTGAGGCGGATAGCCCCCTGTTGCAGATGACCGTTCTCCGCCAGCAGACCAATAATGGCCTGCGCGGTGGTGGTTTTACCCGAGCCGGACTCGCCGACCAGCGCCACCACTTCACCCGGATAGATCGAAAACGAGACGTTGTGCACCACAGTCTGGCTCTGTGCACCGCTGCTGTAGGCGATGGAGACATCTTCGAGCGCCAGTACCGGCGTGGCGTCGCCGGTGGCGGTGCGGTTAAGGCTGAGATTCAGGCTCATCGGCGGCTCCTGCGAAATGACTGGCTGATGCGGTTAGCGGAGAGCACCACCAGCACCACGACGATGCCAGGGAAGGTGGTCAACCACCAGGCGGTGGAAATATAGTTGCGACCCTCGGCGATCAGTAAGCCCCATTCAGGCGTTGGCGGTGGGGTGCCATAACCAAGGAAACTCAGGGTGGAGATGGCCAGAATAGCGCTGCCAAATTGCAGGGCTGAAAAGGCGATCACCGAGGTGAGAGAGTTCGGCAAAATATGCCGCCACAGCACGGCACCAAAGGTTCCGCCGCTGCCGTAGGCCGCTTCGACATAATCGCTGTGCCGCACCAGCACCACTTCGGAGCGGGCAAGGCGGGCGAAGTTAGCAATCGACGTCACCCCGACGGCAATCGCCGCATGCACCGTGCCGAAGCCGAGTAAAATAATCACCGACAGCGACAGCAGCAGGCCGGGAATGGAGAGCAGCACATCGACGATGCGCATGACGAGGGTATCGGCGAAACCACCGACTGCACCCGCGAACAACCCGAGTGCGGTGCCAAGCACCAGCCCGAGAACGACCGCCACCAGTGCGCCGGAGAGCGAGTGTGACGCACCGTAGACAATACGCGCATAAACATCGCGGCCCAGTTGGTCAGTGCCCAGCCAATGACCGGCCTGAGGAGCCAGACGCTGAGCGCCGGCCACGCCTTCCGTGCCGCTGTAAGCGGTGAACAGCCCGGGTGCGATCGCCCATAAAATGACGATAATCATCACGGCCCAGGCCAGAATCAGCCCCGGCTGAAAGCGGGTGAACAGCCTGCTGCTGCGCGTGGCCGGTTTGGCAACGGGAGCCGTCTGAAGTTGATCAATCGGTAAGCTGCTCATGCATGGGCTCCCGCAGAAGTTTTAAGACGCGGATCCAGTAACGGAAACACCAGATCAACCAGCAGGTTGATAGCCACAAAGGCGGCGGCGGAGATCACCACTATCGCCTGCAACACGGCGACGTCCTGATTATTCACGGCCTGCTGAGTCAGCTGGCCGAGGCCGTTGAGGCCAAACACCGTTTCGGTGATCAGCGCCCCGGCAATCAGTTCGCCAAACAGCAGACCGGCAATCGTCAGGGCCGGCAGCATGGCGTTGCGCGCCACGTGCCGCCACAGCACGCCGCTGCGCGATGCACCTTTGGCTCGTGCCACGGCCACGAAGGGCTGGGTTTGTACCTGATCAATGCTGCGGATCAGAATTTGCGCCAGCGGGGCAGAAATCGGCACCGCCAGCGTGACGATGGGCAGAATCAGCCCGACCCACTCACCCGGATTAATCACCGGTATCCAGCGCAGGTGGAAGGAGAAAAATTGGATCAGCGCAATGCCGAGCCAGAAAGTGGGAATAGAGATAAACAGCGACGGCAGCGACTGAAACAGCGACTTCAGCCAGCCAAAGTGCAGCAGGCTGGAGAGGAAAGCGATGGCGACAGCCACCGCCGTCGCCAACACAAAGCCGAGTACCGCCAGACGCAAGGTCGGTGGAAAATTACTCTTGAGTAAGTCAGTCACCGGTACACCTGCCTGAATCGAATAGCCCAAATCCCCGCGCAGGACATTGCCCAGCGTGTGGAAATACTGCTGCCACACCGGAATATCCGCGCCATAGGCGGCGCGCATATCCGCGACCTGCGCCGGGCTCAGGCCCATATCCGGGTTCTGAAATTTGATCAGGATGGCGTCGCCGGGTAGCACCTGTAACAGGATGAAGGAGACGGTAAACGCTGCCCACAACACCAGAATGGCCTGCCCGATGCGTCCGCTAAAATATCGGCTCATGGTTTACTCCTGCTGATTAATGCTTTTCAAGCCACGCGCCGTAGAAGCTCGGACGCCCAACGGCTTCAAAGTTGATGCCTTTGAGGTATGGCGCACCGGCAAATACCTGCGGTTCTTCGAAGATTGGGATCACATAAGCCTGATCCAGCAGGTAGTTCTGTACGTCAGCGGTCAGCGCCAGACGTTTTTTAGGATCGACTTCAGCGGAGACGGCAATCAGCAAATCATTGAGTTTGTCGTCGCGGAAGTTTTTTACCTTGCTGCTGGATCCCCCTTTTTGCAGCAGAACGTCGCGGTTGGTCGGATAGAAGGCGCTTTTGATCACATCCGGATCGGCGCGGCCCACTTCAACCACATAGGCGGCGGTTTTTTCCGGGTCCAGATTATCGGCTACGCGGCTGCCTGCATCACCGGCCAGAATGTTGAGTTTGACGCCCACCTGACCCCACTGCTGCGACACCAGCTGCAACACTTCTTTGTTTTGGGGCTGAGGCAGGGATTCATACACGGTCAGCGACAGCGTTTTACCCTCTTTCTGGCGAATGCCGTTCGGGCCGGCTTTCCAGCCCGCTTCGTCCAGCAGCTTTTTGGCCTGCGCCGGGTCGTAGGTCAGCTTGTCAGCCAAATCAACATAACCGGCAGCAGTTTTCGCAACCACAGAAGTGGCTTGTGGATAATTTGGTGAGAAGAGAGTATCGACCACCTGTTTGGAGTTAGTCGCATGCAGCAGTGCCTGACGGACTTTCACATCTGATACCAGCGCGTTGTCCGGACGGAAAGCGATGCCGTCGTTGACACCTTTGGTTGGGGCGGCGTAAATCGGGAAGTTTTGATCTTTGGCCTGCTTCTCGTCATAGGCCTGAACCTGACGGATGAAATCGGCTTGACCCGCCAGCAGCGCGCCAATGCGCACGCTGTCTTCGTTGGTGACGATCACTTTGATGCCATCAAGGTTGGCACGACCCTGCTGCTTGAGATTTTTCGGTCCCCAGTTGTAGTCTTTACGTGCGGTGAGATCGACTTCGCGGCCAAGCGTCTCTTTGCTGACCACAAACGGGCCGGAGCCGATGATGTGAGTCGCGTCGCCCAGCGAGTCAAAGCTGCGGTTCAGCGTGCTCAGCGAAACCAGACCGGAGCCGATAGTGGCAGTACCCTGCAGGAAGCCCGGTGAGGATTTCTTAAAGAAGAACTTCACGGTCAGCGGGTCAACCACTTCGCTGTGGTCGTAGTTGTTGATCACTTCCGAGACCGGCAGGTTGTGTTCTTTATTACCGAGGCCGTAGGTATCAAAGTTCTTGGCCACGGCAGCGGCATCGAGCGGCGTACCGTCAGAGAAGGTCACGCCGGGGCGGATTTTGAAGGTGTACTCGGTCTTATCCGCGTTAAAGCTCCACGACTCGGCAATCCAGGGTTCAATTGCCAGCGTCTGCGGATTCTGATAGGTCAGTTTGTCAGTGATCTGATTCAGGATGCCCCCGTTCGGATAAAAACCGCCCGCCGGGGGATATAAGTTGGTATGTGCCTGCTGCTCTAAATAAACCAGCGTCCCACCCTGAACAGGGGTTCCGTCGGCGGCAAATGCGGTGCTGGTGGTAGAAAGTAAAAGCCCTAAAGCCAGAGCGCGGGAAACCGCGCTCAAACGGCGAATGGTATGCATCAACGTATCCTTTTTCTTATCGGCAAGTGAACGTCACTGAAGTTCGCCGTAGTGGCTTTAGAACTAAAGTGGTGGTTCTATATCAAACCTTTTTAAAAAGGATATAAACGAAGGATTATTGCTATGGATAGCGAGAAAGTGGCAATAGGAATGTA